>JAEEGF010301736.1_pt1 | contig 11826 bp, 7 predicted proteins | sample 9134171 | NCBI WGS metagenome assembly JAEEGF01 (sample SAMN16246542, study PRJNA631951) | gut metagenome | biome: gut microbiome; feature: rumen; material: AP-attached | host: Bos | place: Iran: Karaj | collected 2018-10 | reverse complement strand
CTTTGCACCCGCTAAGCGACACTTGGTCGCAAAGTTTTCAGAATAAGAAATCATTTATTAACATTTTAAAGAAGAAAATTATGTCAGAAATTGAAAGCAAAGTAAAGGCAATTATCGTAGACAAACTGGGTGTTGATGAGGCTGAGGTAAAGCCCGAGGCAAGTTTCACTAACGACCTTGGTGCTGATTCACTGGATACCGTTGAGCTCATCATGGAATTCGAGAAGGAGTTCGGTATTTCTATCCCCGACGATAAGGCTGAGAAGATCGGTACTGTTGGCGACGCTATCGCTTATATCGAGGAGAACGCAAAATAAATTCAATAATGAGTATGGGTTGCCATCTTTGATTAGAGAAGGCAACCCATGCCTTTTTTTTAAGTATTTATGGAATTAAAAAGAGTAGTAGTAACAGGCATGGGTGCCGTTACACCACTTGGCAATAATCCTAAGGAGACTTGGGAGGCTATGGTGGCTGGTAAAAGCGGAGCTGCACCTATTACACTGTTCGATGCATCAAAATTCAAGACCCAGTTTGCCTGTGAGGTTAAAGGTCTCGATGTCAATGCTTACATAGATCGCAAAGAGGCTCGTAAGATGGACCGCTATACGCAGTTGGCCATCATTGCTGCCAAGCAGGCAGTTGAGGATTCTGGTATGAATCTGGAGACTGAAGACCTGAATCGTATTGGCGTTGTCTATGGTGTAGGTATTGGTGGTATTAAGACCTTCGAGGACGAGGTGGGCTATTATGGTGCTCATCGTGAGGATGGACCCAAGTTCAACCCCTTCTTCATCCCTAAGATGATTGCAGACATCGCTGCTGGTCAGATTTCTATTATGTACGGCTTCCATGGCCCCAACTATATCACAGCTTCTGCTTGTGCTTCTTCGTCGAACGCACTGGCTGACGCTTTCAACCTGATTCGCTTGGGCAAGGCCAACGCCATCGTTGCTGGTGGTGCTGAGGCTGCTATCTGCGAGACGGGTGTTGGCGGTTTTAATGCCATGAAGGCCTTGTCAACTCGTAACGACGAGCCTGAGAAGGCCAGTCGTCCGTTCAGTGCCAGCCGTGATGGTTTCATCATGGGTGAGGGTGCTGGCTGTCTGATTCTCGAGGAGCTCGAGCACGCTAAGGCTCGTGGTGCCAAGATCTATGCTGAGATGGTTGGTGCTGGTATGAGTGCTGACGCTCACCACATCACAGCCTCTCATCCTGAGGGTCTGGGTGCTAAACTGGTGATGCAGAACGCACTGGAGGATGCAGGTATGCAGCCTGACGAGATTGACTACATCAACGTTCATGGTACTTCTACCCATGTTGGTGACATCTCTGAGGCCAAGGCCATCAAGGATGTGTTTGGCGACGCAGCCTTCAAGCTGAACATCTCGTCAACGAAGTCTATGACTGGTCACCTGCTGGGTGCTGCTGGTGCTGTTGAGGCTATGGCTACCGTTCTGGCTGTTCAGAACGACATCGTTCCTCCCACCATCAACCATGAGGATGACGATAAGGACGAGGAGATCGACTACAACCTCAACTTCACCTTTAACAAGGCTCAGAAGCGTGAGGTGCGTGCTGGTCTCAGCAATACCTTCGGATTTGGTGGTCACAATGCCTGCGTAGTATTTAAAAAGTACAAAGGATAAGCGATGTGGATTAACGACATCATTGATAGAATAAAGCTCCCTTTCCGCAAGGAGAAGGAGCTTTTTTCTGCCTTATACGACATTTTGGGCTTCTATCCTCATAACATCGAGCTCTACAAGCAGGCTTTGCTGCACAAGAGTGTTGGCAAGAGGAATGAGAAGGGACGTCTGCAAAACAATGAACGCTTGGAGTTCTTGGGTGACGCCATACTCGATGCCGTCGTTGGACACATCGTGTTTAGCCATTTTGAGGGTAAGCGTGAGGGTTTTCTTACTAATACGCGTTCAAAGTTGGTCAGTCGTGCTACGCTTGGAAAGATTTCGCAGGAGATGGGCATTCCCCAGTTGATTATGTCTGCGGGTCATTCCACTTCACACAATTCTTACATGAACGGCAATGCCTTCGAAGCCCTTGTGGGAGCTATCTATCTCGACAGAGGCTACGACGCCTGCATGCGATTCATGGAAAAGCGCATTCTCGCCCAGCTCATCAATATCGACAAGGTGGCTTATAAGGAGGTCAACTTCAAGTCGAAACTGTTAGAGTGGAGTCAGAAGAATCGTGTGAAGCTGGAACTGCGTGAACTCAGCCAGACTAAGGATGAACAGACTGGAAGTCCTGTCTTCACCACGCAAGTGTTCCTCGAAGGTGTAGAGGGCTGTAAAGGAACAGGTTTCTCTAAGAAGGAAAGTCATCAACAGGCCTCTAAGGAAACCTTGCAGCGTTTGCGTCGCGAACCTCAGTTCATCGATACCATCTTTGCTGCCAAAGCCAATCGTACCAAGATGGAAGAGGAGCCCGTGATGGCAGCTCCGGATATTGACAAATTGCAACAGGAGAACGAGCAGTTTATCATCGAGCAGGAGAAGCCGGAAGAGCGTGTTGCAACTCAGTCGCGACAAGAACAGCAGCCACCAACTGTCCTCGATGACCTTACTCTCGACGACATCACAACAGCCCCTCGTGAAAAAACGCGCGAAGAGATTATAGCAGAAGCAGAGGCCGCCGCCTTTGCAGATGAATAAAGAAAAGCGAGGTCGCCAATCGGTGACCTCATTTTTTTGTATGCGTTATTATATAAAAAATTGTAAATTATGCAAGCATTACAATGCTTTTGTGTAATTTTGCAGTCAAAATTGCGCAATAAATGAGTTTGACTCAGATTATAGGAAAGGTATTCGTACCCCGTCAAAAGGCTTTGGAAAAGCATCAGAGTGGGGGAGAGGCGCTGCAACGAGCAGTGCTGGAGCACTTGATACATAGCGCTCGAAATACGGAATATGGCAGGAATCACGCCTTTGATAATATCAAGAACTACGATCAATTTGTCTCGATGGTGCCCGTCAACACCTATGAGGAACTGAAGGGCGATATCGATCGTATGCGTCATGGTGAGCAGAATGTGTTATGGCCAGGACGCGTGCGTTGGTATGCTAAGTCGAGCGGAACAACCAACGACAAGTCGAAGTTTATCCCTGTCAGCGACGAAGGTCTGCAGAAGATTCACTATGCTGGTGGACGCGACTCGGTGGCTCTTTATCTTCGTAACAATCCCAAGTCGAGAATGTTCGACGGAAAGGGATTGATTCTTGGTGGAAGTCATTCGCCAAACTATAACGTGTCAGGATCGCTGGTTGGTGACTTGAGCGCTATCTTGATAGAGAATATCAATCCGTTGGTCAATCTGGTGCGTGTACCAAAGAAGGAGACAGCTCTGCTGAGCGACTTCGAAGTCAAGCGTGAACGTATTGCCCGTGAGGCGATGAACAAGAATGTTACCAATATTAGTGGTGTACCCTCGTGGATGCTCTCTGTGCTGAATTGCATGATGGAAATGACGGGCAAGACGCATCTGGAGGAGGTATGGCCCAATATCGAGGTGTTCTTTCATGGTGGCGTGGCTTTTACACCTTATCGTAAGCAATACGAGCAGCTGATTACCTCGCCCAATATGCACTATATGGAAACGTATAATGCCAGCGAGGGTTTCTTTGGATTGCAGGACGATCCAACGGACAAGGCAATGATGCTGATGTTGGACTACGGGGTGTTTTATGAGTTTATGGAGCTCAGCGGAGAAGGCACTGAGCACAATATCGTACCACTTTGGGGCGTCGAGAAAGACAAGAACTACGCGATGCTCATCAGTACCTCGTGTGGTCTGTGGCGCTATATGATTGGCGACACAGTCCGCTTTACCTCTGTGAATCCCTATAAGTTCGTCATCAGCGGACGTACCAAGAGTTTCATCAATGCCTTTGGTGAAGAGCTCATCGTCGACAATGCCGAACAAGGTCTGGCCTATGCCTGTGACCATACAGGTGCTGAGGTATTGGAGTACACAGCAGCCCCAGTATTTATGGATGCTAATGCCAAGTGCCGCCATCAGTGGCTCATCGAATTCTCCAAGGCGCCAAACGATTTGGCACAGTTCTCTCGCCTATTAGACAAGAGGTTACAGGAGATTAACAGCGACTACGAAGCCAAGCGTTATAAGGACATCACCCTGCAACATCTGGAGATTATAGTGGCTCGTAAGGGTCTTTTTAACGACTGGCTGAAAATGCGTGGCAAATTGGGCGGACAGCATAAGGTGCCTCGTCTGAGTAATTCACGTGAACATATTGACCAACTATTGACACTGAACGCATGAGGAGACTACAATACTGGCTGTTTGCTATTAGCTTTTTGCTATTGGCTGTTGGATGTGCCCGTATGGGCTCGCCCGACGGAGGATGGTACGACGATGACCCTCCTCGCGTTATTGGCTGTTCGCCTGAGGACAAAGCCACTAATGTGACGAGCAAGAAGATTACTATCTACTTCGATGAATTCATTAAGTTAGCTGATGCTACGCAGAATGTCATTGTCTCGCCCCCACAGTTGGAGATGCCTGAAATCAAGACGCAGGGCAAGAAGATTATAGTGCAGTTGATGGATACATTGAAGCCCAACACAACTTATACCGTTGACTTCAGCGATGCTATCAGCGACAATAACGAGGGCAATCCTTTGGGCAACTATACCTATACGTTCTCTACAGGAGAGAATATTGACACTTTCGAAGTGGCGGGCTATGTGCTGAGTGCCGACAAACTGGACCCTGTTCAAGGCATCAGCGTAGGTCTTTATGACGACTTGTCCGATTCGGCCTTCCGCACCAAGCCCATGCTACGTATCTCCCGTACTGACGAGCAGGGTCATTTTGTCATCAAGGGTGTGGCTCCTGGTGAATATCGTGTATATGCCCTGCAGGATGCTGATGGCGACTTTAAGTTCACGCAGAGTAGCGAGATGATAGCTTTCTCGCACCAGACATATACACCGTCATGTGCTCCCGATATACGTCAGGATACTATTTGGCGCGACTCACTGCATATCGATAACATCCTGCGAGTGCCTTATACCCACTTCTATCCAGACGATGTAGTGATGCTGGCTTTCCAGGAAGTGCAGACAACGCGCAATTTGTTGAAGATAGAGCGTTTGGAGCCCAATCGCTTCACCATGTTTTTTACCTATGGTGATGAGCGTTTGCCAGTCATCAAAGGCCTGAACTTTGACAGCGACTCAGCATTCGTTATCGAAACGAGTGCAAAGAAAGATACCATTACCTATTGGTTGCGAGACACTACGTTGGTCAATCAGGATACCCTACGTATGGACCTCACCTATATGATGACTGATACATTGGGTATGCTTGTTGAACAAACAGACTCGGCCCTTGAGGTATTGGCAAAGACGCCATACGAGAAACGTCAGAAACAATTGAAGAAGGAGATAGAAGAGTGGCAGAAACAACAGGAGAAGCTGAAGAAGGCTGAAGAGCCCTACGACAGCATCTATCCCATCAAGGCATTGGAGCCGAAGTATAACGTACAGTCGTCAATGGACCCCACAGGTACCATCATCATCGAGATGCCTACTCCGCTGGCCAGTCTTGACACAGCAGCTATCCATCTCTATTCTCAGATAGACACGCTATGGTATCGTGCTCCTTTTGAATTCAGTCGTAAGGACTCGACATTGAGATATTATGAGATACGGGCAGACTGGCAACCAGAACGGGAATACAGTTTGGAGATTGACTCTGCCGCCTTCGTCGATATCTATGGCTTGGTATCAAATGAGTTCAGGCAGGGCATCAAGGTGAAGTCACTCGACGAGTATTCTACTTTGGTCATGCAGTTGAGTGGCATAAAGGATTCAAATATTGTGGTTCAGCTGTTGGACAAGAGCGAGAGCGTCGTACAGCAGGTCAAGGCTGAGACCGATGGTTCCGCCGCCTTCTTCTACATCAATCCTGCTGTCTATTATGTCCGTGCGTTTATCGACCGCAATGGCAATAACCTTTGGGATACAGGAAAATATGATGAAGACTTGCAACCAGAGGATGTCTATTATTATTCCCGCTCTATAGAATGTAAGGCAAAATGGGACAGCACCTTGCAATGGAATCTGACAGAACGCAAGCGTTTTCAGCAGAAACCTGGTGAACTGACAAAGCAGAAAAACAGCAAGACCAAGAAGAAGCAGATGAACAGAAATATCGACCGCGCTAAACAATTAGGTATTGAATACGTCAAAGATATAAAAGTTAAGAAATAAGTATTAAGAAGATATGAAGAAACTTTTATTTATCATAGCATTTATACATTGTTCATTGTTCAATGTTCAATGTTCAATGGTTCAAGCACAATGTGGCATTGAGAACTTTGCCTTCAAGTCGGGCGAGTTTCTGAGCTATGACCTCTACTTCAACTGGAAGTTTGTGTGGGTCAAGGTTGGTACGGCATCCATGTCTACCGTACAGTCAAAGTATAAAGGTCAGCAAGCCTTCCGTAGCAGTCTGATAACGCGTGGCAACGACAAGCTTGACAACATGTTCATCATGCGTGACACCCTGCTTTGCTATACCAATTCGGAAATAGCACCTCTTTACTACCGTAAGGGAGCTCGCGAAGGACAGCGCTATTATGTCGATGAGTTGTGGTATAGTTATCCCAACAACAACTGTCATATCAAGGCGCATGCTATTTCCAGCAGCGGTGACCATACGTGGAAGGAAATGGAGTACAAGGACTGTCTCTACGACATGATGAGCATCTATTTGCGGGCACGCAATTTCGATGCTTCTAAACTGAAAGAAGGCGACAAGATTCCCATGCCTATTGCTGATGCCAGCAGCGTGGCCAACTCTTGGTTGAAGTATACGGGCAAGACGACGCTGAAGATGAAAAACGGCAACAACAAGTATCGTTGTCTGGTCTTCTCATTCATCGAGCGCGAGAATGGTCAGAACCACGAACTCATCCGCTTCTATATAACCGACGACAAGAACCATCTGCCCGTCCGTCTTGATATGTTTCTGAGCTTTGGTTCAGCCAAAGCCTACTTGACAGGCTATAAGGGACTTCGCAATCCGATGGACTCGAAGGTAGAGTAACATGCACGTATCCGAGCTCTTCGAACGCTGTGTCGAATTGGCTGATGTAGCGCCATCGAGAGCTTCGTTGCGCTATCTTCACGAGACGCTGGTGCTGGCGTGTGCTGAGGCATTGCGAGGCAGTCGTCAGGCTTTTGGCAATGTCTTTGCACAAGTCGACTATTTGTGCAAACAGCATGGCATTGCGATACCCGACCGTATTGCCATTCAGCAGATGCGTCGTCACTCTAATGGCAAAGAGCAGGTTTCCCAATCAGACTGGCGGTACGACATTCGTGCCTTATCCCTCTTCATCTCCGCCATCTTTCATGAAGACATTCCACATGATCTGTTGACGCGCCTGCCTGCTCAAGGGCGTCAGCAAGAACAGCAGCCTAAGGTCAATCTGCGTTATATCCGATGCATCGTCGACAGTTGGGACGAGCGTTATATCTATGCCTCTACAGCCGATGGTCCCATCTGCGTCCAACGTTCAACGTTCTCCGACGGAGAGGAGTGTGGCGTTGCAATTAACGTTCAATGTTCAACGTTAACAGAGGGCATGCAGCTCAACCTATTGGATTGTCATCGTGAAGGCACGACGATAACGCCAGGTCTCATTGTTGTCGAGCCCGACTTCCTGGTAGATATTTCTTCCGTTGCTGCTTGTTTTCAGGACTATGGTCATCACCCCATGAGCTATCTGTTCAATCGCCTGAAGGCACGCTCAAACTCACAACATATTCTTTTAGGTAATTTTGCCGGTTCGGCACTCGACGACCTCATCAATAGCCCTACGACGCCCTTTGCCGATACGTTGCGTAAGTCGTTCTGCGAACAAGCCTTGCAGTTTTGTACTTGTAATGGCTTCGATGCCACTCGTTTCAAGGCCGATGCCCAACAGCAGGTGACGAATATCCGCGAGGCAGTAAACATTTTGTTTGATGACTATCAGCAAAATCGGGCATTGATTGAACCGTCTTTTGTCTGCGAGCACTTAGGCTTGCAGGGTCGTGTCGACTTGATGACTGACGATATGCGCCTGCTGGTAGAGCAAAAGGCGGGTAAGAACTGGAACATCGAGCGTTTGGCTAATCACTTGCCACCCGTCAGTCCTTATCCTTATAAGGAAGACCATTACGTGCAGCTGCTGCTCTATTATGGCGTGTTGCGCTACAATTTCCAGTTGTCTGCTGGCAAGGTAGATATCCGTTTGCTCTATTCCAAGTATGCGGCTCGTCAAGGGTTGTTGGTCGTCAATTACTATCAGCAGCTGTTTCGCGAAGCTATTCATATTCGCAATCTCATCGTGGCTCAGGAAGTACGGATGGCTCGCGAGGGCTTTGCAACGGTTCTCCCTCAGCTTCATGCAGGCATTCTGTTAGAGGATCAAAAGAAGGCGGACTTCTTCAACAAGTATATCCGCGATGAAAAGGAGCAAGTGGTGGCTCCCATGCATCATCTGTCAGACGTAGAGCGCAACTACGTGGAACGCATGCTCACCTTCGTCTATCGTGAACAACTGGCTCAGAAGACAGGCGTGCAGGAAGGGCAGAGTGGGTCGCAGGCCGACCTCTGGAACATGCCTTTAGCAGAGAAGCAGGAAATGGGTAGCATCCTGATGGGGCCTATTGTTGAGCGCGACATAGAGCATGTTACTTTGCGTATTGATACCAGCGAGGTGTTACCTAACTTCCGTCGTGGCGATATGGTGTATGTCTATCGTTGTGACGATGCTCCTGATGTGTGCCGTAGTATATTATATAAAGGTGTCATAGAGCTGCTGACGGATACCTTGATTGCCATCCGCCTGAATGAACGACAACAGAATGAGCTTGTTTTCTCTGAAGGCACCTATGCCGTTGAGCACGCTTCTTCTGATGTCACAACGACCTCTGCGCTGCAAAGTATTCTTTCGTTCTGTAGTGCCTCTGAGGATAAGCGACAACTGCTGTTAGGGCTCCGCCCGCCTCGTCGCGATACGTCGATAACCCTGTCGCACAGCTATAGTCCTCATTACGACGAGATGTTGCTCAAAGCCCGTCAAGCTCAGGACTACTTCCTGCTGCAAGGCCCTCCAGGCACAGGCAAGACCTCGATGGCCCTCCGTTTCTTAGTCGAAGAGGCATTAACTTCTTCCATCAGCCATCTTCCATCTTCCATCTTACTCACCGCCTACACCAATCGTGCCGTCGACGAGATATGCGGTATGCTGGAAGATGCTGGCATCGACTATCTGCGAATCGGTAACGAAGCCTCATGTGACCCTCGTTTCGCACATCGTTTGCTCAATCGTGTATTGGCAGAAAAGCCACGTTTAGACGACATCCGACAGCAATTGCAGGAAGTACGTGTTGTGGTTAGCACAACGTCTATGCTGCAGTCGCGCTCTTTCCTATTGGAAATAAAACATTTCTCGCTCTGCATCGTCGACGAGGCCTCACAGATCCTCGAGCCCTCTATCATCGGCATCCTCTCTTCGGGGGCCATCGACCGTTTCGTTCTCGTTGGCGACCACAAGCAGTTGCCCGCCGTCGTTGCTCAGCCGCCACAGCTCTCTGTCGTCGACGAACCCCTCCTCCGCGCCATTGCCCTTACCGACTGTCGTCAGTCGCTCTTCGAACGCCTCCTCCGTTGGGAGCAGTCCCAAGGTCGCACACAGTTCGTCGGCACCCTCACCCATCAGGGGCGCATGCACCCCGACGTTGCCCGCTTCCCCGCCCACGCCTTCTACCGCAAAGAGCAGCTCACCGCCGTTGGCCTCAGCCACCAGCTGGAAGGTGCCCTCAACTACGACCTCCCCGCCGCTGACGCCCTCGACCGTCTGCTCCTGTCGCGTCGTGTCATCTTCCTTCCTACCGACACTCCTTCCATCTCACCCCACTCCGCCCCTCCCACTCCCAATCCAACTTTTTCAACTCAAAACGTTACCGAGGCCCGACTCGTCGCCGACCTGCTGCGGCGCATCCACCGCTTCTACGCCACCAACTTCTCTGCCGAGAAGACCGTCGGCGTCATCGTGCCCTACCGCAACCAGATAGCCCTCATCCGTCAGGAGCTGGAAGCCCTCGGCATCCCCGATCTCCTCAACGTCTCCATCGACACCGTCGAGCGCTACCAAGGTTCGCAGCGCGACGTCATCATCTACTCCTTCACCGTCTCACACCGCTACCAGCTCGACTTCCTCACCGCCAACACCTTCGACGACGACGGCCTCACCATCGACCGCAAGCTGAACGTCGCGCTCACCCGCGCCCGCCGCCAGATGATCATGGTCGGCAACGCCTCGCTCCTCAGCAACGTCCCCCTCTTCCGCCAGCTCATCGACGACTACACCCCATCGCCGCTTCCATCATAACGCGGCCATAAATGTGGGCACCCTCCTTTTCTCACCCCCACATTGTATAAAAAAACATAAATAATACCCTAATTGCTTGGTTACTATACCTTTTCTTAGTACCTTTGCACCCGCTTACCAATATTGTATTCTTTACACCATTACGGTGGCAATCATATTCCTGCCTCGGCAGGCCCACTATTAAGACAAATCAATCAACAATTCACATTAATTACTAACTTTTTAATCTCTATTTCAAATGAGAAAACTAAAACTCTTATTCGCAGTGGCCGCACTCGCAATGGGTGGGGTGTGTACTGTTAATGCACAAAGTCCATTGGACAAAACTACTGCTGTTGCTGCTTGGACTGGTGGTAACTACACAAGTGCTACTGATGGTATTGCTCTCAAAGAAAACTATGTTACGAACACTACTACTACTGGTAACATTTTCGAGCAAACTGTATCTGGCTTGGATCAAGGCTATTACAAAGTAACACTTTATGCCAATGCCATCTACACCCCTGAACGTGGCTTTTCATCTGATGCTTCTGATTTTGACTCAGACCGAGTATTTATTTTTGCTACAGGCAATGGAACAACTCAAAAAACTGCTGTGCCCATAAAATATGGTATCATTACAACAGGTTCTGAGACTTTCACAGTGAATGCCTATGTTGGTTCTGATGGTAATCTGACCATTGGCATGGTAAAAGAAAAGGTTGGCACCAACTGGCACTCTATCGCAACGAAAAGCCTCATGTATTATGGTAATGATTTGACTGCCATCAAGGCTGAACTTAACACCGAAATATCCACCGCAAGTGGTTTATCTGTTGCTGCCACTGAGACGGCAACTCTTAGCGCAGCCGTAGCTGAGGCACAAAGTGTTTATGATAGCGAAACCGCTACTTTCAACGAGGTTGATGCCGCCATCACTACGTTGAAGATTGCAGAAAAATATGCACAAGGCGGTTTTTCAAGTGCTACACTTGAAAACCCCGTGCTTACCACCTTTGTCGTGAATGGTAATTTTGCCAATTTTACTAATGATTGGCCAAATGGTGGTTGGTATACAACGGCTGGTGTTGGTAATCATGGCCAAATGACAGAAGGAAGCGAGAAAGCTTGGGAAAACTATTCTTGGGGAAACGAGAAGCTAAGTGGAAAGATGTATTTCCGCATGACTGACATTCCTAATGGAGCATATTCTGTGTCTATTGATGGCTTTAGCCGTACAGCTGCATCCACCTATGTTTATGCAAACAAGGAGCGTGTCTATCTCTCGGCTGATGGAACCTATGAAACAAAGGTTATTCCCGTAATCGTCAAGAACAACATTCTGGAGATAGGAGAATACTCTGGTAAGATTGACTGGATGAAAATTAAGAATGTATCAGTGTCATATACTGGC
>JAEEGF012439915.1_pt1 | contig 11827 bp, 10 predicted proteins | sample 9134171 | NCBI WGS metagenome assembly JAEEGF01 (sample SAMN16246542, study PRJNA631951) | gut metagenome | biome: gut microbiome; feature: rumen; material: AP-attached | host: Bos | place: Iran: Karaj | collected 2018-10 | reverse complement strand
TGTTCTCACGAAAAATAATCTGATTTTAGGGTGCGCAGCAGTTTTTGAAGAACAAATTTTTTCATAAGGCAAAGCCGGAAGCCGCAGGAAACCTGGCGGTTTTCAAGGATTCCGGCACAGCATTTGAGAAAATTAGTCTTCAAAAACCGATTCTTCCTTGCGGAAAGGGCCCCACGAGCGTCTCTTCTTTTTTGCAGTTATAGGTCCAACAGCGCCCGCAGCGCGAGGGCCACGCCGTCTTCGGCGTTGGACTTCGTCACGAAATCCGCCGCGGCCTTGCAGACGTCGCTCGCGTTGCCCATGGCGACGCCGATGCCGGCTGCCTGCAGCATGGGGACGTCGTTTTCCGCGTCGCCGAAGGCAACACACTGCGCGGGCAAAAGCCCCAGCGATTCGCATAAGCCCCGCAGCGCGGCGCCCTTGTCGGCGCCCGCCTTCGTCACGTCGATACTGATCGGGAACGAGGAGGTCACAGCCAGGCTGTCGTCTGCCGCGAGCTCGTTCCACACGGCGCGCAGCAGCGCCGGATCGGGGATATAGACGGTAAACTTTTCCACCGGCCTTCCCCGCAGCGCCGCGCGGAAGCTTTCCACCACCGTCATGCCCTTGAGGGCTTCTTCCACAAAGATCTTCGGAAACACGCCGTGCGGGAAAAAGCGCTCCTTGTCGGCCTGCGCATAGCTGACGCCCCCGGCGTAAACCTCGAGAAACACCGGGCAGCGGTCAAAATAATCGAGCAGCCGTTCGGCCTCGGGCCACGAAAGCGCGTTTTCATAGAGCACCTCGCCGCTGCGCTTTGCCGCGGCGGCGCCGTTGGAATACAGGATATAATCGATTTGCGGCACCTGCTCGCAGACGTCGCCGAGGATCGACAGCGTGCGCCCCGTGGCGGCAGCCACGGCAACGCCTTTGTCGTGGGCGGCCCGCAGCGCGGCGCGGTTGGCGGCGCTGACCGTCACATGGTCGGGCCCCATCAGCGTGCCGTCCAGATCCAGCGCAATCAGGCGGATATCCTTGCCGTTCATTTCGTCAGCCACGTTTCAACGGCGGCAATCTGCGAATCGGTGAGTCCGCCGCGGCGCAGATAGGACACGGCACCGCCGTGCAGGTCGAGCGATTCGACCGGCGTGCCCTTTTCGGCTTCGCAGATGCAAAGCAGGAAGTCGTCCGCGTTGGCGCGGATCGCTTCGTATTTGTCGGGGTTGCTCTCCTTCGTCACGCCGTAGTAGTTGTCATAGGTAATCATATAATCGTCCGTGATCTCGTCGGCCGTGGCATAGGACAGCGCCAGCAGCAGCGCGCAGACGAAGCCCGTGCGGTCCTTGCCCTCCACGCAGTGAACCAGCGCGGGGCCCTCATGCACCGCCATGGCATAGAGCGCCTCCGCCAGCGTTTTGGCAAACGCGTCGGCGCGGTAGTTGGCGTTCATGGCCAGCAGCAGCACCAGTCCTTCGTTGTAGAGGGAATCATAGTAGGCCGAATCGAAGTCTTCGGCTTCGGTATAGCCCTTGTACTTTTCTTCGTTATCCGAAAGGTTCAGCACAAAGCGGACGCCGGCTTCTTCTGCAAAGCGGTTGGCATAGGCGGCGCGGCCGTGCTGGTTGTCGCAGGGGGACGCGGAGCGGTAAAGCGTTTTCGGCTTGAGGCTGCCGCCCTGCACCTCGCGGAAATTGGCGAACACGACGTCGGAATCAAAGTCGGCGCGGTCGTCGGAGTATCGGAGCGAAAACAGCTCCTGTGTGGCAAGGTATTTGCCCTTTTGGTTCAGCGTGACCGTCACGGTCGCGTCGTCGGTCATTTTGTATTCTTCCCAGGCGGATGCGCCGTAGTTGCGGGCGATGACCGGATGGGGATAGCCCGGATAGCCGCACAGCAGCAGCTCGCCCACCGGCACATAATAGCCGGAATAATAGGGCACGTCCCGCAGCGTTTCGCCGGTGCCGAACACCACGTCGACGCTGTCGCCGAAGGCGAAGCCGAGGGCGTTGAAGTCCTCGATCGTTTTGTCAATGTAGATGTTGCCGAACTCCCCGTCATAGATCACGCCGATCTCGCCGGTGGTGACGGCCCGCCCGCCGCAGCCGGCAAAGAGGGTCAGAACCAGAACCGCAGAGAGCAGCAGCGCAAGAACTTTTTTCATCACGGTTCTCCTTTTATTCCAGACTCTCTTTCACAAACACCACGCTGCAGGGCGACGACGTGACCATCACGCTTTCCTGATGGAAGAACGCGCAAAGGTCCTTCGCGATCTCGGTCACGGTCTCCTGCGGCACGTCCAGCAGCATCAGCGCCAGCGTATTTTCCTCGGTATAGCGGCCGTCCTCATGGAAATAGCCGCCGCCCAGCCGGTGCATGGAAAACGCCACCTGATAGCTGCGGCAGACGTTTTTGAGAATGGAAACGTATTTTTCGGTGTCGAACTTCTGCACGCCGGTTTCGGCGTCGTTCAGGCCGATATAGATTGTGGATTGCAGGGTCTTTCCGTCCATGGGCCGCGCTCCTTTTCTCAGAAAATGTGCTTGATCGCGGCGATCAGAAGCTTAAAGGGGCGGGCCAAAAGGCGGAAGAACGCCCCCACGGCGCCCACGCCGTTTTCCACTCTGAGTTCGGTTTCCAGCGGAGCGGACTGCACGCCGTAGGCGGTTTCGGCCACGACGCGCACCGTGTAGCTGCCCCTGGCAAGGCCGGTCACCGTGAAGGGGATCGTCTCTTCCAGCTTGTCGGCCACGTAGTAATGCGGCAGATACCACTGCTTTTCCACGGTGAGGCCGAGCTTGTTCTTGACGATGACGCGATAGAGTACGACCGGCTGCCCGTCGGCGGAGGCTGCCGCCGGAGCTGCAACGCCGATCTCGCCCCTGCCGGTCTCTTTCGCGGTCACCGCGGCGTCGGCGGCGAACACGGGCGGCAGGGAGGCGGCCTTCAGCTTCTTCTGGTCAAAGGGGCGGTTCTGCGGGTCGGCGGGGTTCGGCAGCGTATATTCGCAAAGCAGCTTGTCCGCGTCCACGTCGAAGCCGCGCAGGTGCAGATCGCCCTGCTCGTTGACCTCCACGATCCAGTAGGTGCCGGCGTCCTCGCAGTCGGGCGGGTCGTAGGCGCGGTCGTCGTCGATCGTGAACTCCGCATAGAACAGCGCGCCGGTGCCGATGGCGGTGAAGTCGCCCTGCCAGACGGAGCGCGGGTCGTTCAGCGGATAGTGGGAATGGCCCGAGAAGTCGACGACCTGCGGGTAGTCCTTCAGAATCTTGTTGAAGAATTTGACGCCCCAGCCGTCATAGGTCGAGGAACCGTAGACGGTGTTCCGGTTATGCTCGTGGTGGGCAAAGAAGACGGGCTTGCCCGGCGTGTCGGCCACGGCAAGATCGAGCTGCTCGCGCAGCCACGAAAGCTGCGCCTTGGTGTAGTGCACGCCGTCGGTATCGGAGGCGGAAAGGCCGATGAAGTGGTAGCCGCAGACGACCTTATGGAAGTCCGGCGTTCCGCCCGTCAGGTCGGAAAAGCAGGCGCGCATCTGCTTGCGGGTCATGTGCCAGCCGTCGTGGTTCTTGGCCACGAGGCCCAGATATTCCGTTTCGTCGCGCTTGGCGGCGGAAACGGCGTTCCAGTATTTTCGAAACTCCTCTTTGGTGCCGTTGTGGGTCAGGTCGCCGGCCATCAGGAGCGCGTCGAGGTTCGAATAGACGCTGTCCCCGTCGGCGAGGGCGTAGGCCTGCGAAAGCATGGCGCCGATGCGGTCAAAGGTGCGGTCGCTGTCGGCCTTGACGTGGCTGTCGCTGCACGCGATAAACCGCAGCACCGGCACGAACGGTTCCTCCGCCGCGGCAAGGGCGGCGGGCGCCAGCGTGCAAAGCAGCACGGCGGCGAGGAAGATGCTGATGAGTTTTTTCATGGGTAGGGGCTCCTTTCTGTTAGTTTTTCGAGCAGATTCTCCGCAAATTAACTTTTAATAGTTATTACAATGATTCGTAATACTTGCGAATCTTTTGTGCCATCATATTGTCTCCCTTTTCCTTTCTTATTTGAAAACGCTTCAATCAACCAAACTCATTCTCCGCAGTTTTGCTTTTAACGCTTTTAAGTCTTCTTCCGCAATCTCAATTTGATGTTCCAGCTCTATCATTGTTGTGATTGATTCTCCGATTTCAGGGTCAAGGAATTTCAACCGCCCGGTTTTGAATGAATCAGGAATCAAGAAGCGTTTTTCTTCCTTTTCAAACCTAATGGTAAGATACTTATTATCCTGTTTAACCACTGTTCCTTTTCCGAAAACACTGTGATCAAGTTCAAGTCCTTCTGCTGAAATGTCTTCAAAGGCTGCATATTCTTTTTCCAATTCGAACAGGTGCGTCTGTAACTGTGTGATTTCTTTTTGCAGTTCAACCAGTTTCTCCTGTTCGACAACCATTTTTGAAACGGCTTTTGCCGGAACTAAAATATCTATTCCTTTATATAAGTCGTAAGAAAGCGCGCAATAGATCAAGTCAAACGCCAAGATGTGCCAATCATCATCCCGATACATTTTATCGGTCATCCGATCCTTGTGTTTCTTCTGAAGTTCCGGCGACGCTTTGATATAAGCCACTAATGAATCGCACATTGCATAGTAGGTTTCCAGATCAAATTCTGTGCCCCTGCCGAAATCATCTTCATATTCTATACATTGCATAAAAGCGCGGGCTTGCGTTGCTTTATAAAAATAGTTTTGACTCGGAGCAAACATATTCAAATACATTAAGCCGGTACGAAGATCCTGTTCATACTTCCATTTTCCGGGTTCATGAACTGCAAGCAAAGCGTTTGCCTGTTTTACAAACTGCTCGATTCTCTCCTGCCGATTGGAAATAACCCCATTGTCCTCTGTATAAAAGAGAAAGCGAAACAGTTCCCGAACCTGTTCTGTCAACTCCTTGTTTTCGGCAAGCTTAATAATTCCGTTTACCGGCTGTGCCACATGATTATTGATTAAGTTATATGTTTTGGAAGTTGCAGCTTTAAACATGGAAGCGAAATCAGGCGCATCAGTATTCCAGTTTTGTTGAAAAACCTCAACAGCCTCCCATTTGTAATACTCTGCGTGATCATTATTGATAAAATCGAAATCTTTAATATAGTTTTGAACCAGCTCGTCCAGATTCTTTTTGTTCATTGTCTTCATCCTTCCTTTCCCGCGATATACGGCTGCGCCGTGCGATATATTTGCTGCGCAAATGCGATCGTCGCGCACTGCGCGGAATGAATCGACGGCTGCGCCGTCATGAATTGGCTTCGCCATGATTTGCGCTTCGCGCATGAATTGGCGCTTCGCGCCATGAAGGAATGTCCGCAGGACAATTCATGCGCCGCAGGCGCAATTCATGCCGTCAGGCAATTCATGCCCGCAAGGGCAATTCACGCGCCGCAAGGCGCAAAGAACCGCAAAAGCCGCTCCTTATAATCCGGCGCCAAGTCATACGCCGCGTGGCCGAAGCCGTCATACATATGCAGCTCCGCCCGGGGGATCGCCCGCGCGATCGCCCGCGACGCCTCGCCGCCCAAAACGCGGTCGTCCTCTGCCCCGAGTACCAGCACCGGGCAGGCGAGCTGACCCAGCGCGTCCAGCACGTTGAACCCCTCTGCCGCCCCGGCAAGGGCCGCGAACCGGCAAAGGTCGGCTTCGGTCACGGTCTTTGCCGTTTCTTCCAGCAGCGGCCGCAGCCGCGCGAAGAAGTCCGGCGGATAAAGCGCTTCGCCGAACGCCCGATAGAGCGCCGCGGCGTCGCCCGCCTTTGCAAGCGCGATCCACCGCGCGATGACCCGGAACTGCGGCGGTTCCACCCGTGCCGACGCGGAGCCGAGCGCCAGCTTTTGCACCATCTCCGGGTGATCCAGCGCCAACTGCATGGCGATCATGCCGCCCTGCGACGCGCCGAACACGCAGGCCCGGCGGAGACCCAGCGCCGCCAACGCCGCCGCGGTGTCGTGCGCCATGTCACGGACGGCATAGCCCGCGGGCAGATCTTTGCGGCGGTCAAAGACAAAAACGGTGAAGTCCTTTGCCAGAAGCTGATAGGCGTTCGCCACGCTTTGCGCATAGCGCATGACGCTGTCGACGCTGAGGCCCGGTAAAATCACAAGGGGCGTTTTGCCGCTCCCGAAGCGGAAAAAGTCCATGGTGAAGTCTCCGCACACAGCGGTTTCGATGGGAATGGGCATAGGCGTGGGCTCCTTTCGTGCGCCAAAGGCGCAGGGATGATGAATGGGCGCTTCGCGCCGTGAATTGGCTGCGCCATGAGCAAATGACCGAAGGTCAATGCATGCGCCGTCAGGCGCAATTCATGTCCGCAGGACAATTCATGCCCGCAAGGGCAATTCATTGTCGTGACAACGACACAACGACTTCCACATGCCCCGTATGCGGGAACATATCCACCGGCTGCATTCGCTTCACCTGATAGCCATTTTTGCAAAGGAAGCCGAGGTCGCGCGCCAGCGTTTCGGGGTTGCAGGAGATATAGACGATGCGCTTCGGCGCAAGGGCGGCCGCGCTTTTGAGGAACGGCAGATCGCTGCCCGCGCGCGGCGGGTCCATGAACAAAACGTCGATCCTGTCGCCCGCCTTCGCCGCCTCGGTCATGAAGCGGCCCGCGTCGGCGCAGAAAAAGCGCGCGTTGGCGGCGCCGTTCAGCTTTGCGTTCTGCTTCGCGTCGCGCACGGCGTCGGCGCTCAGTTCCACGCCGATCACCTGCTTCGCCTGTTTGGCGGCGCAAAGGCCGATGGTGCCGATGCCGCAGTACGCGTCGAGCACGGTTTCGCTGCCCGTCAGCGCGGCATATTCGATCGCCTTTTGGTAGAGCACGGCGGTCTGGATCGGGTTGATCTGATAGAACGACCGCGGCGAGAGCCGGAACCGGCAGCCGCACAGCACGTCCTCGATATAGCCCTTGCCGAAGAGAACGAGCTCCCGCTTGCCGAGCACGAGGCTCGTTTTTGCGCCGTTGACGCTCTGGATCACCGTGGTGATTTCCGGGTGACGGCGCAAAAGCTCGTGCAGAAAGGCGTCCTTTTTCGGAAACAGGCTGTCCGGCGTGACCAGCACGACCATCACTTCGCCCGTTTTGAAGCCGCGCCGGACCAGCACGTGGCGCAGAAAGCCCCTGCCCGTGTCTTCGTTGTAGGGCGTGAGCCTGAACCGGGGCAGCAGCGCGCGGATCGTGACAATGATCGCGTCGGCGGTCTCATCCTCCAGCCTGCAGTCGTCCACGTTGACGATGCGGTGGCTTTTGGACTGATAGACGCCCGAGATGATTTTACCGTTTCTGACGCCGAAGGCCGCCTGCACCTTGTTGCGGTAATGCAGGGGACGCGCCATGCCGACGATCTCGTCCACGTGGCCGAACCGCGACAGCAGCCGGATGCATTTGACCTGCTTATACTGCAGTTGCTCGGGGTAGGTCAGGTTCTGCAGCTGGCAGCCGCCGCATTGCTTGAAGAGCGGGCAGCCGTTGCCCTTGCCCGCCCGCGGGGTTTGCTCTGCCATGGCTCAGCCCCTGCCGTATTTCTTCATGCAGCGGCGCACGGCGAACTGCAGCACGAGCAGCGTGGTCACCGCGCAGACGGCGGCAACGGGATTGCTTTGCTTTTTCATAGTCGGTTCCGTCCTTTCGGTCAAAGAAGTATCGTAAAGCTGAATTGATAGGTTTTGCCTGCAAAGAGCTTGTATTCGTCCAGCGTATGGGCGCCCCAGCTGTCGTAGCCGCCGACGCCCATCTGGCAGGCCGCCGGGCGCACGAAGAGGACGTCGCTTTGCGGCAGCGCATAGCCGTGGGCCGTTTCTTCCAGCGTCTTTGCCGACCATGGGCTGACGTTGAGCTCCATCACGTCGGCAGCCTCCAGCGTCAGGTCGCCCTTGGGGCCGATCAGCTTGGCGTGGCGCACGTCGGTGCGTTCGCCGTGCTCCTGCGGCTTCAGATAGGGCACGTAGAGGTCGGAGATCGGGATGCGGTACAGGCCGACGTCGGCGCTCTCTTTGCGGTCAACGTAGTTTTCGTGCGGGCCGCGGCCGAGGTACTGCAGCGTGTGGTAGCGGTTCACGAGCGGCAGCAGCAGGCCGACCAGCGGCACCTCGGGCAGACCCTCGTGCGGCGTGAACGAGAAATCGACCTTCACGCCGTTTGCGCCGAAGGTATAGTCGAGCGTGCCGGTGCTCTCCGGCTGCGTGGGCGCCCAGAAGCGGGTGCGGACCGTGACGGATCTGCCGTTGTGCTTCACTTCCTCGATACGGAAGCCCGCGCTTTCGCCGGCGTCGCGCCACACGGCGCAGCGCACGCCCTGTTTGCAGCCGCGGTCGTTGTCGGTCAGCGCGCGCCAGAACGTGGGCGCAATATCGCCGTTCAGCAGCTCCGTGCCGTTCTTTTTGAGGCTGTAGAGCCGGCCGCTGCGGCGCGAGACCGCCGCCGACAGGACGCCGCCCTGCAGATACAGCGTGCCGTATTCGGTGCGCATGGTCATGCGCTCGCTGCTTTCCACGCTGCGGCGGCGCCATTTGCCTTCGTTTACGGTGAACTGCGCCTTGGCGACCACGTGGCCCGCCTTGGCCCAGGAGGTGTTGTCCTTCAGCTCAAAGAAGACGCTCAGATACCATTCGCCCTCGGGCGGCTTGCCGAGCCCGAGCTGCACGCGCACGGTCTCGCCCGGCGCGGCGGCCACGATCCGGTCGCCGCTGTTCACCACGCGGTTGCCCGAGATCTGCTGCCAGTGCAGGTTGAACGCCGAAAGGTCGGTGAAAAGGAATTCGTTGGTGATCTCCAGCTCGCCCGTTTCGGCGCGGACGGCGCGGAACGTCACGTTCTGATAGAGCCGCTTCATTTCCCAAAGCTTGGGGCTTTCGGTGCGGTCGGCAAACAGCAGACCGTCGCCGCAGAAGTTGCCGTCGTGGGGCCACTCGCCGCTGTCGCCGCCGTAGCCGATGTAGGACGTGCCGTCCTTCGCCGTCAGGCGCACGGCCTGATCGACGAAGTCCCAGACGAAGGCGCCGAAGAAGCCGGGGTGCTTTTGGAACAGCGCCATGTATTTGTCGTTGCCCCCGCAGGAGTTGCCCATGGCGTGGGTATATTCGCAGAGCATGAAGGGCTTTTCGGGGTGCTTTTGCATGAAGTCCTCGATGTTCCACGGCTTCGCGTACATCATGGACCAGACATCGGTCACGTCTTTGTCGTTTTCAAAGTCGTCCCAGATCGATTCATAGTGCACCGGGCGGGAGGGGTCCTTCTCCTTGAGGTAGTCGTACATGACCTTGAAATTCGTGCCGCCGGAGCATTCGTTGCCGAGCGACCAGAACAGGATGCTCGGGTGGTTCTTGTCGCGCTCATACAGGCAGGAAATGCGGTCGAGGCAGCAGGGCGTCCATGCGGGCTCGCTGCCGGGAATCAGCGGCGGCGCGGGCGGTTCGGAAAACCGGGCGCCGTGGGTCTCCAGATCGTTTTCGTCGATCACGTAAAGGCCGTATTCGTCGCACAGGGTGTACCAGTCGGGGTGGTTCGGGTAGTGCGAGGTGCGCACGGCGTTGATGTTGCTGCGCTTCATCGTGAGGATGTCCGCGATCATCGTTTCGCGGTCGATCGCGCGGCCCGTGTCGCAGGAGAACTCGTGGCGGTTGGTGCCCTTGAGCAGCAGACGCCTGCCGTTGAGGAAGACCACGCCGTCTTTGATCTCGATCCGACGGAAGCCCGTGCGCACGGCGGTGCATTCCAGCGTTTCGCCGCTTTCGTCGCGCAAAAGGATCAGCACGGTGTAGAGCTCGGGCGTTTCCGCCGACCAGAGCTTCACCCCCGGAACGGTGGCGGCCAGGCGCACCTTGGCGCTGCCGTCCGTCACGGCGGAATCGAAGGCCACCGTGGCGCCGTTCATATCGAAGACGGTCATTTCCGCTTCGGTGCCCCGGTCGGCCTGCGCCAGCGTCAGAACCGCCGCCACCTTGCCGTCGCGGAAGCGCGGGTCGGGCTCGGCGGTCACGGCCAGGTCGCACAGATGCTGCGCCGGTCTTGCCGTGAGATAAACGTCGCGGAAGATGCCGGCCAGGCGGAAGAAGTCCTGGTCCTCCAGCCAGCTGCCGGTGCACCAGCGGTAGACCTCGGCGGCAATCAGGTTTTCGCCGGGCTGCAGCAGATCGGTCACGTCGAACTCGCTGCGGCGGAAGGTGCCCTCGCTGTAGCCGGCGGGGGCGCCGTTAACATAGAGATAAAAGGCCGATTCCACGCCCTCAAAGGTGAGGATCACGCGGCCGAGCGAGAGGAATTCCGCGTCCAGCATCACCGTTTTGCGGTACAGGCCGACGCTGTTGGTCTCGGTGGGCGCAGAGGGCGGCGTCAGCGGCTCGTTCCCTTCCCAGGGATACTGCACGTTGCAGTACTGCGCAACGCCGTGGCCCTGCATCTGCCACGAGGACGGCACCGGGATCTCGCCGAACGCCGCCGCGTCGAAGTCCGGCCGAAAGAAGCCGGCCGGCTTTTCGGCAAGCCTGCCGCAATAAAGGAACTGCCACCGGCCGTTCAGGCACAGGCAGCGGTCCGACGCAAAGGGCAGATTCCTTTTTGCCGCCGCTGGGTCGGCAAACGGATAAAACGTGGCGCGCTGGGGCAGCCGGTTGACGCCGGTGATCGTCGGGTCGCTCTGCCATTCGCGCAGGCCGTCGATGGGTTGTCTTGTCATGGCGGAAACCTCATTTCCTGAAAGAATTTTGGAATCAAAAAAGAGAACGGGCTGCTGTATTCAAATGGAGAACATGAACACAACAACCCCTTTGGCTTTTTTATTTAATATTGACCTTATGCTCCATGATCCAGCCGGTCAGCAGCAGCAGACCGACGGCGACCAGCGCCATGAACAACACGCCGGCCAGACCGTAGGACAGCATGCCGCTGCTCTGGTCCATGGCAACAAAGGCCAGCTTCACGTCTTCGGTCGTAATCTCCAGCGACAGCGGCACCGAATAGGTCAGCTTGGTGCCCACGGCGTTCGTCACGCCGTAGGTGAAGAAGAAGATCAGAAAGCCGAACAGCTTCGGGTGCTTTTGCAGCACGCGGGTGTTGGCCATCGTGACGGCAAAAAAGACGAAGCCGACGAAGGTGAACACCAGCAGCAGCACCGACACCGCAAAGAGGATGCCCAGCTTGACCAGCGTGGCGCCCGAGGGCAGCATCTCCTTGAGTCCGGTCAGCTCGATGATATCCCAGATGCCAGCCATCGAGCCCTCGGCGACCGCCTTGGCGTTCATGGCGATGACGAGGAAGCAGACCGCCGCCAGCACGAACGACAGGATCACCCAGACGATGGCCGCAATCACCTTGCTGCCCAAAAGGCTCGCGCAGTTGACCGGCAGCGTGAAGCTCAGGTAGCCCTGGTTGGAATAGAGCGTGTCATAGAAATTCTTGATCACCGAAACCAGCGTCATCATAACGCCGACCAGCGCGGTGATATACAGCACGATGGAGCCGACCACGCCGATCCAGGTGATCTTTGTCAGCATGCCGACGAAGATGAAGGCGATCACGGCGGCCGCGCAGGCATAGATCAGCGAAACCGACCGCGCCGACTGGCGGAATTCATGCTTAAGCAGCTTACCAAGCATAGCTGAACACCTCCTTGAACACGTCTTCCACGGTTTTGCCGTTTTCGCGCAGTTCGTTGACGTGCGCGTTGACGATCAGCTTGCCCTCGCTGATCATCAGCACCCGGTCGAAGATCGCTTCGACGTCCGAGATCAGGTGGGTCGAAATCAGCACGGTGGAGTTCGCGGCGTGGTTTTCCAAGATCAGGTCGAGGATCTTGGCGCGCGCGGCGGGGTCCACGC
>JAEEGF012437270.1_pt1 | contig 11827 bp, 7 predicted proteins | sample 9134171 | NCBI WGS metagenome assembly JAEEGF01 (sample SAMN16246542, study PRJNA631951) | gut metagenome | biome: gut microbiome; feature: rumen; material: AP-attached | host: Bos | place: Iran: Karaj | collected 2018-10 | reverse complement strand
ATTGACAGGTAAAGATGAATTCAGATGTGTAGGCATCCGTGCGGATGAGAATGATGTCTATAGCAGAGAGATCCAGATAAATCCGGGCTGTGACTATGAAGTCAGACTGCTTTATCGCAATGACTCCACAAATCCAAGCGGGGTTGCCAATGAAGTTAAATTAAAAGCTTTCTATTCAAAAGAGATCGATGCGGACCAGCCGGGAATCGTAAGTGCGATGATCCTTTCTGAAAACACCGACACCCCTGTAGTTTGGGATGGAATCAGACTTTTGGCCAACGAGAATATGTCCATCAGCTATAAGATCGCTTCTGCGAGGATCGCCGGTAATGGAGCAATGAATGGTCATGTGCTGCCGCATACTCTTTTTTCTGAAGACGGAGTGTTGTTGGGAACGGACGCACTGGACGGAGTTCTGCGCGCAGGTGATGAAGGATACGTGACTTTTGTGATCCATTCAAGCGGAAAAAGAGATGGTGCAAGCCCGTCCTTTACCCGCACTGTGAAAACTGAAGCGCCCAAGGTAAATGAAGCGCCCAATGAGCCTGAAGTGCCTGAAATGGATGAGATGCCTGAAGTGCCGCAGATGGAAGAAAACATTGCATCCGGCATCGGAAGCGATGCTCAAAGCCTGATGAATCAGGAATTGCAGGGAGCAGATAAGAAGCGTAAGAGAAGCAGGATCTCGATCAGCGTATTCGGAAATTCGCCAGATGGCTGGCAGGAGAAGAGTATAGGAGCAGATGTTGGCCAGGAGGTCAGCATTATGATCGATTTCACGAACAGCGCCAGTCAGCAGGACTTAAAGATAACTGTAAAACTGCCGGAAGCACTTGAATACATTCCCGGGTCGACTTTCATTCAGCTGCCAAAGGGAATCATGCATAAAGCAGGAGATGCCTGGCTGAGTGAGGGAATGGAATTTATGAATTTCGAAGGTGATGGGAACGGAAAAATTCTTTTCACCGCAAGATTCTTCCCTTCATCAGGCCCGGCAGAGATTTCTGCAACAATTGAGACCATGTATCTATCAATGAACGGCAGCCTGACTGTTGTGTCACAATGATCGATAGCGAGGAATATCAATGAATCAGGACGATTATATTCTGTGCAGGGGATATCTTCAGGAAAACTCCACGATAGAAGTTTTCGGAAGTGACTTTCAAAGTAAAGATCTGTGGTGGTTCAGGATTCGCGGCATCACGGATTTTGCGAATGACTACAATGATGAACAGTATCTCGAGCTTTTTAAGAATGTGCTCAGTGGCTGTATGGTGCCATCATGCACTGTGGGTCTGATCGTTACCGGCACGGCTAACGGAGGCATAGAGTTTTACTATGGAATAACCGATGATGAGGATCTGCTCTCGATGCTGAAGGGCAGTCTCATTTCGTCCATTCCCGGCATTGATATTTCGGATAATATACAGTTCTCAGACATCCCCATAAGCAGGGGATGTTCAGGCGTGATAGCAGGCGTGCCTGATATATATGATGTGGACAGCGGGAAAAAGGCACTGACTTCCCAGATGCTGCCAATAGACAGACTCTGCCGCGCCATGATGGGTAGCAGTTTCAGTCTGATGCTTATCGCCGATCGCATGCCGCAGGAGCTGACCAATCTGGCCATGGGTCAGGTGGATGCAATGCTGGTTGACAACAGCAGCAAGATCAATGCCCAGAGGACCAACGAATTAGGGCAGTCCATATCATATACCAATGAAGAAAAGAAACAGTATCAGGATCACTTATCCCGCGTTCAGAAGCTGCTTTATGACGGCTTCGGCTGCGGACTGTGGTCCGTAAGTTATTACTATTCAACAGATAACAACAGTGATCTTCTGCGCATAAAAAACAGCGTCCTTGCCAACTATCTGGGCAATACCCTGGGACGGCTTGAGAAACTTACATGTATCGATTTTGATCAGAGTGCAGGAATATTTGATTACTGTGTACCTTCCATCGTGAAGGAAGATGACAGTCAAAAGCTTCATCCACTGTATCGTGTGGCTGAAAGATTCCCTTTTTACAATCACGCATATCAGACGATCATGAGCAGCAGGGAGCTGGGCAAGTATTTCATGCTCCCTAAAAAGGAAATTCAGGGCTTATATGTAGACAGCTATGTAGAGTTTGACTCTGTTATGAGAAACAGGATCGACGGCCGCCGGCTCTATGTCGGAACCATCATTAACCCTGGCCGGAACGGCTCATCATGCGGGGCAGACTATGCAATTCCTTTTAACGATCTGTCCAGACACGCTCTCATAATAGGAATAACCGGTGGTGGTAAGACCAATACCATGAAGTCTATTCTTCATGATATCTGGTGCAGAAATCAGGTTCCATTTCTGGTCATCGAATCCGCCAAAAGAGAATACATTGAGCTGGTCAATTCCAAGATAAACGCCAATGCGAAAAAGAATTATGAAGATCTGAAAGTCTTTACTCTGGGCAATGAAACAAGCCAGGGAGTCAAGTACAGACTGAATCCTTTTGAAGTGATGCCGGGGATAGCTCTTCAGACACATATAGATTATCTCCTGTCCACCTTCAACGCTTCTTTTGAGATGTATGCACCCATGCCGCAGATACTTGAGAGAGCAGTCTATGAAGTCTATGAAGACAAGGGATGGGACCTGTACTCTGGCGAAAACAAGCGCGGATTCTCAGATTATCCCACTCTGGAACAGCTGTATTATAAGATCCCGTTTGTGATGGATGGACTGGGATACGCCGAAGAGGTTCAGTCTAATGTGAAGGCTGCCCTGCAGACAAGGATCAACTCACTTCGTATAGGAGGAAAAGGGGCTCTTCTGGATGTTCCCAAGAGTATTCCTATATCGTGGCTTCTCGACAATCCGACGGTATTTGAGCTGGAAGATATCGGCGACGATGATACCAAGGCATTCGTGATTGGTATTTTGCTGGTTCAGTTATATGAGTACAGAAAATCCTGCGGATCCTCCCCCGACCTTAAGGGAGTTCTTGTAATAGAGGAAGCGCACAGACTGCTGAAAAACGTATCTGAAGGAGATGGAAACAACAGCAGGGCAAAGGCCGTTGAGTTCTTTTGCAATATGCTTGCTGAGATCCGAAGCTTTGGTCAGGGAATCATCATTGCCGATCAGATTCCCACAAAGCTTGCCAATGATACGATAAAGAATACCAACCTGAAGATTGTCCATCGCACGGTTATGGAAGAGGACAGAAACTGCATAGGTGCATCGATGCACATGACCGAGGCGCAGATCAACTTCCTGTCATCTCTGCAGAGGGGATGTGCTGCGGTATTTGCCGAAGGCGATAACAGACCCAAGCTTGTGAGAATGCCACTGGTGAGGACTGAAGGCACTAAGACAAGAGAAGAGATAATAAGATCCATAAATGAAAAGATCGCAAACAGTCTTTCAGGTGCAGTTTCAGAAAAGAAGCATTGTTCAATGGCATGTGCATACTGCGAATTGAATAAATGCCCTGAAAAAGAGGTGTTTGACTCAATAGAGGAATTCAGACCGGGTGATTACAAGAAAAGCTTTATGGAAAAAGGGCTGAATATTGCGTCACTGGAATCATTTACAAGACATATGTGCAAGGAACTGGGAATTCCGATTGAAGATGACAGCACCAAGGCGTGCATGATAGGGAAAGTCATGAAGTGCCTGGGGCTGGATGATGAAACACAGGTTGGAATGATCCTTGCCTACTGGATGGCTAAACGCCCATGGAGGGATTGATATGAGGCCCGGAGATTATGATAAACCTAAAACACTAAACAGGTATTCAGGCCCTGGGTTTAACGAGACCGAGTGGTATAAAAGCGCGATAAATACGGCAGATACTGCGGCAGAAGTCTTTAGGGATGATCTGCGCGACAAGGGGTATGACGAGGAGACTGTCAAAAGGGAAGGCGCCCGCCACAGAGCCGGTGTGCTTCAGGAGATGGTCAGCGAATATGAGAAGTACAGGTACGGGGAAAGCATGGAAGGCTCAGATGCTTCTGACAACAGTCCGGAAGATGGCGGATGGGTCAGGGATATTTATGAAGCGGACGAGAGCGCAGATGACAGCACGGGAGATGATGAGTGGATCAGAGATGGTGCAGAGGCTGTCGGTGATGCTGTGGACAGTGCTGCGGATAGTGCTGGAGAGGATGACTGGGTCAGAGATGAACCTGAGACCGGAGATGAATCTGACTTAAATGATCCGGAAGGCGCTGAGTTTACGGAAGATGAAGAACTAAAAGGAACGGTCCATCTTGAGATGGAGGCTGATTCAGAGGTGGTTGCAGAAGGCGATTTCGATATAAACGATGAAGATGCCGAAATCTCTGCGACTGTTCCCAGATCTGCTGAAGTTGTCGGAAGAGAAGTTGTTGAGGTTGAGGACCCGGACCTTGAAAAAGGCGAGGTGGAAGAGACCACCTACGAAAACGACGCGGAAAGCACAACTGAAACAGACAGTTCCGGTGAATCAGAGTACATTGAACCTGAAGAAATTGTAGTCAGACGGGTGGGTACAGGAGAAGCGTCTGAAAATGCCGAGGAGAGCACTGAGCAGGCGCAGAATCTGTCAGATGAAGGCAGCTCTATGGAAGAGTCCTCTATGGAGGTTCCACCGGAGATACCACAGGATGTTACAGAAGAAGAGATTGAAGCTCTGGAAGAAGAACAGATAGAAACTCTGGAAGACACTCCGGAGCAGGCTGCAGAGGCGATTTCAGAAGAAGAGATAGAAGTTCTGGAAGACGCTCACGAACAAGCTGCAGAAATGGGACCTGAAGAAGATATAGAGGTCTTGGAAGATACTCCGGACCAGGGTACAGAAGCGGTTTTTGAAGAAGATATAGAGGTCCTGGAAGACACTCCGGACCAGGGTACAGAAGCGGTTTCTGAAGAAGAGCAGATAGAGGTTCTTGAAGACATTCCCGAACAGGCTACTGATGTGGTTCAGGAAGAAAATATAGAAGTCCTGGAGGGCGCTCCCGAACAGGTTTCAGAAGTGGTCACTGCAGAACAGACAGAAGCTCCGGCAGATGACGCCGACAAGGAACTCTTTGGCCTTGAGAGACTCAAAGAGCTAGTACCTACAAATGAGGTCATTCGTCGTCGACTTGAGGACTGTGGTATCACAGATGTAGAACTCGATGGAGTTCTGGATAAGTACCAGGAAGTAATCGCTCGGGATGTTGAAGAAATGTGTGCAAGCTATCCGGAACTGAAGGGCTATATCACCAGGATCAGTGCCGCAAGGCTAAAACCGGGAGTCTTTGCCTGTGCCGGCCCTCGTATGACTGAAAACGGATATGCTACAGAAGTAAATGTCAGTGTTGATGAGTTTGGACATCGGGGTATGGAGTTTAAGGTGAGCAACATGGAGACACCCAACTGGAAGGGTGAGACATGGTTCTCAGGACACGGACAGGATGCGATATTAAAACATGAAATGGGCCACATTCTCCACCTGCAGATGCTGGCAAAAGAACGAGGCATCGAATTAGGCGAGAAGGACAGAGCGGCCTATGACGATCTGTGCAGGGCATATGATGAAAACGACATTGTTACAAACATGTGTCGTGAGAGCATGAACGAACTGGATATAAGTCCGGGAGATCTTGCAAGAAACATCAGTATATACGGCGCTAGTGACTGGGGCGAGTGTTTTGCCGAGGCAATATCCGAAGTAGAGACAAGAAAGAATCCCAGAGCATTTGCCAGAAGAGTATATGAGAAATATCAGGAGGTGAGAAGATGATAATAATGCCACCGGATGAACTGGTTAAGTACATCTCAACGGATGGGGAGGGCAATTGGATCCATGATCCCAATATGCCTGCAGAATTAAATGAAGTATTTGAAAAGTTTATTGCTGACGTGAAGTCAGCAAGGGAGTCATTAAAAGAAAGAAGATAAAAGATTCGGGGAAAAATATGAGTACAAAGTGTCCTATATGTAAGAAGGCATTCGTGAATCAGCCTGGTGAGATCTGTATTTCATGTCAGATGAAGCAGAGCGTTCCGGATTACTTAAAACCACAAGAACCAAAACCTGATTATCTGGGCAATGGCAATAATCCGCAGATAAGACCAAAAAATAATACCGGTGCTCTTGATCCGTATCCGGTTGGGGGAAATACTGCACAGCAGAAAGAAAAAAAGAGCAGCGGCGGAACATATTCAGGAATTGTCCAGAACCTGATGACCAATCCTGTTCATGGAAGTTTTATGGAGAGATGGTTTAATGCATTGCTGCATGGAATACCGTATTCCTCGGCAAGCAACCAGTATGTGTTCTCGCTCTTTTCCCAGGACGCATATTCAGGCGCAGGTGTAGGCGGTCATTCCGTTATGTATTACGGCAACGTGGAATATTCGTTTCTGACCAACAATACACCGGTAATAGTCCATGGAAAGAAGATGCATGATGGGGTTATCCTTGCGAACAAGATTGAAGGCTCGAACTACGGCTTTACAATGAAATCAAGGTTCTCCCTCTCTGCCATGGCAGTAAGGCTGATCACGCTTCTGGTTGTTGCGCTCCTTGTTCTTTCCGTCGTGGCACTGGCCGGTGGGATATCGGGCGGGTCAAGACGTTATGATCGGTCAACTTCTGTCGAAAACACTCAGACAGATAACGGCGCAGCCGCAGACAGTGGAAGAGGAGGCACGCTGGCAACTACGAATAATCCAAGGATGCAGATGGCAGGTATAGTGCTCCTGCTTATAGGCGGCTTTTGTCTGGTAAAGAGAACTCCGGTCAGCAAAAAGATAGCAATTATCATATGCTTTATCGGTGCGGGGCTGATCTATCCTCTGTTGATGGGGCTGCTGATCCTGTTTGTGGTGATCCGACTGTTTTTGAAGATTAAATGAGCCTGATCACATCCCAATTGTGAAGGAGACAACATGGCTGTAGATTTAAACAAAGAAAAAAAGGATAAAGTCAGTCTGTCTAAAAAGGTCAATCTGTCAAAGAAACCCTTGCCTCGCAGAAAAATAGATCTGTCCAAGGGGGATGGAGCCTCTGCAGCAGGTGTAGCTGGAACTTCTGCAGCAGGTGTGGCCGGAGCAAGCGGAATCGGATCAAACAGCAACGGGGTTGGCCCAGTGCCGGTCCGCGATGATAATTACCGCACCGGGTCAGGGCCGATGCCAACCCCTGAGAATAGTTACAACACCGGGTCAGGCCCGTTGCCGGTCCGCGAGGATCATTACCGTACCGGAGCAGGACCAATGCCGATCCCTGATGATTACAGCACCGGCAGCAGTAGCCAGAAGAGTAAGATACTGTTGCTGGGATTACTGATCCCTATACTTGCGATTATTCTTATTATCGTAGCCGTATCCACTTTCAGAGGAAATAGCAAAAGAGCTGTGAATGGTGGCGGGGATGAAACCTATGTGTCAGATTCAGATACTGTGGCACAGGTAGGCGAAGTTGAGTCTGCAGACGTGTCAGACGGCGGTACAAACACTGACAACGCCATTGCAGATGATGTTGCGACATCGCCTGAAAACAGTGATTCCGATGCGTCATTGCAGGAAGTAACTGCTTCTGCAAAAACTGATGATGCAGCCATACATGATTACGAGGTAATTGTTGCTGACGTGACCTGGGAAGAGGCCTTTCAGGATTGTATAAGAAGAGGCGGTTATCTTTGCAGGATCAATTCCGAGGAAGAGAGCGAGAAGGTAAAAGCTCTTTTGGATGCTAAGGATTTCAAAGGAGTGGCATACCTTGGCGGGCTCAGGGACGCCGATTCCAAGGAATATCACTGGGTTGACACTGACAAAGAGCCCTTCGACGAGGTGCTTAACAGCGGTGAACTCAGTGCATACTGGCTGCCGGGCGAGCCCAGTTTTGGGGACAACGTCAACGGTGAAGAAATAACTGAGTCATATATGTCGATACTCTACCCGGCATCACTTAAGACCTGGGTTTGGAACGATGTTACAAATGACGTGCTGTCGTTGTCCGAAAGCTATTACAGAGGAAGACTTGCATATATCTGTGAGTTTGAGTAAAGACATTTCCTATGAGATATTCAAGTATTAGAAGAGTATGTATCGCTTTATTATGCATGTCTGTGTTGCTGCTGGTCATGGCAGTTGCTGTGAGGATCCAATTGGAGCAGACATCTGAACCTGCTCTGGTATATGAGGAACAGAAATTGGAACCGGTCGCAGAACCTGATATTCCGGAAAATATCGAACCGGTTGTGCCGGAAGCCACAGAGCCTGATGCAAAAGAAGCTGAGATACAGGAAGAAGACGGTGATGAGGCCGCAGCTGAAGTCGCCGAAAATGATATGTCGGATGAAGTAGAGAAGATTTTGTCAGAGATGACGCTGGAAGAAAAGATATACCAGATGTTTGTACTTAATCCGGAGCAGCTCACCGGTGTAGGGCAGGTCACAAGCGCAGGAGAGCGCACAAGGAGCAGTCTGGAAAAGTATCCTGTGGGCGGAATCCTCTATTTTGGCCCTAACATTCAGGACCCCGAGCAGACCAAAAACATGCTGGCTGCAGTCCGGGACTATGGGATGGAGATAGAAGGCTTGCCTCTCTTTTTATGTGTTGATGAAGAAGGCGGCAGAATAGCCAGAATAGCAGGTAATTCTTCTTTCAGTGTACAGAAGACCAAGCCCATGGCGCAGATAGCTGATGCCGAAGAGGCCTATGAAGCAGGAAATGTCATTGGCAGTTACCTGTCGGAACTTGGATTTAATGTGGATTTTGCTCCGGACAGCGATGTGCTGACCAACCCTGACAATGCCGTGATCGGCGATCGCTCTTTTGGCAGTGATGCAGGGGTGGTTGCGGAATATTCCGGGAAGTATCTCGAGGGTTTGCATAACAATGAAATGCTGGGTGTTTACAAGCATTTCCCGGGACATGGGGCAACCAGCGGGGATACTCATACCGGATTTGCCGGTACAGACAAGACTCTGGAGGAGATGATGGAGGTGGAGCTGCTTCCGTTTTCGAAAGCGCAGAGCGACGGGGCAGATATGGTGATGGTCTCCCATATTTCCGTACCGGAGATTCTGGGAGACAATACTCCGTGCTCTCTTTCGCATTACATGATCACTGATGTGCTCAGAAATATGCTGGGATATGAAGGCCTGATCATCACAGACGCAATGAACATGTCAGCGATCACTGCTAACTACACCAATGAAGAGGCTGCTGTTCTTGCTGTAAACGCGGGAGTAGACCTGATCCTGACGCCGGGTGACTTTAAAGTTTACCACGCCGTGATTTTGAAAAAAGTCAGGGACGGAGAGATCTCGGAAGAGAGAATCGATGATTCTGTCAGAAGGATCATCTCAAAAAAGATCGCTGCAGACAGCTGATAAACTACTGTGGATAAAAAAACTACTATGTGATCATGATGATATGAGCATCAGATCAACATAGTAGTTTATTTCTTGTATTGCCCTTAAGAATTATCTGGGTGGAAGAATTGTCCAGTGTCCCTGATATTTATCAAGATCATAAAGGTCATCGCAGTAGCCATAGCGGGAGATTATCTCAGAATAGATTCTCTCGCAGTCTTCTCTTGTCCCATGATAGTAGCAGTCCTGGATCCGGCGCTTGTAATTGTTGTACTCATCATTTGACATTCCCATACATTTTTCCCCCGTTTCTTGTTTTCATACACATTTTCTGGTAACTTACTAACATAAATATAGTTTACACCTTGAGAAAGAAATATCAAGTTATTATACTATTGATGAAGCAATTGCTGTGGGGGACAAGGGCTTAATCGTTAGTTGGGAAGGAAGAGTTAGTGAAGCAGTTTATTAAGGTATCGGAAAAAGAAATATACTACGGGGATCTGGATGCATCGGGGCAGAACTATGACGGCATCGGTTTAAAGCTTTATCCAAATGGCGAGATGTATTACGGAAGTTGGAGACAGGGAGCTTTTGACGGATTTGGTGCCTATGTTTATTACGACGGACGCATTCGCATATGTGACTGGGCGGACAATAAGCAGATCGATGAGGGCGTGATCATCAAGCCCGAGGGTGATCCGTTTTCTTTATACTGGGGAAACTCTGAGAGAAACAAGCCGGTACGCGGCATAGGCCTTCATAAAGACGGTAAGGTATTCTGCGGCAAATGGACTGACTGGAAGGGTGAGCTCTTCAACGGAAAAGGCTCTTTTTCATGGCCTGACGGAAGAATCTATTCCGGCTACTGGAAAAACAGCCGACAGGACAACGGCGGCGTGATAGTCCGTCCCGATGGAACCGTTCTTGGTAATCTGGAAAAAGAATCCTCAGAAGTCAGAACACTTATCCTCAAAAATGATTCAAATCGTGTACTGTTTTATGGCCGTTATCGGGACGAAAGCGTCAGAAACGGCAAAGGCGCCATGTACTATTCGGACAGAAGCGTCTACTACGGTGAATTCATAAACGGTTCAAGGGAAGGCCTTGGATTTTACAAATACCTGGATGGCTCAATATATATCGGAGTTTGGAAGAACGACGAAGCAAACGGCAAGGGACTGCTGTACTCTCCTCACAATGGGAAAGAGCTCTATGTGGGAGATTTTTCTGACGGACTCTTTGATGGTGACGGATGTGTGTTCTCTGTTTCAACCTCGGGAAGCGATGTTAAGCATTGCGGAGAGTGGAGCAGGGGAACTCAGATCACAGATTGGAAAGAAGAAATAAAAAATCCGGAGCCGGAAGATATTGTTCCTGCTCCCGCAAATGAAACCGGGGACAGCGGCTCCAAAGTTGACCTTAAGAAGAACAGGGATAATGGTGAAAACGGCGTTGTTTCAGGGGCAGCTTCCAAACCCGCTGAGGTTGAAGTTCCCGCGCCTGCTCCTGTGCCTGAACCTAAGACAGTGCAGATAGAGAAAACGCCTGTAGTTAGCCCTGCACCGGCACCAAAGCCGGCGCTAGCGACAGGACCAGCGCAAACACCTACACCTGCCGCAGGACCAGCACCGGTACAGGCACCTACACCTGCGCCTGCTCCTCAACCTGTCCCGAAAAATGAACCAAAGAGAGCACCTTCAAATGCTCCGGTTTTCAAGGACATGGAAGAGGATGAAGTTGTACAGCCTTATCAGTATCAAAAACAGAAGGAGCCGTTTAATGTAAAAGCACTTCTTATTTTTGTCGGTGTACTGGCCGCGATTTTCATCGGCTATCGTATATATTGGTATATTGATGACAATATGTGGTCCTATACTACATACGTAGACGACACTGCAGACTATGATTCGGGAGATAATAATATCGAAGTTGCAGATTCAACTGATGTCGGGAATGCTGGTGATACAAGTGCAGCCGATACAACTGCTGCTGATACAACTGCTGCTGATACAACTGAAGGTGATACAGGTACTGTAACAAAAGAAGGGACCATCCGGGACAGCTTTGACGCATACCTTCCCGATGCCGGACAATACAACATAAACAGATTTACACGTTCCGGCGATTCACTTGTGTATGATGACGCAGATTATTATTCAAGACTTGGCATAGATGTGTCCTATTACCAGGGAAGCATTGACTGGCAGCAGGTCAGGGATGCCGGGATTGAATTTGCTTATATCAGAACCGGGTTCAGAGGATATGGCTCAGACGGCAATATCAGTCTGGACAAGAATTTTGAAGATAATATAAGAAATGCCAAGGCTGCAGGCATTGACGTGGGTGTTTATTTCTTTTCACAGGCGATCACTGAAGAAGAGGCCAGAGAAGAGGCTGAATTTGTCCTCAAGGCTGTTGAGCCATATTCAATCGAATTGCCAATCGCAATTGAAGCGGTGAACAGAGTGAATGAAGATGGCAGAGCTAA
>JAEEGF011556446.1_pt1 | contig 11827 bp, 6 predicted proteins | sample 9134171 | NCBI WGS metagenome assembly JAEEGF01 (sample SAMN16246542, study PRJNA631951) | gut metagenome | biome: gut microbiome; feature: rumen; material: AP-attached | host: Bos | place: Iran: Karaj | collected 2018-10 | reverse complement strand
GGACTATTTGAGCGTGATGCCGTCGATGAGCAGAATATCACCTTGCCGGCTTCGCTCTTTGAGGACTTGTTCACCTTTATGGCCTCCTACAACTTCACCGTTGACGAGAACGACCCCGACGATGCCGAAGTGGGTGTCGACCCCGAGATGCTGGGCAAAATCTTCGAAAGCCTGCTGGAGGACAATAAAGCCAAAGGTGCTTTCTATACTCCTAAAGAAATAGTACGCTATATGTGCAAAGAGTCGCTCATTGCCTACCTTGCCACACAGATAGACAAATCTCAATCAGAAGGAAAAGAAAAATCTGATAGTTCTGATTGCGATAAATACATTCGTACTTTCGTTGAAACCCATGAGATGCAACCCGAACTGGAACCCTATCGTGAAGCATTAGACACTGCCCTCCGCGAGGTGAAGATCTGTGACCCCGCCATTGGTAGCGGCGCTTTTCCTATGGGTCTGTTAAATGAACTCTGGCGTTGCCGTGAAGCAGTTGAAGAAACCTCTTCCCGCGTAGAGTTGAAGAAAGAAATCATCGAGAAAAACATCTACGGCGTGGATATAGAGAAAGGTGCTATCGACATCGCCCGCCTGCGTTTCTGGCTGAGTATCGTGGTGGATGCTGAGGAGCCGGAGCCCTTGCCCAACTTCGACTACAAGTTTATGCAAGGAAATAGCCTTATTGAAAGTTTTGATGGATTCGACTTGAGCCATATCATGGATAAAGAAATAATCAGAGGAGGGAAAACCGTATACCAACGTTGCATAGGTGGCAAGGAGAACGTACAGGTTTCTATGGATTTCACGTCCAAGGACACTCGTCAGAACCTCCGCATTTGGCTAAAGAAATACTTCACTCTCACCAACCACAAAGAGAAATCCGAGTATCGTCAGCTCATCAATGAAAGTGTAAAGAGTTATGTCAAACAGCAAGGCATTGGTATCCAATCAGAAATCAAACTCAACTCTCTCGACCCGTCTGCCAATCAAGACTTCTTTCTTTGGCACACTTGGTTCAAAGACATTTTCGATAAGGGTGGTTTTGATATTGTAATAGCCAACCCTCCTTATATCAAAGAATATGAAAACTCAAGAGCATTTGAATTACTAAAAGGTGGTAAGTATTACAAGGCGAAAATGGATATTTGGTTCTATTTTACTTGTAGTTCCATTGATATTTTGAAAGAAAATGGAGTGTTGTCATTCATTGCTCAGCCTCAATGGAGAACGAGTGATGCAGCATCTATCATGAGAGAAAAAATTTGTGAAGAATGTCGATTGATACATATTGTTGATTTTGGTACATATATGGTATTTGATAATGCTAGTACCCAAGCAATGGTTATGACTCTCTATAAATCGCCCAATAAAACGTATGATTTAAAATTTAAGCTGAATGATAGTATTATACACAATTCCGTTGAATTGGAAGGTTTTCTGACTTCTCCATTTGCTCACATTGAGTTTGATAAGAAAAACTACATAAATGCAGCATTTTCTTTCTCTACAGATTCAAATGCATCAATAATTCTGAGCAAGATTCGAAAAAAAGAGAATTTCTCTATCGACAAAAACAGAGAGATTATTCAAGGAATTATCGGGTCCCCTGATGAGGCATTTAAACTGAAAGGAATAGATATTTCGATTTTTTCCGAACAAGAACAAGCGTATATTAAACCATTCCATACTAGCACACTAAGGTATTATACACCTCAAGAGGATTTGTATCTGCTATATCTATCGGATAAAAACATTCGTTTGACAAAAGATAGGTTCCCCACAATATACAACAAGCTATTACCCTATAAAGAAAGCCTGGAGAATCGGAGAGAAGTAATAAATGGCAAGAAATCATGGTACTCTCTATGGTGGGAACGCGATGAATCATTCTTTTTATCTGGACCAAAAATAGTTTTTGCCGCAAGGACGCTTGGGCGGAATTTTACTTATACAGAAGATGCTTTTTATGCATCTAGGAATTGTTTTTTTATTAAATGCAGAAGAACGAACCTAAAATATTTGGCTGCATTACTAAACAGCAAACTTATGTTTTACTATATGCACAATACATTGAAACACAACGGAGAACTATTGCAGCTTGACAAGGTACAGTTCTTGAGTATCCCGTTATTTGTACCACCCGTCGAGAATCAAAGAGCAATAATAGAAAAGGTGGATTCAATTCTGGCAACCAAGCATAAATACTCCGAGGCGGATACATCTTCTCTAGAGCAAGAAATCGACCAACAAGTCTACGCCCTCTACAACCTCACTCCGGAAGAAATCGCAATAATAGAACAATAATTAATGTCCGATTGGCCCATTCATCGTTATAGAATTATTAGAAGATGTAATTGAATCAACAAGATTGATAGTAATACATGGTGGTTCTGGCTTAGGCAAATTTTGACCTGAGAGTGCAATTGTTTTTAATTCGTCTGACTCTATTTTAGTACTGCTACATTGTTTAATTGTTCCCAAAATAATCGTTGCTATAAGAGTGAAAGCCGTAATAGTCAAAGAGCATCTTGTATTTTTCAATTGTTTATTAAGGTTTCCCATTTCTTCATTATGACGAATTTGTTCTTGTGTTTTGAACCCATTTTTTACAAATGATTCAAGAGCGGAGGTTGGATAGATAATCTTTAGATACACATATTTTTCAAGGTATGAAATGATATTTATCCAGGACCAACGTTCTTTTCTTGATGGGTCTAAAAACACAAATCCTTTATGGGAAGAATTTTCTGACCAATTATCGAAAACTTGCTTGTCTTTTCCATAATCCTTTCGATTGTATAGTATTCTTTCTTCTTCAATGCAGACCTCTTCGGTTTTTTCTATTACAGGTAATACTGCGATTAATCCTATTTTTTCAAGTTCTTCTATAAATAATAGGTAATCAAAGAGTCGGAACAGGTCTGATTTAGCCTCGTCCTCTCTACTTTTTTCTTCATAATATATTTTGATAGAATCATTGCAATCTTTATCCCATTTTATGGCTGCAAAATTAAACTCGACAATTGTTTGTAATAAATAGCCTGACTGAAGTTTACTCAGTTTGTCTTTTGATGAACTCTCTTTGATTTCTACAAGCTTTTTCAAAAAATCCTCTTCTGAAGGAAGTAGTGTGCGCAATTCTTTCATTTTGTGTCGTATTATTTGTTTGTCTGCATTTGTATATTGAACCAATCTTGAAGTCTCTTGTTTGTTTCTTCATAGTTCTTGTTCAACTCGAAAACACTATTCTCTATTAATGCTATTTCTTGTTGTACAAGTGGCGTATTATGTTCAAAATAATGAGTTTCTCCAAATGCGAAGCATTTAGAGATAAATGCATTTTCAAAAGGCAAGTTATAGTTGTTGTCATCATGGAAGAACTGTTGGAAATAAGCATTGCCAAACGTAATAGAGAGTCTTCCGCGTTGAGATTCGTTTTCTGTATGATACCATAAGCATCCGTTCATCAAATAACAGTTTGTAACCTTGAGTGATGAAATTGTAATTATCAGTGCCAATCTGTCATGTAATGATAATAAATGCGCTTGGTTTGAATAATCCTCTATTTTTTCGCGATTAATGGCACTCCAATGGATTAAAGCATAAACGGCATCGTTCTGTTTTTCCCGTTTTGAAAGATTGTCATAATAGCCTTTGTATAATTCAGTTTGTTTGTATGCCTCGACAACACCTTCCGGAATATATTTTTCAATAAAACGTGTCCCAAATGGTTCTGTGATAAAATCAGGTGTTTTCATTTCAATACCTTCATCCGTCAGAAGTAAAGGAAGTGGGTCAATGACAAGACGGTATATTGCGACAGCCCCAATACATTCTTTCAGGTATCTTTCAAAATCCTTTTTGAGTTTGTCCGTATGATTCTTGTTGTAATTGTTAGTGCGTCCGTGATAGGTGTAAAATGTGGAGAAACCTTGTTTGTGAACATACTTGTCAATTTTAAGTTGGGCATTTCTAAGCGTATTGAAATAAAAATCAAGTTTATTTCTTACATCTTTATAAGCAGATTCTGTGTCTTTTAATAGCTGTTTGGTCATATACCCTTTCTCGAATCCGTTTTCTCCATTATTCCAGTCTTTAATCTTATTCTTGTCAGAGAATAGATAAATGCCACCAATGGACAATTCTATTGTTTGGCGTAATGAATAAAAAGCGCAATCAAAGAAACCCAACTGAAATACTTTTATGGCATTTATTAGCATCATACAAGATTCATTGAGCGTCATATTTGCGATTTGAGCATCAATGACACCAGTGCTAGACATTGTAATTAGTTCAATGTCGGAAATATAGTTTTCCCCTTGGGGAAAATCAATGGGCGCTACATGATAAAAAGAGCTGTGAATAATTGTTTCGTAGTCTTTGTCCATTTTTAGTATTATTTGGCTATATCCCAGTGTTTTATATCGAGTCTGTCAATATATTTCTTAACTTTTTCTTCATCGATGTTGTCTTTTGTACGAATAAACTCGATATGATGTCTTGTACATACATCGTGCAAATTAATTCCCTCTACGTTCCGCAGATGTCGTAGAATCTGTAATCTTGATTCCTCATCTCGAGTAATGAATGTAATATGTTTCCCAATCTGCTTGGAGAGGTTTTGGAATAGCCCCGAGAAATATGGGGCATCCATTCCACCAAGAGACAATCCAAAGAAAGTGATATTCGGGGCATTATCTAACATATCCGCTATCTGTGGAGGATTATAATGTGGAGAGGATGTTTTATATAGGAAATCGTTATCCGGTTGTATTTTAAAATTTTTAAAGGTATAACTTTCTCCAACTCCTAATATAATATTATTATCTATTAAATTACCGTGTACATAATATGATGAAAATACATTTTTTAATCCTAATCTTTGAGCGAGACCATTAATGTTTGTATAGTTAAAAGTAATAATATTAGGTATCGATATACTATTAAAATGGGCGACTAGGATTCTCGATGCTACCGATTCATTGTTAATATTCCCTTTTTCAGATGCTGCAAGAAATTCTCCTAATTTACTTGTTAGTATCTCATAATCTTCTTGGTTTTTTTGAGGATAATGTCTCAGTTCCTTAATGTCTCTAAAATGTGATCGAATTGCATATTCCCCAATTTTCTCTTCAAGATCCATCCAGTGATTTATACTACGTTCGTGTTCAAGGAATGCTCCCATCTGTGTTTTGGGTTCGTGAAATGGCCAATAATCGCTTCCATAAAAATCGCCATATGACGTTTTTAATTCTAAATCAAGGTCAAAACCATTGCCTATGATTAAAACATCTTCTCCTTGAAATAAGGATTTGTCTTCGATAACATTGTGCTCCACAGCATTATTTTTTTGCAAAGATACAACTTTTATGTAATTGAGTCCAAATTAAGTTATTAACACACCAGGCTTTTCCTCGCGCACACGGGTGCATGGAATAATACTCGCGTGTGCGCATGCGAGGTGGCTGTTGATAAAACCCCGATACTGCGACTCTTCAAGTGTCAATTCCTACGTTTTCGCATAATAAAAATGACCCCCAATTAACTCGTCACAGGATAGATTCCAAAGAAGTCACCAAGAATGATCGAAGAACCCACGAAGAAGGCATAAAGAATGCGTTTGCTCCTCAAGGTGACTCGCTGCAATAATTTTTTTTCAAAGGTGCTATTCGCTGTATTAATTCGTGTTAAAGCGGTGCTCATCACACTTAATTTTAATATGCACTAAAAAAAAGTGCGTCTGCATTAAAATTTGCACTAAAAAAAGTGCATTATGGGCGTTAATGCGTTTTTCGCTTGATTTGATTGATTTCAGTGGTGCTGACTCGCTACATATGCTCTTTTTAGCGGTGCTATTTGCTGTATTAATTCGTAAATCGCGGGGACAGGAACTTTGATACACAGGCTACATCGGTTCCAACCGTCTGCCAGCCTTGTCAATTGTCATCTGTCATTTTCATTTGCTCCGCCCTTTTTTCGTATCCTTCTGCCCTACTCCATTTTATTTATTGTTCTTTTGCTGTTCTTTTACTGTTCTAAAAGAACAGACCAACATCATGTTGACAATCAGCGCACACATCGCACGACAAATACCATGAATATCTGTGAACACGCTTGACCTGCGTAGCTTCGAGAGATTTGCCGCCCGAAAAGGTTGTTTTTGGCGTTGGGGGAAGGAGTGGGCGTGTGGGACAATTGGGTACTTTCGTGGGACAATAAGGTAGTTTTGTGGGTCGATTTTGGGCATTTTGGGAAAGGAACCTTTTTTTAAAGGGCAACTATTTTTGGTCATGTGATAAATAATGCGTATCTTTGCAGTCTGTATTGTAAATGACGCCATGAGGCGATTTGGGCTGATACTGCTGACGATGTTGCTGTGTTGCAATGTGATGGCACGGCAGGAGCGTGACACACTGGGTGTGGGCACGCTGGTGACTTTTGTGGAAAACCGAGGCCAGTGGGAGCAGCCGTTCCGCTATGAGGCTCAACTGCACGGCGCAGCGATATTCCTCGAAGAGGGGCGTATCACGGTGGCGCTCCGGGAGCGCCTCCCCCACCCGGCGGCAAAGGTGAAAAACGAAAAGTCAAGAGAGACCGAGGGAGGAAGGGGCCACGCCTACAGGATGCATTTCGTGGGCAGCACGCTGGTCAGCCCCGAAGGCCTCAACCCGCAGCCGACACACAACAACTACTACCTCGGCTCCGACCCCACACGGTGGCAGAGCCACGTGCCCGCCTACGACGCGGTGCTCTACAGCGGCCTCTACGACAACGTGGACCTGGAGGTGTATGGCGGCAGTCAGGCGCTGAAGTACAACTTCGTGGTGCATCCGGGCGGCGACGCGTCGCAGGTGGTCATCGAGTATGAGGGCACCGACGGGGTGTCGGTCGACTCGAAGGGCAACCTGCTGGTGCGCACCTCGGTGAGAGACCTGCTGGAGCTGAAGCCTTATGTGTATCAAGTGGACAGTGGTCAGTGGACAGTGGACAGTGGAGGTCGGAAGGTGGAAGTAGGAAGCCGCTGGAGGGTGGAGAAGGTGTCGAAAAGTCAAAAAGACGAAGAGTCGAAAAGTCAAAAAGTCGGAGAGGGAAAGAGTGGGAAAGTGGGTGAGCGGTGGAAGGTGTGGATTGAGGTGGATGCCTATGACCATGGGCGCGACCTGGTGATCGACCCGGTGTTGGTGTTCTCGACCTATACCGGCTCGACGGCCGACAACTGGGGCACGACGGCGACCTACGACTCGCAGAAGAACGTATACACGGCGGGGCTGGTGTTCAATGTGGGATACCCTGTGTCGCTGGGAGCCTACCAGACCAGCCCGAGCGGCAATTGCGACATAGGCATTTTCAAATTCGACTCCACCGGCACCCAACGCCTCTATGCCACCTATCTGGGCGGTTCGCAGGCCGACATGCCGCACAGCATGTTTGTCAACAGTTTCGACGAGCTGATTGTATTCGGCACCACCGGCTCAAGCAACTACCCTGTCACTTCGGGCGCCTTCCAGACATCGTTTGCGGGAGGAGCCAACATCCTCTACGAGGGTACCGAGGAGATTGCCTTCCCGCAAGGGAGCGACATCTTCGTGAGCCGCTTCAGCGCCGACGGCAGCCAGCTGCAGGCTTCCACCTTTGTGGGTGGCAGCGGCAACGACGGCCTCAACTACAAGTGGAGCTACAACCAGGACATGACCTACATGGGGGGCAACGACTCGCTGTACTATAACTATGGCGACGGAGCGCGCGGAGAGCTGATCACCGACAACCTAAACAACATCTATATCGGCAGCACCACTTTCAGCACCGACTTCCCCGCCACCGCGGGCTCTGTGCAGCCGACCCCGGGCGGCCGCCAGGATGGCCTGGTGTTCAAGTTGGACCACAATATGCGCACGATGCTGTGGAGCACCTATCTGGGAGGCTCGATGGACGACGCGGTGTACAGCATCGACGTAGACTCGGCCTACAACCTGCTGGTCTGTGGCGGCACCACCAGCCAGAACTTCCCCGTCACCGCCGGGAGCCTGCAGCCCACCTACGGCGGCGGCACGGCCGACGGATTTGTGTGCAAGCTGTCGTACAACGGCGACCGGATCATGGCCTCGTCATTCCTGGGGCGCGGAAACTACGACCAGCTGTATTTCGTACGCGTAGGCCGGCACGACGAGGTGTTTGTGTACGGACAAACGAAGAACCCCGGCACCACGTTTATCATCAACGCGGCCTATGGCGTCGCCAATGCCGGCATGCTGCTGGCCCACCTCTCGCCCGACCTGTCGACGATGCGCTGGAGCACCCTCTTCGGCACTCCGGGGCGAATCAACCTCTCGCCCACGGCCTTTGCCGCCGACATCTGCAACCGCGTCTATGCCGCCGGCTGGGGGCGCGACTTCGTGCCCTACCTCTCCGACTGGTATACCAACGGGACCACCGGCATGGAGACCACGCCCGACGCCTACAGCAGCACGACCGACGGACAGGACTTCTACATCATCTCCCTCGCTGCCGATGCCAGCCAGATGGATTACGCCACCTTCTTCGGCCAACAGCATGTGAGCGGTTCGAGCTACAACGGTGCCGACCACGTGGACGGCGGCACGTCGCGTTTCGACCGCATGGGCACCCTCTACCAGTCGGTATGTGCTTCGTGCGGACACTCACAGGGCTTCCCCACCACCCCGGGAGCGTGGAGCGACAGCAACCGCTCGAACAACTGCAACAACGCGCTCTTCCGGTTCAACATCACCGACGACTTCCCCGTGGCCGACTTCACCATCCCCCAGTCGGGCTGCGTCCCCTACACGCTGCAATTCAGCAACAACAGCCGCGGGAGCTCCTACCTGTGGAACTTCGGCGACGGCACCACCAGCACGGAGGTCAACCCCACCCACACCTATACCGCCACAGGCACCTACACCGTCACCCTCATCGCCTACATGCCCCACGGGTGCTCCACCGCCGACACGCAGCGGCATGTGGTGCAGGTGCTCGGCGACACCGCCATCGCCCACTTCCCGGAAATCACCTGCAACCGGGGCCGACTGCAGATAGGCCAGACTCCCGCCCTCGGAGTGACCTACCAGTGGACCGGCGACCCCGTCAGCGACGCCACGGTGGCCAACCCCTGGGTCGACAGCACGGGCACCTATATCCTCCACACCCACGCCCCGGGATGCTCGCAGACCGACACCTTCCATGTGCGGAACTACACCCTCGTCGACCTGTGGCAACCCACGGCTGTCAGTTGCCACGACAGCAGCGACGGACGGGCGGTGTTCCGTCTGGGTCAGGGACTCGACACCGACTCGCTCACCGTCGTCGTCACCCCCAGCCGGCCCGTGAGTCCCTTCCACACCTCCGGCGCACGCACCCTCTTCTCGGTCGACAGCCTCTCGCCCGGCATCACCTATCTGGTCAGCGTCACCGGCTACGGCTGTTCCTACACGCAAGAGGTGTACCTCACCAACCCGCCGACGCCACACTACACCAAAGAGTTCACCGCCGCCCTCTGCGACGACAGCTGCTCCGGACACATACACATCCAATACAACCTCAGCGCCATACCAGAGGAGCAACCGCACGACACCCTCCTCGACGGCCTCTGCCCCGGTACCTACGTCACCGAGCTGGTGGCGGGGGGCTGCCCGCTGGTCGACACGAGCGTCATCGTGCGCGACCACAGCCTCGACAGCCTGCGCGTCTGGGCCGACCGGACGGAGATCTATCTGGGCGAAAGCGTCGGGCTGCATGCCAGCGGCGGCGCCCGGCAGTACCTGTGGAGTCCTGCCGCCGACCTCGACCGGCCCGACCAGCAGCATCCCACCGCCACACCCTCCGACACGGCGGCCTGCTACACCGTCACCGCCACGTCGGCCGACGGCTGCACCCGCACCGCCACCGTCTGCATCCAATGCACCGACCTCGTATGCGGTGCTCCGGAATTTGTCGTTCCCAACGCCTTCACCCCCAACGGCGACGGGACGAACGACCGTCTCTGCTTCAATGCCGACATCCTCGACGAGTTCAGCATCGCCATCTTCAACCGCTGGGGACAGTGTGTCTACCAGAGCGACGATGCCACCAGTTGCTGGGACGGCACCTTCCGCCACGCCCCCGCCCTCGCAGGCGTATACACCTACACCTGCCACATACGCTGCCACAACGGCGTTGAAAACGACTTTAAAGGAGATATAACACTGATACGATGAACAAGGACCAGTTTGTCATAGCCTGCGTCGAGTCGGCCGAAAGCGCCGCCACCGTGCTCCCCTGGGCCCGCCATTTCGCCGAATGCCTCAACCACAAGGGACTCATGGTGCTGCATGTGTCGACGACAGCGACAGACGACAGCTGGCTCAAAGAGCTCGGTGTGCCATTTGTCAGCATGCAGGGCGACTGGCGCACAGCCATCGAAGGCATCCCCACGGCCTTCAACGGCATCCTCGCCGTCGCCGCCGTCAATCCCGCCGCCCCGCGCTCCTCGCTCACCCACCCCAAGACGCTGCTGCACGAATTCAAGAACTGCAAGACGGCATATCTGGTGGTCGGAAGTCGGAGGGCGGAAGTCGGAGGGCGGAAGTCGGAGGGCGGAAGTCGGAAGGCTCTCCTCACCATGACCCACCGGCGGGAGGGCAAGGAGAAGCTCGTCTGGGCCTCCTATCTGGCCCGCTTCCTCGGCAGCCGCATCACCATCGCCCACCCCGACTACCGCGACGGCGACCTGCGCATGCGCTGGAAAAACAACATGCGGTTTGTCGACAAGATGTTCACCCCGCTCGGCATCACCTACACCGACGCCGTTGCCTACGGAGACGACTACAAGAACCTCGACCTCCTGCAGCCCGACCTGCTCATCGCCCGCACCTCCGACCCCCGCGAGCGCGACATCTTCGACCTGCTTTCCCCTCTACCTGAATACCGTCTTCTCACCCACCCCTCGCACACACCCATCCTCTTCCTCAACCCGCGCGACGACCTGTACATACTATGCGACTGAAGAATGAATTAAGAATGAAGAATGAAGAATGAAGAATCTGAAAGTTGAAAATTGAAAAGTGAAAAGTGAAATTATTGAGGTCTTGTGGTGTGCCGTCGGCTTGCCGACAAGTCTCGATGTCTCGAGTCAGATTACGCGAAGCGCAGGGATTTCCAGGATAAAGCTGACCGGAGGAGAAAGAGAGAAAAGATTTACAAGATTTACAGGATTGCGCGCAGCGGGAGAAAAAAGAGTTGAGAGTTGAAAGGGAAATTAAGAATGAAGAATTAAGAATTAAAAATGAAGGAGTTGCAGGGCCGCTGAGTCGAAAAGCACTAAAAACTTAAAATATAAAACATAAAACATTAACAAAATGAGTAATTTCTTCGGAGAAACAAAGAAAGTAGTCACCATCGTAGTGGTGGCCATCGTGGTGCTCATCGTGGCATCCTCGTCGTTCTACACCATCAAATCGACCGAACGCGGCATCCTCAGCACCTTCGGCCGCATCTCGGAAAACACCGTCGAAGACGGTCTGCACGTGAAGATACCCTTCATCCAGACGGTCAAGAAAATCAACATCCAGCAGAAGAAGTTCGACGGCAAGGAGAACAGCTACACGAAAGACGTGCAGACCTCGGAGGTCGAATACACCATCAACTACGACCTCGTACGTGCCAACGTCAACAAACTCTATCGCAACGTGGGTATGGACTACCACAACCGCATCGTGGTGCCCTTCATCCGCTCGGCCATGAAAGAAGCCTTCGGCAACTTTGCCGCCACCGAAATCGTGGAAAACCGCGATGCCGTGCGCCGCGAGATTGAGAACACCCTGCGCCACACCCTCGA
>JAEEGF011554776.1_pt1 | contig 11827 bp, 8 predicted proteins | sample 9134171 | NCBI WGS metagenome assembly JAEEGF01 (sample SAMN16246542, study PRJNA631951) | gut metagenome | biome: gut microbiome; feature: rumen; material: AP-attached | host: Bos | place: Iran: Karaj | collected 2018-10 | reverse complement strand
GCAGCCTACGCCAAACTGGGCGACGACTGGTATTCCTACCCCTTCAACCTCTGGCCTTACGGTGACATGAGTGCCGACGACTGCCTGAAAGGTGGCTCGGGTGAGAACGATACAGGCTATCACCCCATGGAGATTTTCTCAACCCTGCAGCCCGACCGTGGTGAGTTCGACGAACTGTGGTATCAGCTTTACAGTGCCATCTCCCGTTGCAACCGCGCCATAGAGTCTATCAATAGGGTGGAAGAGACCACCGCCACCAAGCAGCTGAAAGCTGAGGTGCTCTTCCTGCGTGCCCACTTCTACTACAAGCTGCAGCAGATGTGGTACGAGGTGCCTTTCATCATCGAGGGCATGGATAATGCCGCCATCGAGGCTTGTCCCCAGAGCTCGCACGACGAGTTGATGCAGAAGATCATCGACGACTTCCAGTTTGCCTACGAGAACCTGGCTGAAGCAGCTCCCGGTACCACCGGACGCGCCCACAAGGTGGCTGCTGCCGCCTATCTGGCCAAGTGCTACCTGAACTGGGCTTACGGTGACGGCTACGAGGCTACTACAGGTTACAGCCACGTCGATCAGGCTAAGATCCAGAAGGTCATTGAATACACCGACGTCGTGAAAAACTCACCCTACGACTATCTTGAGGTCTACGGACACATGTTCCTGCAGGACTATGCCAACTCCAAGGAGAGCATCTTCGCCGTGCAGCATTCTAACAAGGCCGACGACGGTACCCAGTACGGTCGTGCCAACTGGTCGAACATGCTGAATGGCGTCTGGGGTATCTGGTCGTGCGGCTGGGACTTCCACAAGCCGTCACAGAACCTGGTCAACGCCTTCAAGACCCGCAATGGTCTGCCCATGGACAACTTCGACGAGGACCACAATGCCATCGTTGTCAACGGTGCTGACTCAAAGTTCAAGTATGACCCCCGTCTGTTCCACACCGTCGGCATGCCTACCTATCCTTATAAGTACGAGGCACAGTTCACGCTGACCAAGGCCAACAGCCGTACCCCGAACACCTACGGTTACTACTGCTCAATGAAGGAGATTCCGCAGCGTTCGAAGGGTGAGGACTACGACAACCCATGGCAGGCCTTCGGACAGAACGACTATGTGCTCCGCTATACCGATGTCATGCTGATGCGTGCCGAGGCCCTCATTGAAAAGGGCGAATTCAACGGTGAAGCGCTGCAGATCATCAACACCATCCGCGAGCGTGCCAAGCGTGATATCAGCGGCACATCGCTCATCAACTACGCCAAGGATCAGTGCGACATCGCCCTGTACGGCTCGTTCGCCTCTAAGGACGATGCCCGCAAGGCACTACGCTGGGAGCGCCGCGTAGAGCTGGCTATGGAGGGACACCGCTTCTTCGACCTGCGTCGCTGGGGCTTGCTGTCGACTACGCTTAACAAGTATTTTGAGACTGAAAAGACCGACGAGTACGACGGACAGACCTATGGCCTCTATTACAAGGATGCCTTCTTCACTGCTGGTAAGAACGAGTACTTCCCCATCGCATCTAACCAGATGAACTACGTACAGGGACTCTATCATCAGAACAAGGGCTATTAATTTTGAGTTAAGAGTTAAGAATTAAGAGTTAAGAGTTATCGCTTTGCGATTAAGAATTAAGAATTAACAATTAAGAGTTATGAAATCAATATATAGAAATTTCTGTGCTATCTTTGCTTTCTGTGTGGCATTGACAGCCTGCCAAGACCGCGACCTTCCTGGTTCTGGAGAAATGCAAATTGCCAGTCCTGATGTAACGCAGATCGCTGGTACACTCACTGGCGACAACCAGTACGACTATACACTGACATGGCCTGTTGCCAATAACGGTGCCACGATGCAGGTGGCCGTCTACAAGAACGGTACCCAGCAGCAGGCCCTCACGCCCTGCACAGGCAATTCATTCACATTGAAGAACCTCGAGACCAACCAGCTCTACGAGTTCCTCTTCAAGTATGCCAACAGCGATGCCATCTCCAAGGGTGTCATGACCAGCTTCACCCGCAAGGGTGCCTCTGCTCCTTCCGATCTGAAGTTCGAGCAGATTGACATCAACGACGACCAGCACGACCTGCAGGTGACGTGGAAGGCCAGTCCCGATGCCACATCCTATGTTCTGCAAATGGTGAATGGCGATGGTTCGAGGACTATTAAGGAAACCGTTACTGGTACTTCTTATCTGCTGAAGAATGTAGTGATGAAAGAGCGTTGGGAAGCTGTCCTCATTGCCGAGAATGCCGACGGCAAGGCACTGCCCATCACCGGTTCTGCCAAGATTGGTGGTAAGATTCCTGCCTTCCTCTCAGAATATGCTACTCCCGACGAGCTCGTTGCCAACGGTGACGATGACGAGGCCTCTGCATGGCTGTGGTTCCGCGAGAACTACCCGAAGGGCGAGTACGTCTACATGGGCAGCATCAGCACCGTCGACGATATCGCTGACTACCGCATGCTCTTCTGGCTGCGCGACATCGAGACAGGTAATGCCGACGACATCTGGAACTTCTCCGACGTAGCCCGCAATGCAGCTCCCTGCATCGAGCAGTATGTCAAGAACGGTGGCAACCTGCTGCTCTGGTCGCACGCTGTTCCTTACATCGGTGCCATCAACCGTCTGCCGACCTCGCTGCTGCGTGGTGTAGGCAATGCCTTCGGATGTGGTGTCGGCGGCTTCAATGGTGACGTCTGGAAGATGGGCGTATGCCTGAACACGGGCTCTTTCTCTAAAGATTTCAGCTCGCACCCCATCTATGCCGGCATCCCCACTGAGAAGCTCAGCGACCAGTGCTTTGCTGCCATCGCCTTCAAGGGTGCAGGATGGACTGAAGACCACAACTGCTTGTTCTTCGACATTCCCAACAAGCTGACTGGTCTCGACAATACCTCTGAGGAGTGCTACAATGTGGTGACCAACGACTACGGTATCTATCCGCTCGGCACATGGGACAGCCAGTCATCGTGGGTCAGTCAGCTCAACGTCTGGGAGGCCAAGGGTGCTGAGAAAGCTCCCGAGGGATTCCAGAAGGGCTGCGGCACCGTGCTCTGCATCGGTAACGGCGGTTGCGAGTTCTCGATGAAGAACGAGGATGGCACACCCGACAAGAGTGCCAACCCGACGAACAACTCTTGCCAGTCGAACGTCCTGAAGTTGGCCAAGAACAGTATTGACTATCTTATGTCCATCTGATGTACTATCAGTTAATAATATAGTTAGTAGTAAATTTAGTCCTATTTAGGTAAAAGATTGATTTTGATTCATTTAGAAGGTGCAGCCGTGATGGTTGCACCTTTTTTATAAGAAAGCGAAAAACAATGCGCTGTAAATCACCCACAGTTTCATGTAAACCGTCCACAGCTTTTATTTGGTATGCAAACTGCCGCCCTCCTGACTATCAGGCTGGCGGCAGTTAATATTATGCTTCAATAAAATTTATGCAAAAGGATTCTCGGTGGGGTAGTAGTCACCCTTCGGGAAGTTGTAGTCAATCTCGTCAACGGGGATACCCATGTACTTGAGAACCTCCCACAGATACTTACCAGCGTGCTCAAACATCACGGCAGCGTGGTGTGGGTAGTGCTTCTCGATGAGGACGTGACGATAGAAACGGCTCATGTTCTTGATACCGAAGGTACCGATGCTGCCGAATGAGCGTGTAGCTACTGGCAGAATCTCGCCCTGAGCAATGTAAGCGCGGAGCTTGGTGTCGGCAGTAGACTGCAGACGATATACCGTAGCCTTGCCAGGCTTCAGGTCACCCTCAAGAGTACCGTTGGTTACCTCAACAGGCAGAGCGCGGGCCATAATGCGCTGGAAGCACATCTGGCAGTTGCAAACCTTAGAAGAAGCGGTATTACCACAGTGGAAGCCCATGAAGATCTCCTTGTCGGTGTACTCGTCGCAGATGAACTTCTTGCCCTTGATGCTCTCCTCGTACATGTCGCGAGGTACAGAGTTGTTGATATCGAGCAGCGTTACAGCATCCTGAGTGATGCAGGTTCCGATGAACTCTGACAAAGCACCATAGATGTCCACCTCACAAGCTACGGGAATACCGCGAGAGGTCAGACGGCTGTTGACATAGCAGGGAACGAAGCCGAACTGTGTCTGGAAAGCAGGCCAGCACTTGTTGGCCATAGCCACGAACTGACGAGAACCCTTGTGAGCCTCAATCCAGTCTGTCAGTGTCAGCTCATACTGGGCGAGCTTAGGCAGCACCTGAGGAATCTTGTTGCCACCACCGAGCTCAGCAACCATATCCTTCACAACATCGTCGATACGGGGGTCGCCAGCGTGCTTCTGGAAAGCTTCGAACAGGTCGAGCTCAGAGTTCTCCTCAATCTCCACATCGAGATCATAGAGGGCACGGATAGGAGCGTTACAAGCCAGGAAGTTGTTGGGACGGGGACCGAAGCTGATGATCTTCAGGTTCTGCAGACCTACGATAGCGCGTGCGATGGGCAGGAACTCGTGAATCATCTCAGCGCACTGAGCTGCGTCGCCTACGGGCTCCTCAGGGATGTAAGCGCGAGTCTTGCGCAGAGAGAGTGCCTGGCTGGCATTCAGCATACCGCAGTAAGCATCGCCACGACCATCAATCAGGTTGTTCTGAGTCTCCTCAGCAGCAGCGCAGAACATGGTGGGGCCTTGGAACCAGTCAGCAATCATGGTCTCAGAAATCTCAGGACCGAAGTTGCCAAGATATACAACGAGGGCGTTACAGCCAGCCTTCTGGACATCAGCCAGAGCCTGCTGAGCGTGAATCTCACTCTCAACGATACAGATAGGACACTCGTAGATGTCAGCCTTATCGAACTTCTTTTCATACTCAGCGATAACGGCCTTACGACGGTTAACTGCCAGTGATTCAGGGAAACAGTCGCGCGAAACGGCGACGATTCCAATCTTAATTTTAGGTACGTTGTTCATAAAAAATACTGTATTAAAAGTAATGTTAGCTATAATATGTCTGCAAAGATAATAATAAGTAGGTAATTTACACCATTTTAATTGTTAATCTAATTAAAAACAACAAAAATTAGTGTTTTTGTGTCCCATGAGCACCATAAAAAAGAAGTGTTGGAATCTTTTGGAATCCCAACACTTTTCTATCGAATAGTAACAGATGAATTATTCTGCTACCAATGTGAAGCGCTTGAAGTCTACAATCTTCAGCTCCTTGTCCTGCTGGGCAAGCCACTGGGTAACAGTAGCCTTGTCGCCGTCGCCGAACTGGAACTCCTGATCAACCAGACAGCTCTCTTTAAGGAACTTGTTAACACGACCCTTAGCGATGTTCTCAATCATAGGCATCTTCAACTGAGCCTCACCCTCGGCCTTAGCGGTCTCGATGAGCTTGCGAGCCTCGTCAGCCTGCTCCTGAGTGAGCCAGCCCTTAGCCATATTGCTCTCGATGTGATCCTCAGAGTCAACGAGGTTGGGGTTGATGCCAGCTTTCTTCAGCTTGTTCTCGACGAACTTCTCAACCTGCTCGAGCTTAGACTTCTCAACAGCGGTCTTGTATTCCTCGTCCAGAATCTTCTGGTCTACGCTCTCAGCGTTGAGAGCCACAGGCTTCATGGCAGCAACCTGCATTGCCAGCTTGTGACCAATCTCGGCAGCATTCTTGTTCATCTGAACCATCGTGCACAAAGTGTGCTTGCCCATGTGGTCGTAAACCTCGATGTTCTCACCCTCGAGAGTCAGGTAGCCGTCGAGCTCCATCTTCTCGCCAGTGATACCAGAGCGCTGTGTAACAGCGTCCTGAGCACTCTGACCGTTGATGTCGAGAGCCTTGACAGCCTCGATGTCCTTAGCCTTTGCAGTAATAGCTGCGTCGAGGATGCTCTGGGTCAGGGCGATGAAGTCAGCACCGTTGGCCACGAAGTCGGTCTCGCACTTCAGGGCGAGCATAGCAGCAAAGCCGTCGACGGCCTTTACGAGTACGCAACCATTTGATGTCTCACGATCAGAACGCTTGGCAGCGATGGCGAGGCCACGCTCACGCAGCAGTTCCTTTGCCTTGTCGAAGTCACCCTCGGCCTCGGTCAGAGCCTTCTTTACGTCAGCCAGACCGGCACCGGTCATAGCACGCAGTTTTTTAATATCGTCTATTGAAATAGCCATTTTGTTTAATTTTTGAATTTTGAATTTGGAATTTTGAATTATTCTCGCTTTGCTGCGATGTTTGAATGTTGAATTGAGAATTCTTCATTAAACAATCGGCAGAGCCGACCATTCTTCATTCAACACTCGTCATTCAACACTACTCGGCAGCCTCTTCAGCGGGAGCAGCAGCTTCCTCAGCAGCGGGAGCCTCTACGGGAGCAGCCTCTTCAGCGGCCTTACGGGGCTTGCGAGCCTGACGGCGGGGCTTGTCGTCAGCAACCTCAGCCTCATCCTGAGCGTCAGCAGCCTTCTCGTCAGCCTTCTCTACCTTGCGCTCCTCGATACCCTCGTTGATGGCAGCACAGCAAGCTGTCAGGATGGTCTCGACAGAATCCTTGGCGTCATCGTTTGCGGGAATGACGAAGTCGATATTCTTGGGGTCGCTGTTGGTGTCAACGATACCGAATACGGGGATACCCAAACGATTGGCCTCGCGAACGGCAATCTGCTCCTTCAGCACGTCAACGACGAAGAGGGCAGAGGGCAGACGGGTCAGGTCGGCGATAGAACCGAGGTTCTTCTCCAGCTTGGCACGCTGACGTGTCACCTGCAGCAGCTCACGCTTTGACAGATTTGAGAAAGTACCGTCTTGCATCAGCTTGTCGATGTTCGCCATTTTCTTTACGGCCTTGCGAATAGTCGGGAAGTTGGTCAACATACCACCCGGCCAGCGCTCTGTAACGTAAGGCATATTTACGCTGGTAGCTTTCTCAGCGATGATTTCCTTCGTTTGTTTTTTAGTAGCGACGAACAGGATCTTCTTGCCACTCTTGGCAATCTGCTTCAGTGCATCTGCAGCCTCGTCGATTTTTGCGACGGTCTTGTGGAGGTCAATGATATGGATACCGTTACGCTCGGTATAGATGTACTGAGCCATTGCGGGGTTCCACTTACGCTTCAGGTGGCCGAAGTGACAGCCAGCCTGCAGCAATTGGTCAAAATTTGTTCTTGCCATTTTGTCTTCTTTGTTTTTAATTGTTTACTTTCTTTTTAATTCAGCCGACTGGTAGTCGGAATTAGAAATGAGAAATTAGGAATTAGAAATTATGATTACTTCGTTTCCTTATCTCAAATCTTGGAGTCCAGTCAGTTTAGATACTAAACTCATTCAGTTTCTTCAGAATAGTCATTAGGCGAAAAACAGGTAATCATAATTCCTGATTTCTCATTCCTAATTCCTAATTTCATCAGATTAACGCTTACTGAACTGGAAGCGACGACGTGCCTTGGGCTGACCGGGCTTCTTGCGCTCTACCTCACGGGCATCGCGAGTCAGGAAACCGTGATCCTTCAGGTTCTTCTTGTCCTCAGCGTTCACCTTAACAAGGGCACGGGCGATGGCCAGGCGGAGAGCCTGACTCTGACCGGTGAAGCCACCACCGTCCAGATTGGCCTTGATGTCGTATTTCTCGGCAACCTCCAGCAGGTTCAGCGGCTGCTTAACCACATACTGCAGAATGGCAGAGGGGAAGTATACCTCTAAGTCTTTCTTGTTGATCGTGATCTTGCCAGTACCCTCTGACAGATAAACGCGAGCTACAGAGCTCTTGCGACGACCTATTGCATTGATGTATTCCATCTTGATTATTTACTATTTAACGATTTACAATTTACCATTTATCACTTGTAGAGGTTGATGTCGATAGCCTTGGGCTTCTGTGCCTCGTGGGGATGCTCGGTACCCTCATAGATAAAGAGGTTGTTGAGCAGCGAACGGCCAAGGGGACCCTTGGGCAGCATACCCTTCACAGCGTGCTTCAGAATGCGCTCTACACCGAAAGGCTTCTTGCGGAGCTCAGCGGGAGTGTTGAAACGCTGACCACCGGGATAGCCCGTGTAGCGGGTATAGACCTTATCAGTCTCTTTCTTACCAGTGAATACCACCTTCTGTGCATTGATGATGATAACATTGTCACCACAGTCCTGGTTAGGAGTGAAGGTGGGCTTGTACTTTCCGCGAATAATCTTAGCTACTTTTGAAGCGAGGCGGCCTACTACCTGGTCGGTAGCATCGATAACCACCCATTCCTTCTGCTCGCGAGCAGCTTCCTTGCTAACGGAAACAGTCTTGTAACCTAAAGTGTTCATTTCTTCTTTTAAATTTTACTACTAAAAAACATTCTTTAATTTCTCTCTTATGCGCACAAATAACCACCAGCGAAGGTCTAACGCTCCGCAAGTAGTCTAACGTACACTGAACCAGCGATTCACGAACCACAATGCCCGGCCAAAGACACCGCTATTCACACGGAGATTCACGGGGATTCTAAGTCTCTCCCCCATAATCGGACTGCAAAGGTACGACTAAAAAATGAAAGATGAAAGATGAAAGATGAAAAATGGGGGCAAAAGGCGTACTTTTATGATTATTTAACTATTTTGACCGCTATGTCAATACATTTATCTGCCAAACTCTGCGTACCTTTGCAGTCATGAAGATACATGCACCGTTGTTTCCTTTGGCCCTCTGTCTGATAGCAGGCATCGTGTTGAGCGACTACCTTCACGACTGGCTGGCAGCACTCGTCAGTTATCCCGTATGGACGGCGGGACTGGCGGCGCTGGGGATAGCTGTGGTTGCTACAGCCCTGCTCTATCGCTGGCCGCGCTGGCAGACGGCGGGCATCTGGCTGTGCTGTCTGTTGTTAGGTTTGACTTTAGGGGCACGCCAGCGGCTGGCATTGGACGTCGCATGGCCAAAGGAGCGCATGGAGCGGGAGGTGGTGGTCGTCAGTGAGCCGGTAGTCAAAACGCGTTGGGTGGTATTGGACGTACTGACGGCTACAGGGCATCACAAGCTGAAGCTACGCATTCTCCGCGATGCCGACAGCGAAAAGATTGCAATCGGTCACGGACTGCTCATCAGCACCGTCGTCCGCCCGATACATGAATGGCAGTCCGGACATTTCAGCTACCGCCGCCATCTGCAGTGCCAAGGGTTCACGGGCGAGGCATTTGTCCGCGGCAACCAATGGCAATGGCAGGAAGTATCTTTAGAGGGGTTCTCGATCGGCGAACGACTGCGGCTACGCTTTCTGCTGTGGCGCCATCGGCTATTAGAGACCTACAGGCAATGGGAGATGCCTGCCGACAGCTATAGCGTTGTGGCTGCCATGACATTAGGGGACAAGTCTGCATTAGACCCTCGTGTCAAAGACATCTATGCGAAGGTGGGAGCCTCCCACATCCTGGCGTTGAGCGGCATGCACCTGATGATTATCTACAGCATCGTCACCCTGCTGTTCGGCTGGCGGCGCGCTCGTCTCTTGTCGCAGGTCATCATCGTGGCAGCCATCTGGGGCTTTGCCGTCTTGACAGGACTTTCACCCAGCGTGACCCGCTCGGCATCGATGATCAGCGTTTTCGCCCTGCTGTCGGTAGGCTACCGAGGACACGCATCGGTCAACGTGCTGGCATTCATTGCCATCGTCATGCTTCTTATCCACCCCTTGGCCCTCTACGACATCGGCTTCCAGCTGTCGTTCATGGCGGTACTCGCCATCGCACTCTGGAATCCGTGGCTCAACAGTCTGATACCGCTGCACGTCCAGCAGCGCCACCGCTGGCTCAGCAAACTATGGGCTTTAACCACCGTCAGCATCGCAGCACAGATAGGCACAGCGCCTTTGGTGGCTTACTACTTCGGACGCTTTGCCACGTGGTTCCTGCTCAGCAACTACATCGTCGTTCCGATGGCCACGCTCCTCCTGCACCTGAGTCTCCTGCTGATCGTTGTCAGCGGGTGGCAGGTGATAGCCGTGGGCGTGGCGCAATTGCTCAAGGGCTGCGTCGAACTGATGCAGCGGCTCCTGGAGGCGGTAGCCACACTACCCTACTGCAGCATCGACGGTCTCTATCCGTCAGCCCTGCAGGTTCTCCTTATATATATAAGTATAGGGGGATGTTTCGTAGCCCTTAGCCTACGATTTCCAGCAACTCGCCGAAGTGTGTGATTTTGCGAAGACGGTCGTGGGGAAACTCCTCGCTCTTCTCCAGTTCCCATACCACATGGTAAGGGATATGCACCGCCCAAGCTCCTGCTGCCAGTGCCGGCGCGATGTCCGAGCGGAAGGAATTGCCAACCATCAGGGTCTCTTCGGGAGCCACGCCGAGGTTTTCGCACAACTGGCGATATTCCTGCTCCGTCTTGTTGGAAACCGTCTCTACATGCGAGAAGTACTGCTCCAGTCCGGAGCGTTGCAGCTTCCCTTCCTGGTCCATCAGCTCACCCTTGGTAAACACCACCAGGCGATAGCGGCGCAATGCTGCCAACTGGCGCAGCGTCTCCTCCACCTCGGGAAGCGGTGTGGTGGGGAAGTTCAGCAGTTCCTTGCCCAAGTCGAGCAGCTTCATGACGATGTCTCCCGTCACCTGTTCGTGAGAGATGCGGACGGCATTCTCGATGAGCGACAACGTGAAGGCCTTCGTGCCATAGCCTGTCAGCGGCAGGTTCTTGCGCTCCGTCTCAAAGAGTCCTTGACCTACCTCACGCGCCGATGCCCACGGAGCCAGCAGGTCGCAGCATTTCCGCTGCACCTCGTCGAACCACGACTGGCAGTCCCATAGCGTGTCATCAGCATCAAAAGCTAATACTTTGAACATTAGGAATATATAATTACTCTATCTTCCCCTCCCTCACAGGGAGGGGTTGGGGTGGGTCTTCTTATTCATAATAGGCGATGGTGCGTTTCTGTAAGACGGTGGTCTGCTGACTTTGCGCACCCTTCTCCCAATACGACAGCGACAGCGAGTTGGTAGTCCAGTTGCCGTGGTCGTCGCGCGTCAAGAAGTTGTTACGCAGGGTGATGGTCAGTACACATTCCTCCTTCTCCCACACCTTCATGTTCTCCGACTGCACCTCGCCATTGGCATCGTAGGTGTATTCGTGGACATAGAGCACTCCAGCCACGGGATTTTCCTGCGTACTCCGCTTCAGCTGATATTGGCTGTCGTATTCGTAACAAACCAGCGAGTAGCCTTCCTTCTCTACCATGCGGGCTCGCTGCAGATAGCCGTAGGTGTCGTATTGCCGCTCCTGCATGTCAGCATTCTCTAACTGTCCGTCTTGCGAGAAGTGCATGAACTGGTCTTCGCTGACGGCATTCTCCGTTACTACCTCCTGAACAGGACCGTAGAATCCTCTGCTGACGGCGTCTTTGTAGTAGGCACCCTCCACGAGGTAAAGCACGCGGATGTCGTGCGACCCGTTGTCGTTATCGACAATGGAGAGTTTGACGCTGCCCTCGTCGCCTATGCCTACCCACGCATTGTCATGCTGTTTCAGTTCGCCGTGCTCCTGCTTCATCTTGTGCAGGAAGTACTGGAAGTTGCGCTCCAGCATCTGCTGTGTGCTGTAGGGGCCGATGGTGACGTATGCCGACGTCACCATCTTCGTCTCCGGCTTGACGCTGACCATGAGTTTGGCGCGGATGCCGTAGAACTTGCCGCGGAAGAAGAAGTCTTCTCCGTCGTCGGCATCGCCCCAGGGTGTCCACTCGGCAGCTTTCAACCGGGGGATGACACTGTCGATAACGCCCTCTAAGGGGATGCCCATCAACCTAAGACTATGCGGGTCGGAAGTAGAGGTTAGAGAATAGGCTTGTGAAGCCAGGAGCCACACAAGTATTCCTGAAAGAATAC
>JAEEGF011271365.1_pt1 | contig 11827 bp, 14 predicted proteins | sample 9134171 | NCBI WGS metagenome assembly JAEEGF01 (sample SAMN16246542, study PRJNA631951) | gut metagenome | biome: gut microbiome; feature: rumen; material: AP-attached | host: Bos | place: Iran: Karaj | collected 2018-10 | reverse complement strand
TCCGGAAATTTCAGTTTGAGAAGTTTCTTCACGACACCGTCCGCGGAGAGCTGTTCCTTTTTTTCGCCGCAGGGAACGCCCCGTTCGCAAAGTTTTTTCGGCAATTTCAGCTTGAAGCGCGTGACAAGCGGTTCGGGACATGCGTCAAGCAGCGAGGAAAGCAGTTCGAGACCGACGGACAAAACCTCTTCAGGCTTTTTTGCGTCCCTTGCGTTCTTTGCGGACAAATCGAATCCGGAGAAATACGCCGTGTAGCCGAACACCTCGGGATACACGCCGGACAGCTCTGCCTTGAGTGCGCGCACCGTCGCGCCGTCCGTCACGCGGCGAAGAGAATCGGCGCAGGCGAGCGCCCCCAGCCACTTCACGATCAATTCAAGCGTCTGTCCGTCAAGAAGGAGCAACCGGCTCCAGTCATCTTTTGGAAAGGCGTGGAAACAGGGTTCAATGCCGAGCGTGGAGAGGATAAAGAGTTTGATGGTTTGATAGTTTGATAGTTTGATAGCTTGAGGGTTGAAACCTTTCATCTTCAAGCTTTCCACCTCCTCGAGCCACGAAGGGTGGATTGAAGGTGCGAAATCCCAGAGGAAATCGCGGACACGCGGCCAAAGCGCCGCATCTGCGACCAAGGAACGGGCTGCTGCGATGTCGATCAGGCTATCCATTTCCGATCAGCTCCCTTCCTCGACTCGATGTACCGCCGCCAGCGGGCGTCGGCCTCGGCATCTCGGCCGGCGAGTCTGAGGGCACGCGTCTCCAGAACCGCCTCGGCGTGCGCAAGTTCAGCCGGGACGTCTGCGGCGCGAAGGACATCGACAGCCCTCTTCGTTTCACCTCGCCCGAGAAGCAGTTCCGCCAACGCGACCGCCGCGACGCCGTCTCCTGGATCAGCCTCGTAGACGGCTTCGCAGACAGACAGCGCGCGTTCGCGCCTCCCATGCCGCATGAAGAGCCATGCGGCTGTCAGCAGGAACTGTCTCTCGTCTTCGTCCATTTGGTTTGATAGTTTGATGGTTTGATAGTTTGATAGCTAGTTTGAGGGTTAGTTTGATGGTTTGATAGTTAGTTTGAGATTTTGAGGGGTTGAGGGTTGGGGGAATGGTTTGAGGTTTGGGCGGGGAGATGGCTAACTGTTAAACCATCAAACTATCAAACCATCAAACTATCAAACTATTTAACTCCCTTCTTCGGCGGCACGTCGCGAAAGATCGTCACCATGATCTTCTCGTGCTGCAGACCCTCTATGGCATTCTTGACAAGCCCCTTGACGGAAGGCACGATGTCCGTAAGATCCGCGTCCCAGCGCGCACGTATCGCAACGGCGGCGGAAGACGGCAGCACATGGCGTGCGAACGGATCGTTCTCCGGCAGTACGACGTGCACGCGGGCGTCAACGACGCCGTCTATCATCGAGATCGTCTTCGACAGGTCCTGCGCAAGCGCGTCCATGAAACGTATGCGCTCCTCGCTTGGAGAAGAGATCATGCCGGTCTTCTTGAAGACTTCGCCGACCCCTTGGTGTTGACGGCGCGGCAAACCGGCTTTCTCAAGCAGATTGACCGCGGCGGCGAATTTCGACTCGGCAACCGACACGTTCCACGTGCCTTCCTCTCCTTCCGACTTGTGGCAGCCGATCCCCGCGTCCAGCAACGCGGCCATCACGAGATTCGCCTGCTGCTCCTCAAGCCCGGCATGCAGCGTAGTCTCCTTCTCGCACCCGGCCAATAGTAGCGCGACAGCGGCTACAATCGACAATCGTTTCATCATACTCCTTTCTAACTTTCAGTCCATCAAACTATCAAACTGTCAAACTATCAAACTTCCCTACTGGTTCTTGACCAGCGTCTGGATCGCGGTCGACGACTTGTCGGCAACCTTGGTGACGACCTCCTGCTGGAACGAGAGGTTCATCACCTCGTACTGCAGCTCGACCATCTCGGCCGCCGAAGGTCCGTGCATCCTGTCGAGCTGCGCAAGCGCCCGTATGCGATGCAGGATTCCCTGGTGGTTTACCTGCGCGGAGCGCCAGGCCGCACTTGCCTCGCTGGCGAAAGGAATCGGATCGACGGCCTCCGGGGCGGAGACCCCGTTCACGCCCATCGCCGCCTGGAACCTCTCGACCGCCGCCGGGTCGGCCACGGCAGACGGCGCGCCGGGGGAAACGCCCCCCATCATCGCCGGATCGGCTGCCGTATTCGCCTGGGCCGCACGCACGGCCTCGACAATCATCGCTTCTGTCATTTCAACAAATCCTTTGCAAGTTGGGCCGCCGCCGGATCTGCGGTGTCGGACGCCGCCTCCTCAAGCGGAATCCTCGCCTCGGCGTTGCGGTTCATTCTCATGAGCGCCATGCCCTTGAACGCCTTGAGCATTGCGGAAGAGGGGAAACGGGGCAGGGCTTCGCGGTCGATGTAGTCCACCGCCCCCTGGAATTCCATCATGCTGATGAAGAGGATGGCGTTCGCCACGGCGACGGACGCCTCCTCCGGGCGAAACCGCCCCAGAGCCGCGAGAATCTTCGCGGCAGACCGAAAGCGGTTCTGCCCGGTCGCCATCAAGGCGACGTTCAGCAACAGTCTCGCCTCTTCGCTTGCGAGGTCAAACATCAACGGAAGTTCGAGGCGATCGAGTTGAGCGCGTCGCCCATGTTCTTATTGATGTTCGTCATCGTCGTGAGCGCGAGGTTCCACATCTGCAGGTCGTACTGCAGCTGCTGCAGGTTCGCCTGGACGTCCGGATGCTCCTGGTAGTTCTTCAGGGATATTGCAAGGCGCTCCTCCATCGTGTGCGCGGCGTTCAGCATCGCGTTGTACACGTTGTCGGTGTGAATCACCTCGTTGAGGCCGATCTGCTGGCCGTCGCCGACGCGCGTGATGGTGCTGGTGTTGTCGTACATCTGCACCATTTTGCCGGGAGTGTGGATTGATGGAATAGCCATTTCGTCTTTCCTTTTTTTGTTTGTTGTTGAACGTCGCCTTTCGGCTACGCCTTCCGCGCCTCCCCGTCCACCCGGACGGTCAGGCGCAAAATCTTTCGTGCCACGGTGTTGGCCTCCTTCAGCGCCTCCACCTTGGGAAACTCGTCCGGCGGCAGACCGGCCTGCATCGCCGCGTCGATTCTTTCCGCCAGGGCGGAAAGCACCGCGTCGTACTTGGCGAGCGCGGCCTCTTTCCGCGGCCCTGCCAGCTCCTTCTCGATTTCCATCAGTCTCACCGGTTCTTTTACGGTTTCCATGTGAACCTCCCGGTCGAGTTGGTGAGCGTGACGCTGTCGGCCCCGATTTCGACGATGACGCTGTCCGCAACCGTCGCCCCCTCCATGATGCGGCGTCCGTCGCGCATCACAAGGCAGGGATACGGCGTCGTCAAGATTCCGCAGACAGGGAGCGTAGGGGATGCCGGTTTCTTTGACGTGCGACGCGGAGTGCGAGTCGAGAAAATCCCGTCCGCCTGTTCCCCGTCTCCGGCCCCGGCTCCGTCCGTTCTGGCCATCAAGGGTGAAATCACCACGCCCGAGGTGTCGACGTTGCGCAGCTTCGGAAGATCGGCGTTGAGCGCCTCCAAGGTCTTCTTCAGCAACAGGGGCGACCGAGACGAGCCGGCGATGGACACGACGCGATTGGTCGCAGCGACCACCTTGAGCGCGCCTTCGGTGAGCGTGAAGAGCGCGTCTTCCGCCGAAGTGCGAAGCGTTTCGTCGTCGGAAAGATCCAATTCGACGCCGGGCTGCGCACCATACGCCTCGGCGGTCGCGGCAAGCCTGTCGCGCCGCGTCTTGAGATTGCCGGAAATCCGCGCCCGACCGTCGGACTCGACGAGAGAGAGGGCGTATTTCGCGGCGATGTCCCGAAGGCTGGAAGATCGTGTGTCCGAACCGGAAGGCTGGACCGTTGGAGCGTCGTCCGAGTCCGAACGTCCCGCGTACATTTTCTCCCACAACGACTCCGCGCGCGGCTTGAGTGCGTCCCAGAAAAGCCAGACGAGTGCGATGAGGACCAGCAGAAGCCCGAGCAACACGAAAAGGCAGCCGAAGCATCCGCCGCGCCTGCGGCTCGATGGTTCGGTGGCAGGGGGGGGCGGCGGTTCGGTGGTTGGGGGGGGCGGTGGTTCGGTGGACTCTTCCCCGTTCTCTCTTTCTTCTTCCCTGTCCTCCGGCTTCGGCCACTTGAGTTCGCCCCAGGGCGCGTCAGCCGGGCCGACGGCGAACGAGGTGGCACCAAACGTCTTCACCGAAAAAGATTCGAGCGGCACGCCGCTAACGGCCACGCCGTCCGCCGACGCCTCGACCGAGAGCGGCGCGTCGGGCATCGTGGGGTCGGCCAGCACGATGTCGCAATCCTCGCCCTTCCCGAGCGTGACGGCAACGCCCTCCACGAGCGCGATTTCCGCGCCCTTGTTGGGTCCCTCGACTATTTTCAGCAGAAAATTCATCGTTTCTTCAAACTCTCAAACTATCAAACTTCATAACTTAAGTCTCCCCAGCGGCTGGATGTTGATCTCCGCGCTCAGTTCCTGGAACGACAGAACCGGCAGTTCGTAGTAGTCCTTCTCGATCATCTTGCGGAAATAGCGGCGGATGTCAACGGAGACGATAAGCACGGGCTTCTGCGGAATCTTCGCGAGGTCGCCAATGGTGCGCTTCACGACGGACAGAATGGAGCGGACGGTCGACGGATCCATCGCGAGGTAGCTGCCGCCGGAGGTCTGCCGCACGGACTTCCTGATCTTCTCCTCCAGCGACGGGTCGAGGAGATACGCCGCGACGATGTTCTGTCCGCCGGAGAACTTGTAGGATATGTAGCGCGAGAGCGCGGCGCGGACATATTCGACGAGGAGGACGGAATCCTTCTCCTTCTGCCCCCATTCGATGAGCGTCTGGGTGATGCGCTTGAGGTCGCGGATGGAGATGCCCTCCTGGACAAGGCGCTGGAGCACGTCCGTGATCTTCTGCAACGGCAGCACGCGCTGGACCTCCTTGACGAGTTCGGGCGCCTCCTTTTCCATGTGGTCGAAAAGGATGCGCGTCTCCTGCAGCGACAAGAACTCGTGCGAATAGCGCCTGAGCACGTTGGAAAGGTGGTACGTGAGGACGCCGCCAAGGTCGAGGGACCGGATGCCGCTTTCGTCAAGACGCGGCTTTTCCGCCTCCTGCACCCAGCACGTCTCGTATCCGGAAAGGAACGGCTTGCCAGTCTCGAAGGCGATTCCCGTGGCGGACAGGTTCTCGGGTTCCTCCAGCGCGAAGATGAAGCCCTTGCGGAGCGCGCCTTCCGAGACGGGCACCTCGTTGACGAGGATGCGGTACTTCCCGTCGTGCAAGGCAGGGTTCAGCGAAAGGTTGATGCCGGGGAACGGCACGCCGAGGTCATGGTAGAGGGCGCGGCGGACGGCCATGATCTGGTCGTTCAGCGCGTCGTAGGTGAGCGCGCCGCGGATGTCCGCGTCGATGTCCACCATGAGCGGCGTCACCATCGAGAAGTCGTCGCCGTCCTTCTTCTTCGGACGCGGCGCGTTGCCCTCCGACGGCGCGGCGGCGGCGAGCGGGTCCTCCCGTTGCGCGGCGCGCGCGGCGGCGGCCTTGGACTTGGCGGCAAGGCTCCAGCCGACGATCCCGACGAAAGCGGCAAGGCCGAACATCTGGAGTTTCGGGAATCCGGGGATGAGGCCGATGCAGACAAGCATGGCCGCACCCAGGAGAATCGCCTTCGGCTGCGCGAAGAACTGGTTGACGATGTCCTGCCCGAGCGGCTTGTTGTCCACGTCGCCGACGCGTGTGACGATCACGCCGGACGTGATCGCGACGAGCAGCGCCGGGATCTGCGAGACAAGTCCGTCGCCGACCGTCAGGATGCCGTACTTCGTGACGGCCCACCCCACGTCCTTGCCGTTCATGAACACGCCGATGCAGATGCCGCCGATGATGTTGATCGCGGTCATGATGAGGCCGGCGATGGAGTCGCCCTTCACGAACTTCATCGCGCCGTCCATCGCGCCGTAGAGCTGCGACTCCTTGGTCAGCTCGTTGCGGCGCCGCGTGGCCGTGTCCTGATCGATGGCGCCCGCGCGCATGTCGGCCTCGATGGACATCTGCTTGCCGGGCATGGCATCGAGCGTGAAGCGCGCGGCGACCTCCGAGACGCGCTCCGAACCCTTGGCGATCACGACGAACTGGACGATCGTGATGATGAGGAAGATGACCGCGCCCACGACGAAGTTGCCGCCGACCACGAAGTTGCCGAACGTGTAGATGATCTCGCCGGCATCGGCCTTGAGCAGGATGAGGCGCGTCGTCGTGACGTTCAGCGCGAGGCGGTACAACGTCGTGAAGAGCAGCATCGACGGGAACGTGGAGAATGCGAGCGCCCGCGGCAGGTAGAGCGAGAGCATCAGCATCACCGTCGAGATCATGAGGTTGATGGAGATCAGGAGATCCACCACCGGCGTCGGCAGCGGGATGATCAGGAGGCCGATGACCGCGACGACGAGGAAGGCGAGCACAAGGTCGCCGAACCTCGAAAACACGTTCGAGAAGTTTTTCAGACTTCCTGCCATCTACCTCTTCACCTTTTTCATTCTGTTTTTCATTCTCTCAAAACTATCAAACTATCAAACTGTCAAACTATCAAACTATCAAACTCCTCACGTCTCCAGTAGTGCCAGGCGGCAGTGCTCGAGGAGGTCGGCGTCCGCAAGCAGGTTCTCGATTTCATGCGCCGCCCTGTCTGCGGCCTCCGTGCCCCGTCCGCGCAGCGCGCGGACCGTCTGCCGGGCGGTTTCCGAAAAGCCGCCCGGCGTTCGCAGCGACGCGGGATTGCCGGCCACGAGCGCCCGCATGATCTCCCCGCCGACGCTGCGGTCGGGCGGGAACAGCTCGTCAAGGGCCTGCGACACGGTCGTCGTTCCCGGCAAAAGCGACTTCTGCGGCTCTCCTGCGTCGGGAGACGTGATCACGTCGGCATATCCGGCGCTCCCGATTCCGACGTCAAAGCGCAGCGGTTCCGTCGTTCTCGACACGCTTATGCCCATGCCGCACCTCCGATCTCCCGCGCAAGCCTCCACAGCAGCTCAAACGCCCCGCTGACGCGCGGGAGCGTCACGTCGCGTTCCGCAAGCCGCACTGCCATGACCCCCTCGTGCGTCTTCGGGAGCAGCCCGGTCCGGATGCGGAAGGCGTAGCGGGCCCTTGGATGCGAAAGCGCGAGAAGCCGCCTGAGGTCGGCGGAGGGAACTGTCATGGCCACCACGAGCGCGGCGCCCGCGTACTCGAGGCGCAGCGCGGTTCCGTCCTCGAACTTGAGCACCGCCGTGCCGCGCTCGTTGAGCGCGAGACCGTTCAGGCCGGCGGCGCGGCCGAAATCGCCGATCACGGCGTTCATCCACACCGGCGCCGTCATGACGCACCTCCTTGCGCATCGTTCTCCTCTGTGATCAGCTCGTCGAGATGCTCCTGGGCGGCATCCACGAGTTTCTGCCGATCGCCCTCGCGGGCGAAGAGACGCGGCGAAAGCTTCCTGAACAGCCCGGTCAGCTCGCGGGCGAAGTCCATGCGGGCCAGCAGGGCCTTCAACCCGCAGTCGGCGATGAACGCCGCGATTCCGGGCGACGCGACGAACGACTGCTCGGTGAAGTCGAGGACGCGTCCGGCCATCTGCTCGCCGTCCAGAAGGCACGTCTCGCCGAACTGCTTGTCCATGCGCTTCCCAAGCGCGGTCAACGCGTCCAGGACCGTCTGCAGCACCTGCACGCACTGCAGGTCCGTCAGGATGCGGCCGAGCGCCGCCGCCTCCATCGACGGAGACGACGACTGCAGGTCCGCGCCGCATCCCGCGATCAGGAAGTCGATCGCGTCCTTGAGCCCCTCCGCGCCGCGCGCGGCGAGAAGCGAACGGAAACATTCCTGCGGCTTCGTGAACCCCACGACCTCGCTGCGGTACATGTCGCGCAGCTCGCGCATCTCCTCGGGCGTCGTCGCGCGCGCATTGACCTCTTCGGCGAGGTTGATGCCGGCGCGTATCTCGGCGCCCTTCTCGGCCGTCAGCGTCGCCTTGGCCTGGCGCACCAGTGCGCGCAGCGCGTCCTCGCCCTCGCCCAGCGCCTGCTCCAGGATGTCGAGCATCGCGAACTGGTGCGACGGATCCGTTGACCCGCGCGAGAGTTCCTTCAGAAGCTCGCGCTCCGACAGGGGATTGCCCGCCGACAGGGCCGCGCGCATGTTGCGCAGAACCCCCGCGAGGAACTCGCGCCCCGGCATGTCGGGCATCATCGCCATCCACGACTCGACGGCCTTCAAGAGCGCCGTACGGGGCCCCTGCATCTCGCCCATCTTGCGCTCGCCGACCCGTTTCGCCTCCTTCTCCTCGAACTGGAAGGAAAGTTCCTCCATCGAGTCCATCAGCTCCGCCATCGGATCCGCCTCGACAGTGAACGCCGTGCCCATCAGCTCGCCTCGCTGGACGGCCGGAGCTTGCGTACGCGCGGGCTCGGCCAACTCGCGCATCTTCGCCGCCTCCGCGCCGGCCGCGTACGTCTGCCGGAGGATCTGTGCCGCGTCAAACGCCATAGGCCCTCCTCCGGAATGCGGTTTGATAGCTTGATGGTTTGAGAGTTTGACAGTTTGAACCCTCGACCCAGACGATCCCCGGGCCGTAGAACGTGAACAGCAGGTCGCGCGGGCCGCGCGGCAGCAGGATGTCCCAGATCGAGAGCTTCGGACAGAAACCGGTAGGCCGCTTCCCCGTCCAGGCGACAACCGCCTCCGGTCGCGCGGATAGCGTCTCCTCCTCGGCGAGCGCAACCCTCGCCGTCCGGCCCGCCGTCGCCATCACGACCCACTCCTCGGCGAACTCCGTCACGCAAAGCGCACTCCGGGCGCTCATGGGGACGGCCTTCACGAGATGCGCGTCCTTCCGCGCGGAGGCAGGAGCGACAAGCACCTTGTCCGACGCGGCGAACACCGGCGCGGCGCAGGGAATGTGCGTGAGGAACGGACGCGAGGAGTCGGCGCATTTGGAGACGCCCGTCGCCTCGACGAGATCGAGACGCGCGCGGTCGCAGACGCGCCAGCCCTTGCGGCGGCGGCGGACGGCCTTCCCGAAGAAAGCCGCAGGCTGTCCGTGGCTCATCAGCCACGAACCCGCTTCGACTTCGGCAAAGCCGCCCGCTATCTCCACCTCAACCGACATCCGCTGCTCTTCGCGTCCTTCCCTCTTACCGCTTCTGCTCCTTTTCCGGTTGCTGCGCCCCTTCCGGTTTCTTGCGCAGCATCTTGGCGTCGGCCTCCTCCGCGGCAAGCTTCTCCTTTTCGGCCTCCTCGATGCGCCCCCACTCGCGCTTGTCTTCGTCAAGACGTTTCTTTTCGCGTTTGCGGTCGATTTGGCGCATTTTCTTGGCGTGTTCAAATTCTGCCTCAAGCCGTTCGAGGAAGTCCTCAGCCTTTTCGTTGCGGCGTTCGTTCTGGTCCTTGCGCTCAAGATCGCGGCGCCGGCGCTCGTTATCGCTCGCCTCCGCGTCGTCCTGCATCTTCTCGCCCTCGACGATGTCCCTCAAGCGCGTCGCCTGAAGACGGGCCAGCATCTCCTGGTCGAGGTCGACGACGTGCGGAGTCATCACGAACATGCGCTGCACCGTCTCCTTGCGCGTAGACTTTCCGCCGAACAGCCAGCCGATCCAGGGAATGTCGCGTAGCCACGGAATGCCCCACCCCGCGTCCTCCTCGATGTCCCGCAGATAGCCCGCAAGCATGATGGACTCGCTCTCGAAGACGGCGGTCTGCGTCTGCAACGTCGAGGACCGGCTCATGGGCATCGAGTCCACCGAGATGGACTCGAATCCGCCGTCGTCCAGTTCGATCGACAACCAGACCTGGTTCGGCACGTTCGTGGCGATTGAAGGAAGAATGCGGGGCTTGATCTGAAGTTTCGTGCCGGCAGACACCTCTTCGAGCGTCGCCACCTCCGTGCCGACCACTTTGGCGTGGTAACTCTGCGTGTCGGACATCTCCGCCGCCATGTTGTTCACCGTAAGCAACGAGGTCTTCGAAATCGAGCGGGCCTTCCCCTTCTCGCGGAGCGCCGTGAGCGACGACGCGATGGCGTATGCCGAATGGACGTGCGTGAGCGCGCCGGCGAGGCCCTTGCCGGCAAGGGCCTCGGGGCTGAACAGGTTCGCGGCGTTCTGTCCGGCTCCGATGTCTGAATGGCCGTGCCGCGCGTTCACCGTCAGCGACAGCTGCCAGTCGAGGGCGTCCTTCCGGGAAAGTTCCACCACCGTGACGTCGATCTCCACGAGCTTCTGCGGCACGTCGAGCTGCTTGATGAGGCTTTCGTACATCGGCATGCGGGAGACGGCGTCACGCACGAGCACGGCGTTGAGACGGTTCTCCGCCCGGATCACGGGGGTGAATCCCGCCATCTGCCGCGACTCGAGAACTGACACCTCGTTCGTGTTAGACACGTCATGGGACCTCCCCTCCGTGTTTGCGTGCATCATCTCCTCGAGAAGCCGCGCCACGCCGCGTATCGTCAGCGTCGATTCCGGGCTGTTCGCCCGAAAACTCACGTCGTCCGCCCACGTGTACGTCAGCGGGAACACCCGCGTCTCCACCTCGTTGAACGTGCGCGTCTCCTTGAGCTTGTCGGCCTTTGCGACCATTTCCGAGACGAGCGAGACGTAACGCGGCGGGCCCGACACCATGATGAGCTCGTCGTTGGACGTCGTCTTGAGCGGAAACCTCGCATCCTCCACGCCCAGCTCCGCGAGCATCGCCCGTACCTCGCCGGCCTTCATGTACTGAAGATCGATGAGCAGGGTCGATATCTCGCCTGCGCCATACACGTAAAGCGCCGCTCCGTCGTAATACCAGATGAGGTTGTGGGTCGTCGCGACCTTGTCGAGAAACGCATCCGGCGTGACGCCCTTGAAGTCGCCGGAGAACACACCCGCGACGGCCGGCGACATCACGACCGAAAGCCCCTCGGCCACCGCGAAAGTGTCGAGTGCCACGCGGAGGTCCATGTCGCGCGCCACGAGCGTGTATTTCGGCAGCTTCCACGGAATCGGCGCGGCCTCGGCCGTAGAATGTGAAAACGTGAAAACGTGAAAATATGCAACTGTGCAAACTGCCAATGCCCGCGCAGTCCGCCACGCATTTCCACATTTCCACAATTTCATAATTTCACACTTCCACATTTCCGCACTCTCCCTCACGGCCGTATCATCATCGTTTCCGGCACCGCCGCTGCGACCTCCGTGTTCCCGCGCAGCGCGTCAACCCTTGCCCGCCACCAGTCGCACGAATCCATGAACGTCTCGAAAAGCCGAAGCATCACGCGTGCATCGGCGTCTGCCGATGCATCCTGCCAGAGGAACGCCCGGCCGTCGCCATACGAAAGCACAGCCTCCTCCTTGAGCATTCGCCCCGCGGCGTATGCGGCAAGCGTCGGCAGAAGGGCCTCGTCGTCCGTCAAGACGTACGAAAGCCTGATGCGCCGGTCCGCCTCCTCCGCGACAATTTCCATCCCGTCCACGCGAAGAACAGCAGAACCACCACCTCCAGATATCCGTTCCGGATATCCGATGGCGGCGACAAGTTTCTCCACTGCGGTCTTCCCTGCAAGACCGTCTCGGGACGAATCTTTCGATAGAAGGGGCATGTTTAGCGAGTATTATATCATTTCTATTGCTTAAATTGGGGGAAAATAATGGGAAAAATGAGGCCGTCCGTCATCCCGTCCGTCCTTGATCAAGGATCCGCCCCCTTCTACCGGCTGCCGATCGTGAAGAAGCGCGAGGAGCATCCGGCGAGGGGCAACGCGAGCGTGAAGGTTGCG
>JAEEGF012444556.1_pt1 | contig 11828 bp, 14 predicted proteins | sample 9134171 | NCBI WGS metagenome assembly JAEEGF01 (sample SAMN16246542, study PRJNA631951) | gut metagenome | biome: gut microbiome; feature: rumen; material: AP-attached | host: Bos | place: Iran: Karaj | collected 2018-10 | reverse complement strand
TCGATGCGTATTCCTTCCAGCGATGTCTCCATCGTTGACCTCACCGTAGAACTCAACAAGGAATGCAGCTACTAAGAAATCTGCGCCGCAATGAAAGATGCGAGCGAAGGCGAACTCAAGGGCGTTCTCGGTTACACGGATGAAGCCGTTGTTTCCACCGATTTCCGTGGCGATCCCCGCACCTCCATCTTCGACGCCAAGGGCGGCATCCAGCTCGACAAGACCTTCGTGAAAGTCCTTGCCTGGTACGACAATGAATGGGGTTACAGCACCAGACTCTCCGACCTCACCGCATTCGTAGCAAAAGCCGGCCTTTAATTGACACGTCTCACGCCTACTGACTAGAATTAAAAATAAACCTACGCACCCGTTTGGAGGACTAATAGATGAAATTAATCGTGATCGGGCTTGGACAATGTGGTTCACGAATCGCCGATGAATTTGCACGACTGAATAAAAGAGCAAAGAGCCAGCGTGGCATCGAGATCTGCCCCGGCGTCTTTGCAGTTAATACCGACTCTGCCGACCTCAGCGGCCTCGTCAGCATCAAACCTGACTATCAGCATCGTATCCTTATCGGAAGCCGAAAGACTGGCGGTCACGGTGTCGGCAAGATCAATGAACTTGCTGCCGAGATCGCAAAGGAAGATGCCGATAAAGTCATCGATGCCATGCGCAATACCAAGAACTTCTACGAAGCAGACGCATTCCTTCTCGTAGCCAGCACCGGCGGCGGTACCGGTTCCGGTTCTCTCCCCATCATGGTCAAGACCGTCAAAGAACGATACTATGAGAAACCTGTCTATGCCATGACAGTCCTGCCCTTCGAACACGAACAGCAGAACGAAGAACGAGCCGTATACAACACCGCTGTATGTCTCAAATCAGTCTATTCCGTTGCCGATGCAGTATTCGTCGTCGACAACCAGCGCTATGTCCGCAAGGATCAGTCACTCCGATACAATCTCGATCAGATCAATGAATCCATGGTCGAACCTTTCTATAACCTGCTCAGTGCCGGCGAAGAAAAGAACGCCAAGAAGGTCGGTTCCAAGACCCTCGATGCCGGTGATACCATCCAGTCTCTGGCCGGCTGGACCGTTCTCGGTCACAGCGCCACCAAGCTCGGCTTCGGTATCGGTTTCAAACGTGAGAACTTCATCAACAAGACCGGTGAGACTCACAAAGGTATCCAGAGCATGGACCGCGCCATCTCCGAACTCTCCGCCACCTGTGACGCACAGGATGCAGGCCGAGCCATGTATCTCATCTCCGCTCCTCCTAAAGAGATCAATATGGGCCTGATCAAAGAACTGGGCGACTGGCTGAAAGACCTGGCCCCCAACGCCATCATCCGAAACGGTGACTACCCCACTGGCGACACCATGGATATCACCGTCATCCTTTCCGAACTTGCTGATATCCCCATCGTCCGCGAGTACTATTCCAAGTCCACTCAGCTCATGCCTGTCATGAAGATGCGACAGCAGCAGGTCCAGGAGAAGCTCAACTACATCGACGAAGTAGGCAAGGACGTTCCTACCGTCTTCTAAAGAAGATCCTAGAGATTAGTTAAACAGGCACCATGGTGGTGCCTGTTTTTTTATGGTAAAACACGTAATCATGATATAATCCCTGGCATGAATCCAAGGAGCGATAATATGAAACGCAGAATCATAACCTATCTCGTACTTATCATCGTTTATCTTATCCTGGCCATCCCCTTCAAGGGACTGACGATCATTCCCGGATTCTCAGATATAAGACCCGTAACGCTGCTGGGGCCGATCTATGCTCTGTTCTTCGGCGTCCCCGGATGCAGTATATTTGCTTTGATGAATCTCGTAATGGATGCTTTCTCGGGAGGTCTCATGTGGTCGTCCATCGCAGGACTCATTGCAAATTTCATCGGTCCGTTCCTCATTCTCCTCTATTGGACGAAGTATTCAAAAACAACTCTGCACCTGAAGAAGCCTGGGAACATACTTCATTTCAGTCTGACGCTGATCATCGTGGCTGTCATCCAAGCGGCCATCATCACGCCTTGTGTCGCACTCTTATACCCTGACGTCGATTGGAAGCTGTTCTTTGCATCCGTCGTCTTCAATACAGCAGTATTCCCGATCCTGTTCAGCACACCACTGATCCTCCTGCTGAGAGAAAAACTCGGATTCAAACAGATAGGATACGTCGATCCCGCAGTTAAATAAGAGTGATCTGAGTAGGCACCATCCCGGTGCCTATTATTTTATTGGTAAAAACAAAAAGCAATGATATAATCCGTGGCATGAATTCATTTCAGGCAAACTTGTGTCTCCTCTGCGTGACCCTATGCTGGTCCACGGAAGTCATCATTTTCTCTGTCATCCCCGATTCCGTATCACCATTCGCCACGACATGCATCACTTCTCTCGTCGGCGCATTGCTCATATTTCTAATTTTCCGCAAGAGGATCATAGACGAGGTATCAGGCAATCCGAAGAAGATACTTCTCAGATGTCTTCTTCTCGGCATCATGAACTGTGCTTATAACCTCCTTTATCTCTTCGGACTCAAGTATTTCGATGTATCATCCGGTGCCTTCACCTTCTCTATGACGGCCGTAGTCATCCCGGTCATCCTGCTGACGATGAGACAAAAAGTCGATCTCAAGACATGGCTCTCAGCAGGTTTCGTCTTTATAGGCATACTGCTGGCCATCGCCCCGACTGCAAGTGTCGGCCAAACGATGGGGATCATCTTCGTAGGACTCGGCTGCATCATAAGAGCCGTCTATATCGTCATCCTCAATAAATACGCTAATGAGAACGATCCGGTAACACTTTCTTCTTTGCTATCCGGCATCGTAAGCATCCTGTCGGTCGGCTTGTGGTTCGCCTTTGATCCATCAGGTTTCGGAAAGATTCCATGGAACGATCAGATCATCGCCAGCTTAGCCATCTATTCATTCGTGATCGTGGCTTTTGCTCAGACGCTCAATATCTTTGCCCAAAAGAAGTCTACTCCAGCCAACGCCACTATCATATATTCCACAGAGATCATCTTTTCGACCATCTGGGGAGTCATGCTTCCTGCAAGCATGATAGATAAGACGCCGCTCACTCTTTGGATAATACTGGGAGTCGTAATGGTCGTCATCGGCAATCTCATCACGATAATCCCATCCCACAGGGAGCTGCAGGATGAAAGCTAATATCAAGACAGCTCTCATGCTGATCCTCACTTACCTGATCCTTGCCGTCCCGTTCAAGGTGATGTCGGTCATACCTGGTTTCACGGACATCAGGCCCGTCACCATGCTGGGACCGATCTATGCACTTTTCTACGGAGTCCCCGGATGCACTATCTTCGCAGTTATGAATGTCGTGATGGACGCAGTCTCAGGGGAACTGATGTGGACATCCATCCCGGGTCTCATCGCTAATTTTGTCGGTCCGTTCCTCATCCTGATCTACTGGAAAAGATTTGCAAAGACGGCACCGCGTCTAAAGAAGCTCGGAAACATCCTTCACTTCAGCCTGACACTGATCCTCGCAGCCGTCATTGAAGCAGCGATCATCACTCCCTGGATTGCAATCCTGTATCCAAATGTAGACTGGATGCTGTTCTTCATGACAGTGACCATCAATAATTCGCTGTTCGCGATCGTCTTCGGCATCCCGCTCATCATCCTCATGAAGGAAGAGCTGGGTTTCAAACAGAAGGGCTTACTCAGGATCCCCGATAAAAAGAACAACTAGAATCAACAAAAAAAGGCGTCTCGTAAGACGCCTTTTTTCATGACATATATAACAACTAGATGATCTGTTCGTATCGGGCTTTCTCGGCAAGGTCTGATGCACTCAAATGATAGAGAGCATCGATGATATGATTTCGATATGACGAATTGCCTTCATAAGGCTGCTTATGGGAATAACCGATCTCGCCGGCAACACCCATAGCGCATATCGAAGCGATGGTAGCCGCAAACATATGGTCGGTATTGGCTGCGATGAAAGCAGTAGTCAGACCAGCCAAAAGACAGCCTGTACCGGTGATCTGCGACATCTCAGCATGGCCGTTATAGACAGCGAAGGCATCCAGACCGTTGGCGATAAGGTCGATCTCGCCGGTCATGGCCACGATGCACTTCTTATCTCTGGCCAGTTTGTTCATTTCTTCAGCAATCTTCTTCATGTTGTCTTTGGTGACCACATCATCAAAACCGACATCGACACCTCTGTTGCTCATAGTACCCTGCATGAGAGCTTTGATCTCGGATGCGTTGCCTTTGATGACATCGAAATCGATATGGTTAACGAGATGCTTGGTCACGTCCATCCTGAATTTGCTGGCGCCCATACCGACCGGGTCGAGCAGGACCGCTTTCTTCATCTGGTTGGCATAAGTTCCGGCAGCCTGCATAGTATCGACGGTACGTTCATTGAGAGTGCCGATATTGATGTTGAGTCCGTTGCAGATCGCAACGATATCTTTAGCTTCATTGATGTCATCAGACATGATGGGGCTGGCACCGATCGCCAATTCAGCGTTGGCAACGTCGTTAACGGTCACATAGTTGGTGATGTTGTGGATGACTGGTTTGCGGTTCCTGACATTGCGCAGCATCTGTTCAAGATCGATTTGCATTCCGTTTTCTAAGCTCCTCTTGTTTTAGTTTGATTCTTTCAAATGCATCTTTAGGATCGGTCGCAGTCAGAGTTGCCTCTTCCATAGGACAGAGACCGGTCCCTTCCCGATTGATTATGTTTTTGACCAACTCTCCGTATTCATATCTGATCTCGCCGGATGCCAATACTTCAGCAGCAGGCTGGCTGATGACTTTACCGTAAACTTCTTTGACTCCCAATAACACATAGAGGAATGCCGCACCTCTGCCGATGACGTTATCGGCGGCACTCATCCCTCTGACATCCCTGCCCGCGTCTAATAGATCTGTAAGAGGTTTCACGCCGCGAGTCGTACTCGTGATCGTTTCCCAATCAGAACAGAGGACGCAGGTATATCTCCCCTCGTCGAGGATATGTTTGGCTTTTTCAAGAAGTTCCATCAGCAAAGCTAAAACAAAATCAACGGTCTTGATTATATTTAAGACAATAGGACTGTATTTTTCAAACAGAACCATATTACAGCGAATCGTCTTTGCACAACGAACGACAGCAGTATTTGCTACGATAAGTAGCAAGAAATACAATCAAATGCTATTTAACGTATATTGTGCTACTCTATTCCGTATCATAGAGTTGTGTCATCAAAAACCGAAAGGACACGAAAATGATCAACGAACAGATCAAGCATCTCCGCAAATCCAATAATCTCACACAGGAAGAGCTGGCTGAAAAGCTGAACGTCTCCCGTCAGGCCATCACCAAATGGGAATCAGGACTGGGGACCCCCGATATCTCCAATATCGAAGCAATCGCGAAACTCTTCAACATCTCCATCGATGAGCTCATTAATAATGAAAGCGGGATCAGGACCGACAACGTGAGCCGCACCGAATTCGACATCTTCTCAGAAAAAGATTTTGAGATCAGATTCGACAACATCAATTCGCTGGATATCACTCTTGGTCAAAGCGATAAAGTCGTGGCAGAAGTCATGACTGACCTGGAAGAAAAAGCTTACGACCTGGCCAAAGTGAAACTGGATGACGAGAAGACCGTCGATATGTCCATCATCAATATCGCTTCCGGCAAGAGGGATACCATCTCCAAACAGGATGCCAAGAACCATATCTTCGTAAAAGTTATCCTCCCCGAGAGACTGTCTGATAAGATCGAACTCAGCGGCTGTCTCAGGACACTGAAGCTCCATGATTTCAGAGAAGCCAAAGAGATCGAGTTCGACGGCAAGGTCGAAAAGGTCACAGTCACCGACATGCTGGGGCATCTCGAACTCAACTCCAATCTCGATATGGAGATCGAATACGACGGTTCCATGGAACAGTTCGACATCAATCAGATGAATTCCACCAGCAACATCTACATTTCTAAGGATGCCGATATCGATATCTACGCCAAAGGCCGCGGCAATAAGATCGTACTGAACGGTTTCGAGAACAAAGCAGGTTCCGCTCATAAAGTCGAACTCAACGGATTCAGGAGCGAGCTTACCGTCGTCGTGAGATAGCCGTTTCTATAAGCAAAAGTTATAATGGAATCAATCCCAGTTTCAGGAGACCGCCATGAAGAAAAAGATCATCTTGACCGTATTATCAGCGCTTATGATCGCTGCGCTGCTCATTACCGGATGCGGCAAAGACACCCATAAGGTATCCGAGCCCGTCTACAAGACAGCGCTCCATCCCAATCAACTGAAGAATGTTTCGGTCAAGATCTACCGATTCCATGACGGCAAAGCATCACAGACCGTAGACTACATCGACAAAGACCAGGCGCTCTCAGTCTCCATCAGAGGCAGTGAGATCCTTCCGACGGGATATCTGATCATCAAAGACGGAAAACTCTATGAATTCCTTTTCGATGAGGAAAAGGGATCCTGGTATTTCCACACTTCGATCGATGTCTCGTATGATCTTGTGATCGAGAGCTATCTTGAAGGCTGGGAGATCGGAAACTATTCCGACTATGTCTACAATGAAGCGACCGGTGCCTATGTCACAGGCACTGTCCACGAAACGAAAAACGACCCTGTCACCTATGATCTGGGAGCAACGATCTTCTTCGAAAAAGGCAAACTGACATCATTCCAGAAGAACTATGTATCCGAAAGCGAAGATAAACCGGAGTTCATGACCGGTATCTATTTCCTGACTGAATATGAGAAGACCAAAGTGGTCATTCCGACAGATCTCCAGACATTCCTGGATAGCTACTTCAAATAGAAAAAAGAGAGGGGCCGTGAGCCCCTCTTTCATTTACATAGACAGGTCTTCTTCATTGATGATCCTATGGATCAGATCGACCAGCACATCATAGGATGTGATTAGATTGAGTCTCCTTCTGAGACGGATGAAATTGGTATAGCCTGAAGTATACCAGGCAATGTGCTTACGCATCTCACGCATAGCAACTTCCTCTCCATCGATATCGATCTTCATACGGGTATGTCTCAGCATCATCTCGAGCATCTCATCCAAGGTCGGCTTTTCAAGTTTCTCCCCTGTCTCGAAATAATGCAGGATCTGTCTGAATATCCAGGGATTGCCCTGAGCACCGCGGGCGATCATGAATCCGTCACACCCCGTCTGTTCTTTCATGGCGATCACATCTTCGGCTGTCTTCAGGTCTCCGTTCCCGATCACTGGGATGGATACCGCTTCCTTGACCTGGCGGATGATGTCCCAGTCAGCTTTTCCGGTATAGTACTGTTCTCTGGTACGTCCGTGAACAGTGATTGCACTGGCGCCGGATTCCTCGGCGACGTGTGCCATCTCGACGGCATTCACATGATGGTCATCGATGCCTTTTCGTATCTTGACCGTAACCGGCTGATGTACTGCTTTGACGGTCGCTTCGATGATCTTGCCGGCGAGCACCGGATTACCCATGAGTGCAGACCCTTCGCCGTTATTGAAGACTTTCGCCATAGGGCACCCCATATTGATATCGATGATATCGAACGGCCGGTCTTCGATCTCATGGGCCATCTCACTGATAGTCTTGGGGTCATTTCCAAAGAGCTGCAAAGCTACCGGCTTTTCATGCGGATGGACTTCCAGCATCTCATAAGTCTCTTTACTGTTGAAATAAAGAGCCTTAGCCGACACCATCTCCATAGAGACCATGCCTGCTCCCTGCTCACGGCAAAGCAGTCTGAAAGGCAGGTCGCACACCCCTGACATAGGTGCCAAAATGAGATTGTTATCGAGGGTAACGTCTCCGATAGTCAGCTTTTCGATCATGTCATTATTTTTGCAAAAAAACGGTTAAAAGAGAAATCAGTCCCGTTTAACATACCGAGATAAAAAATGCTATCTTTAATCTGTAACACGTTAACTACCAGAGATCAGATCATGTCCATCATCTACAGTTTATTCAAATTCGGAGCACGTCACACCGGATACAAAAAGTTCTGGGAAGAACCCGACGATGTCTTGCTGCCTGCATGCAAAGAAATCAATAAAAAGAGGCCCATACCCGAACTGCATGACAAAGAAATCATGATCTTCCAGGAAGAGATTGGCGGTTTTCCTGTCCTCAAGATGACCCATAAAGAAAAGAAGAAAGCTGTACTGTATCTGATCGGCGGAGGCATGGTCAAACGTCCTAAAAAATATGTCATCAAACAGGCACTTTCCATGACCAAAGAGACAGATAAGGACTTCTATATCCCTTATTATCCTTTATGCACAGACTATGAGATCGGCAGAGCCTTTACGATGGTCTACGAAACTTACAAGGTGATGCTCGAAAGATACGCTCCCGAAGATATCACCGTATTCGGAACATCGGCAGGTGCCAGTCTGGCCATGGGCGTCGTGGCATATATCAATCACTTCAAGCTGGATACTCCCATGCCCGGAAAGATCATTGCAATGTCGGTGGGGACCTGTCCCGCCAATGAAGAAGAGAGAAAGGCTGCTTACGAACTCGATAAGATCGATCTCCTGCTTCCGGCCAAATATCTCGATACATCAGTCGAAACCAAGCTCAACAAGGAAAGCAAATACCCCTATTTCGTACTGCATACCCAGACAGGCGACTATACCAACTGCCCCAAGGTCTACTTCATCTATGGCGAAGACGAGACGCTGAGAGCGCTGCTCCCGTCATTCGAAAAGGCAATGCAGAAATACAATGTGCCATATGAAGTGAAGATCGGCCCAGGGATGTTCCACTGCTATCCCATGTTCCCTTTCTGCAAAGAAACGAAAAAGGCCTACAAAGAGATCCTGAAACTTTTGAAGTCCCTGTGATTTTTCTATAATAACGTTATGTCAATGATCATCAGAAAAATGGAAGAAAAAGACATCGAGGAAGTCAGTTCCATCGACCGGATCTGCTTTCCCAATGTGAAGCCTCCCATCAACTATCGTGCAGAATTTGAAAACAAAATTGCGACCTATTTTGTCGCAGAGGAGACCGATTCCTCATCCTTAGTTGCTTTTGGCGGTTATTGGCGATTCTACGACGAGGCAGATATCATCACTATCGCGACACTTCCCGACTACCGACGACAGCATATCGCAAGCAGTATCCTGCGTCATCTTTTAGACAACAGCATCGCATCCGGAGCCACTTACATCACTTTGGAAGTAAGGGCATCAAACATCCCGGCTCAGAAGCTTTACGAAAAATTCGGATTCCAAGTGGACGGCATCAGAAAAAAATACTATATCGACAACCAGGAGGATGCCGTTTTAATGAGTATCAAACTGGAACAAAACGATACTAATAACGCCTGATGTGATTGGCATTCAGTTGTGCGTAATACTCTTCATCATCGATGGGAGTGCACTCTGTGACCTGCTGGTGCTCGATCCTTAAGATCATCTTCTTCTTGCATTTCCAGCATACGAAGGGACCGTAAAACAGGTCATCTTTTATGGACATCTGACTGTCGACATGACAGGCAGGACAGGTGATTCGGATCATTTTCATTCTCAAGGCCTTTCGTTCTAGTTATCGGGTTTCCTGCATAAAACGCAGATATTTCTCGAAAACTGCTTGATTTTAGAATTATACCTTGATTCAGGTTCGACTGAGATGATCTCAAACCCCGCTTTTTGCACTAACTTTCGAATTTCAGTATAGGTAAAAAGGTAATAATATCTTTCAGATACTCCGTCTTTGCCGTTCCACGGCACATAGACTTCTTTTTCTCCCCATCTGAAACGTGATTGTCCCTTATTCCAGACCGTCAGAAAGAGTTCTCCCCCGGGCTTCAGGATACGCTTGAATTCATTCAGAGCCTTACTCTGTTCTTCATTGCCCTGCAGATGATGCAGGCAGGCGATAGCGATCAGATCATCGAAGTAACCGTCAGGATACGGGATACTGCGCATATCCCCTTGTTTAAGTTCAGCAGTAAACCCGTGTTTCTCCTGGAACTTCCTGCAGTTCTCGAGGAAAGCATCTGAGATATCGATACCGTAAAGATCGAACTTGTCTTTGAACGGAAGGAAATCGGATCCGTGCCCGCATCCGATATTCAAAAGCTTTCCCTTCTCCCAGCGCTCAGCCAGTCCTGTAAGCTCATCAGGGAAAATAGTATAGTGGCGGAAGTTATACCAACCGTCCGCCATACTGTCGAAAACTTCTTTGGGTGATTCCTGCGGTCTTTCCATAGTTACGAAAAGGGGCTTCCGAAGAAGCCCCTATCATGTTTTATTCAGCGTTGTCTGTCGTTTCTACGAATGGAACATCAGCAGGGAATCTCTCTGCAAGCTGTTCTTTTTCGAGTCTGGCCTTTTCGGCAGCTTCGGCTTCAGCGGCAAGGCTGGCAGCACAGCGGGCAGGAATGAGTTTACCGATGATGACGTTCTCTTTGAGGCCCAACAGATAGTCGACCTTACCATAGATGGCAGCTTCGGTAAGTACTCGAGTGGTCTCCTGGAAGGAGGCAGCTGCAAGCCATGATTCGGTGGACAATGAAGCTCTGGTGATACCCATGAGGACGGTCTGAGCAGTGGCAGGTTCGCCGCCTTCTGCCAGGACCTTGGAGTTGACCTCCTCGAATCGATAGCGGTCGACCAGCTCACGATGGATGAGCTCGGTGTCACCGATAGAATCGACTCGGACCTTGGCAAGCATCTGTCGTACGATGACTTCGATGTGCTTGTCATTGATGTGTACACCCTGTGAGCAGTAAACATTCTGTACTTCGTCGACGAAGTAGCGTTCGACAGCATCTTTACCCATGATCGCCAGAAGATCCTGAGGATTGATGGAACCATCGGTGAGCTGTTCACCGCGCTTTACGGCCTGACCGTCTGCAACTCGGATGTGAGCTGAAGCGGTGACAGGATATTTCTTCTCTTCGACTTCCTCGACACGGATGACGACGGAATTCTTTTCTACGACAGCAATACCGGTGGATCGGGCAATGATCGCATTATCACCATCTTCACTGCCTGCATTCTTAGCGGCTGCAATGAGTTTGCCTGCTTCAACGAGATCACCGTCCTTGACGGCAGCCTTCCAGCCCTTAGGCAGAGGATATTCATCCTGGAAAGCTTCGACATTGGCGACAGTGATGGTTCGGCTCTCCTCAGATTCTTCGATGGTGACGATACCATCGATCTCGGAGATGATAGCCTGAGCTTTAGGAGGACGTGCTTCGAAAAGCTCTTCGACACGAGGAAGACCGGTCGTAATATCTTTGTTGGAAGCAACACCACCGGTATGGAAGGTTCGCAGTGTGAGCTGTGTACCAGGTTCACCGATGGACTGAGCGGCGATGATGCCGACAGCGCTGTAAAGATCGACGAGTTCATTGCGGGCCAGATCTCGGCCGTAGCACAGCTGACAGATGCCCTGTCGAGACTGGCATGAAAGCGGAGATCGGACATTGACACGATGGATGCCGGCTTCAATGATAGCCTGAGCGATCTCATCAGTGATCTCATTATTGCGTTCGACGATGATCTCACCAGTTTCAGGATTGACCACATCGCTTGCGGCATAACGGCCGGAGATACGTTCATTGAACGGAGGAAGGTTCCTGTTGTCACCGGGATCGTCGATCCAGATACCCAAAGTATCGCCGCAGTCATGTTCTTTGACGATGACGTTCTGGGTAACATCGACAAGTCGTCGGGTCAGGTAACCGGAACCGGAAGTTCGAAGAGCGGTATCGGCAAGACCTTTTCGGGCACCGTGGGTAGAGATGAAGTACTCCAGGGTGGTAAGGCCTTCTCGTAA
>JAEEGF011049826.1_pt1 | contig 11828 bp, 9 predicted proteins | sample 9134171 | NCBI WGS metagenome assembly JAEEGF01 (sample SAMN16246542, study PRJNA631951) | gut metagenome | biome: gut microbiome; feature: rumen; material: AP-attached | host: Bos | place: Iran: Karaj | collected 2018-10 | reverse complement strand
CAGCACTTGTCGCACTCCGGCCTTCTTGCTATGCACACAGCCCTGCCGTGGGTAACAAATCTGTGGCACAGGGCATTACCTTCTTCTGGAGGTATGATCTTCCATAGCTCTTTTTCCACCTTGGCAGGTTCCTTGATATTATCAACAAGACCTATGAGGTTGCAGAGCCTGATGCAATGTGTATCTGTAACTATTGCTGGCTTACCGTAAACATCTCCAAGAACAAGATTGGCGCTCTTTCTGCCAACTCCAGGAAGTTTCAATAGTTCCTCCATTGAGTCTGGAACAACACCATGGTATACATCTCTTAGCATCTTCATGCAGGCAGATATATCGCGGGCTTTGGAATTGCCAAGTCCGCAGGGCCTTACTATCTCTTCTATCTTCTCAACCGGTGCATCTGCAAGAGCCTCCAGCGTTGGATATTTCTCATAGAGAAGAGGAGTTATCATGTCTACTCTCTTATCTGTGCACTGGGCAGCAAGGCGGACACTTACAAGAAGCTGCCAGGCCTTGTCGTAGGCCAGAGTACATACCGCATCCGGATATTCTTTTTTTAGCCTTTCAATTACTTCAAGAGCCAGTTTCTTCTTGGTCATAAGCTCACCTCGCAAACTCACTTTTCATCTGCTCTAGTGCCGTCAGGTTCTTTCTTCTCTCTCGATTACAAAGCCTGCCTTACTGATTGCTGCTTCATTCCTATTATCCTTCTTACTGTCAGAAGGTACAACCATTCCAGATGCCGCAGCACCAGGTACATTAGCTGTGCCAGGCACTACACCTCCAGTAGGTGTTCCGTAAGGCGCCGCCCCGAGCACAGTGGTTCCATTTGAAACATCAGCTCCAAGTACAGTAGTTGCATCTGATGTCTCTGCTCCAAGTACTGTAGTAGCCTCAGAAGCGTCACCGAAAGATACCGCAGCATCAGCGCCACTCTGTCCCAGAAGCACAGTCTGATTTGGATCCATCTGACTCTGCCCTTGATTTAAAAGAACTGTCTGATCACCACCAGGCTGTGACAATCCGCGAAGCTTGGCAGATAGTGAAAATGCCCCATTACCATCAAGGCCCTCAGAAGTATTCCAGGAAATAGCTGCTCCCTGGCGTTTTTTTCGAAGGTCTGCCTGGACTGTACCAGCCTGGGCCTCTTTTCTGATCTTCTCTATATCCCTCTTGGCCTCACTTCCTGAAAGGACCGCAAAATCTCTTTTTATATTAAGTTTAAACCACAGGATTAGCGTAAGTATCAGCATTACCACTGCTGATACTCCCATGATCACTGATAAAAGCTTGTAATATTCTATATTTCCCATTTTATCCTATAACCTAAATCTTCTTTACTTGCCCGCCGCAATATTAAGACTCTTTCTTGCAACCTCAAATGCACTCTTGGTCTTTTTAACTTTCTCTTTTACCATGTCAGAGCAATTTGGATCAGACAAGATATCTTCGTCCAAATGCACTAAAATGGCATCCATTTCTGCCACCATATCCTCGTACTTGACACCTGCCTTGAGGAATTTACTGGAATAATTATCAATCTGAGAAGCAATCTCATTGTAAATTACCATAGCTGTGATAGCATTGTCTTCCTCAGCAATATTGCCATCTGCAAGAGCCACGAGGTCGCCCCAGATCACATCGTATTTAACCTTTGGATCTCCGCTCGCAGTCAATTCAGCATTAGGGTCCTTGTCAGAATCCCCACCAGACTTATCCCCTGGCCTTACCATACGATACTCAGCAATCTTGTTGAGCCTTTCTGCTCTTAGCTGCTGGCTCCCTGACAAGGTACCCTGATCTGCCGCTATCTTGAGCCACTTGGAAGCCTGAGGATTACTGCCGCCTTCATAGGTGTAAAAATAAGCAACTCCAAGTCTATAGGCAACTGTAGCATAGCCCTCTTTGTTAGTGGCTAGTCTCTCGCCAATGGTGCCATTTGAAGTTTCCCTGATAAGAAGCCCTCGAACTCTTTCATCCTCCTGCCTTGTAAAAACATCATCTGCAAGAATCAGGTTATCAAGCATCTCAATATAAGCTCTTGTATTTTCAGGGTCCATTTCTATAGCCTTGGCATAGTATTCAAAGGATGTAGCATCATCCTCTTCTCCTCTGCCCTCCGCTATATAGTACTCATAGTTCTGTTTTGCAAGTGCATCAGACTTATTATGAAATCCCAGTGACAGTCCGCCAAATATAAGTGTCAAAGCCGATGTAGCCAGGAAAAGAGATACTCCCAGCTTGGCTGATTTCTTGTAGTTTTTGTCAAGTTCCTTGTAATGCTGAAGATCATACATAACCTCAGCGCAGGACTGATATCTGTCTGCAGGGTTGTTCTGAATACACCTTGTTATGATCTGCTCAAGGCCAGGTGACAACTGCTGATCCCAGTATCTGATGGGATAAAACTCATAAGGAGGCTCACTTGGATTGTGGCCTGTGACCAGATGATAAAGAGTTGCGCCCAGATTATAGATATCTGTTCTGGCATCAGTCTGTCCTCTTCCACCAAACTGCTCCGGAGCCGCATATCCCTTGGTTCCAAGATAAGATGTATCGCCGGCCTGGCTCTCTTTGTACTCTCTGGCAATACCAAAGTCGATAAGAGTAATGGTTCCATCAGGACGGAGCATGATGTTGCCTGGCTTAAGGTCTCTATAGATAATAGGAGGCTTTCTGGTGTGCAGATATTCAAGAACATCGCACAGCTGAATTCCCCAGTCTATTACATATTCCTGAGGCTGGGCTCCCATAAGATTTAGAGCCTTTTCAAGGGTATTACCCTCGATGTAGTCCATAACAATAAGAAAGCGCCCTTCCTCCTCAATAACATCGATAATGCTGGGAAGATAAGGGTGCGATAGCTCTTTTAACAAATTAGTCTCTGTGATAAGACTCTGTCTGACTACCTGAAAATTAGTAGATGTGTCCTTGCGGACCTCCTTGATAGCCCACTGCTTGTTGGCCTTCTCGTTCATGGCAAGGTAAACTGTACTCATACCGCCCTTGCCGATCACATTCAGAACCTTATATTTGTCTCCAACTAAACTTCCAATTTCTAACATGAATATTTCCTAACTAATATTTGATTTTGTTTCTAATAAAGAAACAACGTTAAAGCGATAAATGTCCCATTACTGACAGCAAATAAGGACACCCGTGATATTATCTGTCTCTCCGCGGCTCTTAACGGTCTCGATAAAGCCAAGAAGCCTTGACTTCATAGTGTTCTCGTCAGCACAAGCTGATGGTCGCAGTTGCCCGCATGCCTCGTCAGCTCTTAGCTTGCGCCACAGGCCATCACAACATAGCAAAATAGTTGTAGGCTCATCAATTCTGCCTGTGACAATCTGGGGATAAACATTCCCGGATGCTCCAAGGCACTGCAGAAGGACACTCTTCTGTGGGCTGTTCTCCGCTTCCTGAGGGGTTATAAGGCCTCTGTCCAGCATGTTCTGAACTACGCTCTGGTCGTGTGTCAGCTGATCACACCTGGTCTCAGTAAACTGATATGCCCTGGAATCCCCAATATTCATGATAATGAACTCATTTTCCATGGCAAAAAAGCTCACAACAGTAGATCCAAGTGTCAGGCCATTCATAGAGCCGTAATCCAGAAGCTCTTCGTTGATATCCTGAGCCAGAAGTAGCCACTGTCTCTTGACCTCTTCCATGATATCAATGCCTCTGCTATCGCTATCGTCAAGCTTCTCAGTGACATTAACTGGTGACAACGCCTGTGGAAGACCTGATACAAACCAGTTCTCAAAAGCCTCAACTGCCTTGCTGCTAGCAACCTCTCCGCAGGAAAGGCCTCCCATGCCATCGCATAAAACCCCAACTACGACTCTGCCGTGCTCGCTGGTATTAGCAACCTTCACCATTGCAGAATCCTGATTAACTTCCTTGACTGTACCTTTGTCAGTACATATACAAACTTTATATTCCATACTTGTCCTCTTTATAACCGTGGCTTTTATCTATTCCAGCCAGCCATATCATTGTAATATTTACGGTTAGTTATTTCAATTACAAACTGTGAATGTTATTATGATGAGGGTGTCAAAAGTATATTTTGTCACCTTAAGATATTTCCTCGGGAGGTGCCTTGTGTTTTTCCTTATAAAAAACCAACTTGAAGAATGTAGTGCCGAACAGTGTCACGATGCTGCAGAGCCTTATGTAGCAGTCCTTACCCCGGCTCAGTGGGCAGAGACCAATGAAAACTTTGATATGGGGCTGGATTTTGATCCAAACGGAGAAGAAATCTACACCACCAAGGCAGAAGTTAACTACGATTCGTTAACTGGAACTTTCTGCATTCCTACTCAGTCAGCAAGATCTGCAGAGCCTCAGAGGTTTGCATTTGTACTTGATGAAACAGGAATTGTATTTATAGATGAAAGCGACGCTGCCCTTAGGCTAGTTAAGAGGATCCAGCATTACAAGAAGTGGAAAAAGCCTTGTCTTGAACGCTTTTTGTATGATTTTTTGGAACTTATTATTCACAACGACCTCAGGATCATGCAGCAATATGAGCTGGAGCTGGACAGTCTGGAAAAAGAGATCATGTCTAACGCAGAATCAGCTCACATGGAGCGAAATAACGATATCCGCGGTGATATAAGAGATCTGCGCATCCATTACGAGCAGCTTCTGGATTTTGGACAGGAGCTTGAGGAAAATGAGAATGGTTTCTTTTTGGAGGACAACCTGAGATATTTCCACATGTTCTCAAGCCGCGTGGACAGGCTCTATGACTCCGCTACCCACCTTAGAGACTACACAATCCAGCTAAACGACCTTTATCAGTCTCAGCTTGATGTAAGGCAGAACAGGATCATGACAGTCCTTACTGTGGTAACAACCATCTTTATGCCTCTTACACTTATAGTTGGCTGGTATGGTATGAACTTTAAATACATGCCAGAGCTGGAATCCCGCATGGGTTATCCGGTAGTCATCATACTAAGCGTATTGATCGTTGTAGGAAGTCTTACCTTCTTTAAGATAAAAAAGATCCTGTGAATCAGGAAGTAGCAAGTATAATCCTGCTCTCCCTTAATGTCTGGGACTGCTCATAGTCATACTCAATTGTATTTATGTTAGCCATAGGGTATAGCTGACGCAGCTTTTTAAGGGCTCCGCGCTCTGCCACGTGGCTAACAAGGCATCCAAAGGGGTGTACGATAAGTATCTTGTCATACCCCTGCTCTATCATATCCATTGCTTCTGCCAATACAAGCCAGCCATCTCCGATATTGTAATACTCACTTAATATAGGTGTTGCCTTCTGACGCATATCATTAAATATCCCGTCCGATAGAAATCCATTCTGCAAAAGAGCTCGTCTCACCTGAACTTGTATCCTGATCAAATAATCCATCACAAGCTTATACCCTTTCAGCATTGCTCTGGAAGCGCCCTTTAGCTCTGCAGACTTCATCTCAGTGTAAACTACATAAACGCAATAGTTCAAAAAGCCTTCCATCCTCGATTCCATGCCATTTTTATGCAAAAAATCTTCCAAGTGCCTGTTCCCTATTGGCGAGCATTTTATATAGATTTCTCCGCAGATACCCACTCTCTTAAGCGGTCTCTCCTCTCTGGAAAATCTTGGAATCTTAAGAAAATCACTTACAATCTCACGATATTTCTTTTCCCTGAAAAAGAGATTACGGCAGGAAGAAATATCCTGGGAAAGAGCCTTTATCCACTTGTCATAGACTTTTTTCGTGGTACCTTCTTCCTTCTCGTAGGGTCTTATCTGCTGAAAAAGAGCCATGAGAAGATCTCCGTAGCACACTGCTGCCACAGCGCCAAAGAGCATCATGGGCCTTATCTTAAAGCCAGGGTGAGACTCAGCGCCTGAAAAATTCAGTGAAAGAACCGGTATCTTATATCCGCTTCTCTTAAGGCACTGTATTATAAGGTCGTAGTAATTGCCTGCTCTGCAGGCGCCTCCAGCCTGAGGTTCCAAAATTGCAATTCTCGAAACATCCGTAGCAGGGCTTTTTAAGTGCGTCATCAGATTTCCGATTATATCCATAGCGCAAGTGCAATAGCTTGAATTTACCAGTGATAGCATCTCCGCCGGAAATTCCTTGTACTCTGGCACAACAGCTAGTTTGTAGCCGCCTATAGAAAATGCTGCACTAAGAAGTTCGTTGTGATAGTGCAGCATATCAGGCATATATATGGTATGAGTCTTCCTCATACTTTTTGTAAACCGGATATTGTCTTTATTCATTTTTATCCTAGCATTCCTTCTTTTCTAACGCCAACCCAATCAATCAGCATGATCTGCCATAAAAAGAGGTATATTCAGCACATCATCGTCTAGTTTTAAATTATCTAGTGAAAAGCGCACGCGGAGCTTAACTTGATCTGGAAACAGTTCCTTAAACTTTTTCCCACGGGAAAAATATCGTTTTCTCTTTGAATCAGAAAATCTACTTCATAGGGTGGATTGGTCTGTGTCCAATACCATGGTACCACTTCAAAGTATGCAGGTGTATTGTATTTTGACCTTAAAAATTGTATTATTAGCTTGAGTTGAGGCCTTAAAAAATGTATATTCACAATGAGTCCAGCCCCTAAAAAATGTAAAAAATTTCTGGAGGTACTATGTATGCAGCGCTTTGCAATGGATAAGCTGATTGAATGGAAAAATAATAAAAATAGGAAGCCTTTGGTTATAATGGGTGCCCGTCAGGTTGGTAAAACATGGCTAATGAAGGAATTTGGAAAACTTTATTATGATAAGGTTGCATATATATCATTCTACAACAATACGGCTATGAGTCGTGTGTTTGAACAGGATTATGATATAAGTAGAATTATTTCTGCTATTAATATTGAAGTAGGCCTTACTGTATCTGCTGATGATACTTTGATTATATTTGATGAAATACAAAATGCTCCAAAGGCGTTTGAATCCTTGAAATATTTCTGTGAAGAAGCACCTGAATATCATGTTATGGTGGCCGGATCTCTTTTGGGAGTAGCCTTACACGAAGGGATATCTTATCCAGTTGGCAAAGTAACAACTCTTAACCTTTACCCACTGAATTTTAGAGAGTTTCTATATGCTGTCGGTGAAAATGCTCTGGCGGATGCTCTTAAAACCAAGGATTATGCTTTGATAGATGGTTTTTCTGAGAAATATATCTATCACCTAAAAAACTACATGTATGTTGGCGGCATGCCAGAAGTTGTGAATAATTTTTTAAATAACAGCGATTATTTTGCAGCCAGAGAAGTTCAAAAAGAGATCATACTTCAGTACAAAGGGGACTTCGGCAAGCACATTTCTCCTAATGAATTAGTGAGAATTAACATGGTATGGGATGGAATCCCCATACAACTTGCAAAGGAAAATAAAAAATTCTTCTTTGGTCAGATTAAGAAAGGGTCTCGAAGTGCAGAATTTGAAAAAGCCATACAGTGGCTGGTGGACAGTGGTCTGGTATATCGTGTCCACAAAGTAAATGAGCCGCACGTTCCTCTTTCTGCATACATGGAATTCTCATTTTTTAAATTATTTTTCTTGGATATTGGTTTATTAGGTGCAATGAGCGAATTGGATCTGCATTCGGTCATTGAAGGCAACCGTCTATTTGTTGAATTTAAAGGAGCTCTCACGGAACAATATGTTCTTCAGCAAATTGTTAGTGATACTGATTATTCAGCATATTACTATGGCACCGAATCAGCCACTTTCGAACAAGACTTTCTTATTCAAAAGGGCATGGATGCAGTTCCTATTGAGGTGAAAGCGGAAACTAATATTCGCTCTCAAAGTTTGAAAGCATTTTACGATAAATTTCACCCTGCTACTTCTATAAGGTTATCATTGCTAAATTATAAGGAACAGGATTGGATGGTCAATATTCCGCTTTATGCTGTATGTAATATGTAGATGATTTTTACTCCTATAGCTAATTCCATATCTGCAGCTCCAACTGCAAATGCTACAGAATCTTCTTCAGCTTTAGATTGCTCATATGCACCCTTACATTGTTGCCAGTCACCGTGAATTTTTCTTCACAGAGGGGTGCGGACAATTCTTGGACCTGATATGAATTTTTATAATCAGGAGGGAATTGATGAGCTACACCAATGAACAAAAACTGACAGCAATTAGATTATATCTCAAAAACAACAAAAACGCTCACAAAACGGTTAAAGAGTTGGGGTATCCTTCTGTGAGATGCTTAATCAACTGGCACAAACAATATAAACCAGATTCTGTTAAGAAGGTCCAAAAGCCACGACGCAAATATACCGAAGAAGAAAAGAATAGAGCTGTTGAACTTTATTTCAAAAATGGTTGCAACTTAAAAAAGACTGTTAGAGAATTAGGGTATGGTAGCCAAACCGCTCTTTTGCAATGGCTAAGGAAAGCTTGTCCTGACAGAGTCAGCAAGCCAGTAACAAGAGGATATAGGCCTGATGTTACCGGATGTTATTAAGCAACAGGCCATATTAGACTTAATTTCTGGCCATTATACCCAAGAGCAATTATGTGATAAATACCATATGAGCCGTGCTACCTTGTATTCATGGCAAGTTAAATACATCGGGAAAGGTGACACGGTATTGAGATCCAATAAGCCTAAAACAGCTGAAGATTACAAAAAAGAGATTGCAGATTTAAAGCTACAAAAAGAGCTTATTCAAAAAGAACTTGAGCAAGCCCAAAAACAGCTCTATAAAGCCCAATTGGAAAAAGATGTCTACGAAAAGGCGGCTGAAATATTAAAAAAAGAGATGGGCTGCAGTCTTAAAGATTTTTCGAATCGAGAAAAAGCCATGGTGATTGCAGCCTTAAAAAACAAGTATTCCATCAAAGAAATCCTTGGAGTATTTGATATGGCTAAAAGTAGTTATTTTTATCAAAAGAAACAGCTTACGGAAAATGACAAATATGAGTCTCAAAGAGCTCGCATTATAGCGCTGTTCTATGAAAATAAAGGTAGATACGGATATCGAAGGATACACGTTTTATTAAAAAGAGAAGGAATCAAGCTATCAGAAAAGATTGTTCGTAGAATTATGAAAGACGAGCATCTTGAAGTACAGCACAAAAGGAAGAGAAAATATAGTTCCTATAAGGGCGAAATAACACCAGCGGTAGAAAACATAATTGACCGGAATTTTCACTCAGCTAAACCCAATCAAAAATGGCTGACAGATATAACCGAATTCACTGTTGGAGATGACGAGAAAGTCTACCTTTCTCCAATAATCGATTGTTTTGACGGTATGCCAATTGCATGGACCGCAGGTACATCTCCAAACGCTGACCTTGTAAATACCATGTTGGATCAAGCTATATCCAACCTTAGATCAGGCGAGCATCCTATTGTACACAGCGATCGTGGTTGCCATTATAGATGGCCAGGCTGGATTGAACGTATGGAAAAAGCAGGATTAACTAGATCCATGTCCAAAAAAGGCTGTTCTCCGGATAATTCTGCTTGCGAAGGTTTCTTCGGACGAATGAAAAATGAAATGTACTATGGTAAATGCTGGAATGATGTCCATGCAGATGTATTCATCAAAATCATTGATGATTATATGACTTGGTATAGAACTAAGAGAGTAAAAATATCACTGGGAGGAATGAGTCCCTTAGAGTACAGACGTAGTCTTGGAATCACTTAAAACTGGTCCAAGAAAACGTCCGCACCCCCGATGTTTCATCCGAGGACTTTATCGGCAAGCTCTCAGCAAAGGGCTGCAAGGCAGTTATTTTTGTTGAGTTTGTTCCTGTTACAGATGATGCAACTCACCTTGCACCCGGGGATGAAGAAAGAGAATATCTAAAGAGCGAGATTGCAAGACTTAGGGAAGAACACCCAGAGATGGTATTTGTTTCTTTCCCTGGAGATGAGAAGAGTTCAGGAGGCTGCATCGCTGCAGGAAGAGGATTCTTCCATATCAATTCTCACGGCGGCGCAGAGCCATGTCCTTTTTCGCCATATTCAGATATCAACGTAAAAGAGACATCTCTTCGAGAGGCTATGAATTCCAGACTTTTCAAGGCCCTTCAGACCGAAGGTACACTCCTTGATGACCACGCCGGAGGATGCGTACTGTATGAAAAAAGACATGAAGTGGAAGCACTTCTTGGATTAGGGAACAGGTAACAATTCAGCGAACTAGTAGAAGATAGTTTTTCTTTTACTGACAGATAAGTTGGAGAAGATTATGGATAAAAAACTTGTTTTCCACGAACCAGTATTTGAAGAAGCCGCAGAGCTATCAAGAATTTATGCTCTTAGGGACAATAAGACCTGCGATAGCACGGTTTTAGATACATATATTTGGAAAGACCTTTATGATACAAAGGTTTATCTTGAACAAGAGGCAGCTCTTATCCTTATGAAAGACGAAAAAGGATATTTTGCAGCAATGCCCTATTGTAGTGCGGAAAATCTTCCTAAGTATTTCAAACTCCTTAGAAGTTACTTCAATGAAGAATTAAAGGCACCGCTAAGGATAGACCTTGCTGATGAAGATGCCCTGAATGCATTGGGGCTTATGGATAATCCGGATTTTGTAATAGAAGAGGAAACTGATTACAAGGACTACCTCTACGATGCACAGGAACTTAGGACCCTTGCAGGCAAGAAATTCCAGAAAAAGAGAAATCTTGTGAACAAATTCATGAAGGAATATGAAGGCAGATGGGAATATAAAACCCTGTGCTGTATGGACGAATACTTCCTTGAAAAGTTCATGGAAAAATGGGTTGAAATAAGACTTTCAGAGGGTGTGGACAGTAAGGACACGCTCATAATAGAGAAGGATGGAGTAATAGATATCCTTAGAAACTGTGACAAGGTAACCTTTAGAGTTGGCGGCCTCTTCATAGATGAGATGCTGGAAGCCTTCACCATTGGCTCCTACAACAGTAGAGAGCAGATGGCAGTTATCAGTATTGAAAAAGCCAACTCAGAAATACCTGGAATATATCAGGTCATAAATCAGCAGTTTCTTTTAAATTCCTATGAAGATGCCAGGATTGTCAACAGAGAAGACGACATGGGTCTGGAAGGGCTAAGACACGCTAAAGAGAGCTATAACCCTGTAGGTTATGCCAGAAAATATAGGATTATTGAAAAAGCTGACAGAATGTAATGGATTTTACTAACCTATGTCAGATATAAATAGGCGGTTATCTTATGATAATAGAACTTACGGATAAAGAAAAAACGAGATCCCTCTACGAAGAAGCCTTTGACGATCCCAAGGTATTTGTTGATTACTACTATGAAGAAAAATGCCTTGATAACAGGATTATCGTAAGCCTTGAGGACGGCGAAATAGTATCTATGATGCATCTTACTCCCTATAAGATGAACATGTGTAGGAGTGTTGTACAAAGTTACTACATTGTCGCCGTGGCTACCACTGAAAATGAGCGCCACAAGGGCCACATGAGTAGAGTCTTTGAAAAGACCTTTGAGCTTTTACAAAAGGAACATATTCCTTTTGTATTTCTTTTGCCTGTGGATGAGTCTATATATTCCTGGATGGGATTTGAAAAGATATGCGATTTTTCAGAGGAAAAAGAAACAGACTATAACAGGATAAAGTCTCAGAATGACGTTTACTGCATAAGAGATGAGGCCTACCTTCGCAGGATGAAAAGAGAGGATGAACTAAGAAAGCTAGGTAGCGGAGAAGTTCTCCCTGATAATCCTGTGATCATGGCCAAAATTACAGACCTTGACGCCTTTAACAAGGCAGCAGGCACTGATTTTACTGATGAGAAAAAAGCACTTTTATGGCTAAGAAATAAGAATATTTATATATGC
>JAEEGF011792110.1_pt1 | contig 11830 bp, 17 predicted proteins | sample 9134171 | NCBI WGS metagenome assembly JAEEGF01 (sample SAMN16246542, study PRJNA631951) | gut metagenome | biome: gut microbiome; feature: rumen; material: AP-attached | host: Bos | place: Iran: Karaj | collected 2018-10 | reverse complement strand
CAGGAGCGACGAACTCGTAAAAGAGTGGTGGAATGGATTAAATAAAAAAGAAGAAACTATGACAAGCGAAATCAAGATTACCGTTTCCGGGAAGTCTCTTCCGGTGAAGATAGAAGATAATGTGGCCACCAAGGCACTTGTGGCCGCCCTGCGGGAAGCTCCCATCACATATGAGGCGCACGATTACGGCGGTTTCGAGAAAGTCGGCGGAATCGGAAGGACGCTTCCTTCCAACGATTCGCAAATTACGACCGGGCCCGGCGATGTTGTCCTATACAACAGCGACCAGATAGTGCTATTCTATGGCAGCAACTCATGGAGCTATACCCGTATAGGAAAGATACAATATGGGACTCTTGAAGAACTTAAATCCTTCCTTCAAGCCGGAAATGGAAATATTTCCGTATCTTTATCCCTGTAATAAGTTCGCAATCGTTTCGGAAGATAAATATATGCGATTATGAAACAAGTATTCAAAAATATCATGAGAACAGTTTTTTTGTCAGCCTTTATGGCAGCCCTGATGCTGACAGCCTGTGGACAAACCAAAAAGAGCAATGAAATGAAAGCACTCGTAGCCTATTTTTCTGCCACGGGAACGACAGAGGCCGTGGCAAAGGACCTCGCTGAAGTGACGGGAGCCACCCTCTACGAAATCAAGCCGGAGGTAAAATACACCGACGCCGATCTCGACTGGCGCAATAAAGAATCCCGCAGCAGCGTGGAAATGGCGGACAAGAATTCCCGCCCTGCCATAGTTAAAGACCTTAAGGATGCCGACAGTTTCGATGTCGTCTATATCGGTTTCCCCGTGTGGTGGTATACTGCTCCCACGATTATCAACACCTTCATCGAGACCTATGGTTTCGAGGGCAAGACCGTGGTTTTCTTTGCAACCTCCGGCGGCAGCAGCATCGACAAGGCCAATCAGGACTTCAAGGCACAGTATCCCAAGATTGTCTGGAAGGCCGGCAAGACTCTGAATGGTGCTACGAAAGATGATATCAAGACCTGGGCTGACGGACTGAAATAGGGTTTTATTACTGCGGCAGCATGACCCTCCGGGACCGCATATCACTTATATGGCGCTATGGGAAAGGTATTTTTCTTATTGGCGCCGTGTTTAATTTGGTGTGCGCAGGATTCCAGTCCGGCGGGTTTTCATACGCCTTTTTGGTGGATTCCTTCATAATTAAGGCGGTTATTACAGCCTTAACAGTTTACCTTGTGATGCAATTCCGTGACAGGGATGCTATCTTCTTCTACATCAACCTGGGCCTGTCGCGCAGGAAGTTACTTGTAAGTGTTATTCTGATTGACTTTCTGGCGCTCGCTATCCTTATGGGGATTATGTTTCTGATCAATGGATAAGCACAAACTCATAGTAGACAGCGTGGTGGTCCGTTTCGGGCATAAAACGGTTTTGAGTGGTGGTTACATCACTTCGGAAACCGGGATGGTGACAGGATTGCTTGGGCGTAACGGCGCAGGTAAATCCTGTATGTTCCGCGCCCTCATGGGCGGTTTGAGCGTCGAAAACGTGATGGTCAGCATCGACGGAAAGGCCGTGGACCGCAGAGTCATTGGCAGGTATATCAAATATCTTCCTCAAGGGCGCTTGATTCCGGATGGAATGCAACTCCACCGGGCTTTCGAGCTTTACGGCGTGAATTACTGGACTTTCGTGAATCGCGCTCCCAAGTATTCCCATCATTACGGTTCCACCATCAGCGAACTCTCCGGCGGAGAAGCGCGGTTGGCAGAATTGTATCTGGTGCTTATGAGCGACGCTCCGTTCTACATTCTTGATGAACCGTTTGCGCAGATAGATCCCGTAAGCATTGATGCGGTAACAGCGCTCATCAGGGAGCGCAGCAAAGATCACGGCATCATTGTCACCGACCATAACTACGAAGCTATTTCCTCCGTGGCCGACAATCTTTTTGTGATTGCGGACGGCTACACAAATCCAGTCAAGAGCAGGGAGGATCTAGTGAGGCACGGGTACTTGAGGTGACAGTTTTTCTTCCCAGTCCGCTGGCTAGGTGGGTAAAGCTTTGATTCTTAAAGAATTATTTGTATATTTGTTCTGAACAATTAAACAAACCACCTATGAACATTGTTAATATCCTCCTCACACTGCTGTTCGGCGCAGTCGCCGGCTGGCTCGCCGGTTTCTTTGTGGTAAAAGACAAGGGCGGCCTCATCTGGAACATCATCATCGGCCTTCTGGGCGGCTTCGTCGGCGGTTGGCTGCTTGGCCTGATCGGTGCTAATGGCTCCTTCTGGTCCCAGTGGTATGGCCAGATCATCAGCGCCGTCATTGGCGCCGTGGTCCTTCTCTGTGTCTGGAACCTGATCAAGAAGTTGTTCAAGAAATAGCACAGGTTTGTCACGTAGGTTCTCCCGTGCATGCTTGGCGGCAGTCTTCCTGACTGCCGCCGCTATTTCGTGCAGCAAGGCCCCGGTGCCATCGCCTTCGCGCTGTACCGGTGACATTTACGGCGATCTTCACAGCCCGATGGTGAATGATGAGCGTGCCAAGGAGCACCGGACACGGTGGTCCTGTCTCTTCTACGGGTCCTATCTAGCCAACGAGGTGGTCGGCGAGGCCTTTGATGCGGTGGATCCGTATGCTGTTGAAGAAGGAGACCTCATCATTGACGCAACACTCTATTCCAAGCTGTCGGCGGCCGATTGGGACGGGAACGATGATACGGTTGTCGACGGAAAGCGCTACCACCGTTTATGCGCTGCCGATGCCGTTACTGCATCCGGGGACCGTAGTGATTTGCTGGCTATGTCAATGATAGAACAAGAACCCGAAGTAGATCCGCGGGCCGTTAGGCAGCAGTTTCGATTCACTTAGGGCACAGAGATAATCCATTTTAAGGGTCAAGTGCATCGGCCCCGAGACAATAAAGTCGCAACCGATGAAAGGATCTATCGCCATAAATCCCTGCTTGTGAAAGCGAGTGCCGTCGATGGGCGCCCAAGGAGATGCCGGCTCTTCCATCATCAGGAGCGTCGTCATTGAACCGCCGCCGAGCGTGATACCAGCGTAAGGTTGGAATTTGCCCAAAACTGTATAGAAATCGGCCAGGATACCACCCCAGCCGTATTTGAGGTAACTGCCGTTCCCTCGCTGGCCTAATGATGACACATAGCCTTCACTGCCGACGCGGAAATGCTCTCCAAGATGCAGGCGGATAACCCCGCCTATTCCCATCGGCATGCCTTTGGCATTGTAACCGATTTCATCCAGATTGCCCTGCAGGTAGCCGGTATGGACCATCATGCCGCCGTCGAAACCGCGCACGGATTGTTTCTCCTGAGCAGAAGCAGAGAATGCAACCAGCAGGCATATTGCCGCCAGAATTAGCCGTTTCATAGCTTATCCTTCATTTCTTTGCGCCGTGCGGCATAGTAGTCGTGCCGTTTGGGATTCTCCGGGAACCAGCCGCGCAGCACGCGTTTTTCTTGCAGGAACATTTCGTGGATGCCCCAGATGCAGCAAAAGGCAAAGCCCCCGAGGATAATTGAGAGTATGTCGTTGGATACGAAAAGAGATATTGCGCATAGCACCAGACCCGCTACCAGCCATATCCACCAGCACTTCCTGCCCCAATAGTATTCTGCCTTGATAACAAGAGGATGGCATATGCCGATGCTCAGGAACACGGCTGCGCCTATAATGATTCCGTAGAAATTAATACTCATTTCTTATACCTGGCTTTTCACAGTGCAAAGTTCGGCAGAACAGATGGAATAATTTAGGCCGGTGAGGGGAAGAATTAGGATTATCCTTGCATCTTCTTTAGGGCGACAGACGGCGTGGAAACAGGGATTCCGAATAATGTTGTATCTTTGTAAAGGCTCTTTACAGTTTTGTAAGGAGGCTTTACGACTTTACACCAGTTAGTTTAAATGCAAGTGTCTGATTATATGAGTGTTGAGTTATTTGGAACGGATTTTGACTGATGTGCGTGCGTAAAAGACTGATTTGAGAATGGCTTCCAAGATTGGAAAAATACTGGTCGTAGATGACAACCTGGGCATTCGCCGGGCACTGGAGATTTTATTACCACTTCACTTTGCAGAGGTGAAGACGATACCTTCGCCGTCCACGCTCGTTTCAACGCTGGAGCAGTTCCGGCCAGACGTGGTGCTTTTGGACATGAACTTCTATACAAGCATCAATACCGGAAACGAAGGCCTTTACTGGGCGGGAGAACTCAAGGAGATGGTGCCGGAGGTTGAAGTGGTATTGTTTACAGCATACGCCGACATCGCCTTGGCAGTGGAAGGGATGAAGAGGGGAGCCTTCGACTTTATCGTGAAGCCTTGGGACAATGATAAACTGATTGAGGTGCTCAAGGCAGCCAGGGACAAGGCTCTCAAGGCGATGGGCAGAGATTCTTCGGCCAAAGGCTTCAGAACGGCAGAATACGGCCCATCCTGTCATTCTGAGCGAAGCGAAGAATCTATGTTCTGGGGCTCCTCCAAGCCAATGGCGGCCATCCGGAAGACGCTGGACAAGATTGCACCCACGGACGCCACGGTTCTGATAACAGGGGAGAACGGTACCGGCAAGGATGTGCTGGCACGGGAGATTCACGCACACAGTCTACGGAGTGAGAAGCCGATGGTGGCGGTGGATGCCGGAGCCATCACGGAGACACTCTTCGAAAGCGAACTCTTCGGCCATGTGAAAGGTGCTTTTACGGATGCGCACACCGACCACATCGGCAAATTCGAGCAGGCCGATGGAGGGACGCTGTTCCTGGACGAAATCGGCAATATTCCCCTGCACCTGCAGGCAAAACTGCTGCGAGCCATTCAGAACCGGAGCATTGTACGGGTGGGCGGCAATGAGGCCAAGCCCATCAATATCCGTTTGATCTGCGCCACAAATATGGATTTGGAGCAGTTGGTCCGTGAGGGACGGTTCCGGGAGGATTTGTACTACCGGATCAACACTGTTCATATCAATCTGCCTCCGCTCAGGGAGCGGAAGGAAGATATCGTACCGCTGGCGCAGATGTTCCTGGAAAGGTTTGCCAAGAAATATCATCGGCCTTTGACGGGGATTGCTCCGGATGCAGCTGCGATGCTGACGGAGGGCCGCTGGAGCGGCAATATCCGCGAGTTGCAGAACTGCATCGAGAAAGCGGTGATCCTTTCTGATGGCAATGAACTGACGGCGAAAGACATCCAGTTGGAGCAGGCGGCCAAACCGGTCGGAACTACCATCAAGACTGTGAGCGAGGCCGAGGAAGAAAGGCTGGTCCGCCAGGCGATGGACCGGACGAACGGCAATATCTCTGCTGCAGCGAAGATGCTGGGCGTAAGCCGGCCGACGCTTTATGCCAAACTCAAGAAATACGGCCTATGACCTTCACAGTGTGGCATATCATCGGGGCCTGCGCCATCGTCGCAATCATTGCGGCGGTGATTGCTACGATCCGGACACGCCGGAAGGACATCAAGAAGGTGGCCTATATGATGGATGCGCTGGAAGACGGCGAACTGAACTTCCGCTTCCAGGAGAAAAACAAGTTCAACCGGACTCTCAACCGTATCCGGACCATCTTCGAGAAGCAGCGGCAGGCCCACGAGCAGGATTCCTGGACCAAGCTCATACGCGTGCTCACGCACGAGATTATGAATACGGTGTCGCCGATTGCCTCCCTGTCGGACGCGATGGCGAAATCTGTCGATGAGAATGGTCACAGCGAACTGGACATCAAGGCCGGGCTGGAGACAATTTCGGACTCATCGAAGAATTTGATTGGCTTCGTGCAGACCTATCGCCAGCTCTCCGGTGTGGCGAAGCCGATTCGCAAGGCGTTGGATCTGCAGGAGTTGATGGATAGCGTCATCGGCCTGAACAGCGAGTTTGCAGCCAATTGCGGTGCCACCTGCAACTATCGGCCGAAAGAGGATGACCTGATGATTTATGCCGATGAAGGGCAAATCTCGCAGATCCTCATCAACCTCATCAAAAATGCCCTGCAGGCGGGCGCGAAGCACATCGACATTAGCGCGAAGATGGGCAGGGATGATGACGTGATTATCCAGGTGGCCAATGATGGCGAACCTATTCCAGTATCAGCCCAGGAGCAGATTTTCATTCCTTTCTACACCACAAAGAAAGAGGGCTCCGGCATCGGCCTCAGCATCTCCCGCCAGATTATGCGGAACCACAACGGCACCATTGAACTGCTACGCAGCGATGTGAACCAGACAGTGTTTGAGCTCAGGTTCCGGTAGCCAGTTGGGACAGCACGTAAAACGACTTTACAGTCACGAGGGTCAAATTGTCCCACCCACAGTTTTGTTTCGACCGATGGGAAGCCGCATGCCGTCAAGAAGGTTCTGGCTATGCGACTCTTACCCATATCATTTACTCTGCCTGTGGTGGATTTCACCACAGGGCGAAGATATAAAATGGATATCTTTGCGAAAAACATTTTTGTCATGGACAGGTCCGGAATGCTGAAAATACTACTCATTGTGGCCATTACCTGTGTCATTGCCACAGATGTGGTGGCAAGAGGACGAATAGGAGCAGGTTATCTCGTGGGAGGAACCACACGCACGGATGCAGCACTAAAACAAAACTACATAGTTCAAGGTCCTGTAATTTATGCCCGATGGAGCATTGATTTTTCCTATTATCTGGATTTGGACTTCGGGGCGGAATGGCGCTATCAGTTTATGAACTTCCCCGGCGGTGGCATCCATCCGCTTTCTGGTCTCCCGGCCGGGGAGCGCTTCAACGAAGAGTATATCACCGTGCCCCTAAACCTCAATTTCGTTATATCTTCGGAAGATTTGGGCGCTCTGGGCTTCCTTGATTATATAGGAGCCTATGCCGGACCGAGACTGGACTGGTGCATATTGTCTCACAACGGGAGCGACCGCAGCTCGTCGTTTACAAAGCAGGAAGACCTCGCTTACAGACCGCTCAATGTCCTTGCCGGCATCGGTATCTATGTCATAAAGGGTAAGTGGAGCTTTACCCTCAGCGTAGATCATGGTTTCCTTGACCGCTGCAAAAAGGATGATGTGAAGATAACAAACGACTGGATGGCCTCATTCAGAATTGGATTTGAATTTGGAAAATGAAACGATTACTTACAATACTGTGCCTTATGATGCCCATTGCGGCAGCGGCGCAAGTGAATCTGGACCTTTTCGATACGGGTTTTCATTCAAGCACGGCCATCGGCCAGCTGGAAGAGATGAGCGGGCAGAGCATAAGCAGAACTTCAGGCAGCATTTCCTACAGTTCCGGGAGCCATTATTCTAATTCCGGCAGCACCGGGGCCGAAGCAATCCGGGAGGCTAAAGCCAAATTCAAGAAACCGTCTCCTCGCACCCCGAAATATCATTCTTCGCGCCCGAGCAAAGCCCAGCGCAAATATGCGCGCAATTTGAAAAAGTGGAATTCCAGGTCGAAGAAAACGAGGGAGCAGGCCCAGCGTTACGTCCGCACGAGTAATTTCAAGTTGAAAGATGTCCAGCCTCTGCCGGAGAAACCCACAAAGACGCCCATCCCCAGAATGATTATCCGCAATAACATTCCTCAGCATATTACTCTTGACTACCCGGTTTACAGGGATACGGTTTGGAACAAGCAATCTGACGGGACTCTGGAAGGGACTGTCCGGCAAAGCAAGTATTTCGCGTTCGGCGCCATTCCCGGCGAAGAAGGCTGGTTCAACGAGCTGCGTTTCACCAATCCTTCCGACAAGACGATTTCCGTCAGGGTGGAATATGAGATCAAATACGGCAGGGACGGAAGACCGGTCCGCGAACATAAAGTTATCCATATGCCGCCCCGAAGGATCAATGAACCCAGCGTTTACAACAACAGCCTCGGCGTCTATACCGACAACAGTCTCCGTTACCGCATCCTAAACGTCACCAAGCTATGAAAAAGGTCCTTTTTACTATCCTGATAGCGCTTGGCGCACAGTTTGCCTGCCGGGCTGACACATGGTCCGACATGCTCCGGGCCTATAAGCTGGACCGGAGCACGCTGGTGCGCGGAAACGGATACCAGTTCTTCCGCTCGGAAGCCGGAGGAATCGGGATTGCCTGGTCCGAAATTGACAGCTCCGGCGATTGCCATTTCTCCCTTGCCATGGTCCCCGTCGAAGCGCGTTTGATGCGCTGGCTGCCTCAGGCGGGTGCGGATTTCGTGGAAATACAGGATTACGGCTATACTTCCGGCATATTGGCCCTTCAGGAGGCGAAGGGACCGGAAACGGACCGTAAACTGGGCAGTTTCTGCTATGTCATTGAGCCCTGCATTTTTGTGGGCCCTGATGGTAGGATCCTGAATCTGGGGTATCTGGGTGATAAACTGATCTTCCTCGTCCAAAGAGACTCCGGCGTTTTCTGGGTAGGGGATGACGGCAAGAGAATCGATATCCCGGCGGCAGAGCCTCCTTTTCCACCTTTTGTTCCGCCCCTCCGCATCGAGGATACGCGCGCCGTTGACATCGGCCTCAGCGTCTTCTGGGCCGACCGGAATGTCGGGGCCGATGCCCCCGAGGCCTATGGTGATTATGTCCTCTTCGGGGCAGAGGTCCCCTGGGGCGGGGCCTGGCGGACACCGACCCGCAAAGAGATTGAAGAACTGGTGCAGAGATGCACCTGGGAACTTACCGCTTGCAACGGCGTGGACGGGTACAAAGTAACGGGGCCCAACGGGATTTCCATTTTCCTCCCGCTGGGGGGCTTGCTCTGGGATGACGGAACGCTGGACCGTCCGGGGACAATAGGCGCCATTTTGTCCTCCGAACGACCGCCCGGACAGTATTATATCGATGTCGGAGACTTTTTTCACCTCCAGATGACCTGTAGTACGTCGGAGGAGTATCGTCATTATGTCAGATATATGGTGATTGCCGGCGCAAAAATGAACCTTCGGCCCGTTTTACCAAAACCATAAAACTGTTATGAAGAAATTGTCTTTTATTCTTTCCATGCTGCTTCTGGGCACCGTCTCCGCCTGCGCCCAGGATGCACCCAAGGCGGTGGACCTGGGGCTCAGCGTAAAGTGGGCTGCGGAGGATATCGGCCCAGAGGCCGACATTCCCGATGGGTGGAGGCTGCCTACCCTTGCCGAAATCAAAGAACTCCGCGAAGGATGCACGCAGTCTTTCACGGAAAAAGACGGGGAGGAATGGGTGGTTCTCACCGCAGAGAACGGGAACAGCATCGTCTTCCTCTATCCCATGGGAAGCCGCTCTGCCCGGGAATTCGGTATTGCGGGTTCTGACGGATGTTACCTTAAAGTAGTTATTTTGAATCCTTTGCTGTCTGCTCCTTCCCGGGATGGTTATTACACCTGGGAAGAACTGGGCGAGACCCACTTAGGCCAAAGAAAGTATCCTGTACGACTTGTTAAAGAATAATGCCATGAAACGACTTTTGCTGATTTGTCTTGCCATGCTGCTCCTTGCCGGCTGCAAGGAAAAACGCTATTTCACGGGTGTAACGGGCGAAATCTGCCTTGTCCGGATTGGCTTTGAAGATAAGAGTTTCAGGGATTTTACGGTAGTGTCGGATGTCCTGTATGCGGGAAGTGACACATCGTCCCGATATAAGTTGATCTTCTATCTGCCGGACGGCTGGGACGACAGCTATCCGATTTTACTGGACCGGTATATCCCTGACAATATCAAAGAATCACGAGCCTGGGAAGCCTATGAGGGGATGCCGGTGGCCGAAAAAGCGTTGGATATGGGCAATATGATTGTCGTTCTTGTGCCTTATGGCGAGTGGACCGCCATCCCGGACATCCTTTTGGCAGAACACTTCCTCAAGGAGCGCGACGCCGACCTTCCGGGAGACAGCAAGAATATCCTTACGGCGGCCTATTTCGATTTTGAGTGATGAAGCGATTATTGCTGATGATAATGCTTGCCGGCGCTTCGGCTGCGGCACAGACACCGGAAGAGTTGTACGGCGAGTACCTTACTCCCGAGACGAGGGCCATCATGGAACGTTTTGAGGAAGCCGAGCGCCTGTCGCAGGAGGCCGAAGCGGCGGCAAAGGCCAGGCGGACGCTGGCTCTTTGCGGGGCTATCCTCATCGGTCTTATCCCACTTGGCTATATCGGCAGGGATATCATCCGGAAGAAGAGCTGGAAGAATAATCCCGACGGTACCCTCCGCGCACTCGGGACCGGCTTGGCCGGGGGCGTAGTCCTGTTCGGATTCAACTACGGCATTTTCCTGCTCAAAATCAAAATGGGTGATGCGTTCAACACGGCACTTGCATTTCTGATCGTGGCCGCCCTGATAGCAGGAAGCATTTACCTGCTGAAGAAGTAGTTCGGTATCCGCCTCAGCATTTCCCGTCAGATTATGCTCGATGCCAGCATGGCAGATTGAGCCGTTGGCCACTGAGTCCGTGGCAGACATTAATTTTCATTCTCTGAAAATCATATTTCATTTTCTGAAACGACTGTTTTTGGCGAAATTTTATTGGAAGAAAGTTTTTATTTTTGTTGAAAACAGCTCGCATTATGGAAATGGAAAATCTCGATTATGAAGGCATTAACGTCCGGCTGTGCGCCGACGGCAAGTATCATTGGACCTGTCCGCTGGATCTGCTGAAGAACCCTTCGGCCTACTTTACGGTCTGTAAGATTTTCGGTATCCTGTTCGGCATTGCATTCCTGACGGCGAACGTCGGCCCGGCCCTCCGGGGAGAATTCGCCGTCATCGGCGCTGAACTGAAGTATTGGGGCATCGCCCTGCTGGTTTTCCTGGTAATCAGCGGCGTGGCCTATCTGATCCTGGGTGCCTTGTACGGAGGAAAATACGTCGTCCGTTTCACCATGGACGAAAACGGCATCCTCCACGAACAGATTCCCGCGCAGGCGAAGAAGGCCAAGGTGCTGGGCGGCGTCGTGGGTGCGACGGGTGCGCTTCGGGGGAACCCGATGCAGACCGGTCAGGGCGCGCTCATCGCAGCGCATACCTCCCTCTCGTCCGATTTCTCCAAGGTGCGCAGCATCAAGGCCTCCCCGCGTCATTTCACCATCCTGGTGAATGAACCGATGTCCAAGAACCAGGTGTATACCGCGCCCGAGGATTTCGAGTTTGTCCTGAATTTCATCAAGTCCCATTGTCCCCTTGTGAAATGAGAGGCATCCTGATCAGTCTCCTGCTGCTGCCGCTGGTCAGCACCTGCTGGTTCCGCGGCGGCCCGCCCAAGCCCGCATTGCAGACCCCGCCCCCGCTGGAAGGCGCGTTTGCCTGCGGCCCCGACACGCTGTTCTTCAGCGGAGAGGGAAGAGGCGTCTACTGGCATTTCGCCCAGGACCCTCCGCCCCTGAACGCGCGGGGGCAGGGCATCGGGGTCTTCCTCTTCCACAACGAAGAATACCGCTACGATGCCGCTGAGACCTTCCGTCTCCGGGACACGCAAGGCCGGGAGCTCACCTTCCTCCTTTCAAGGGGGCCGGCCAAGGCCGATGAAATCACGCTCTTCGGCGGCAACTGGCCGGAGGGAAAAACATTCAGGAAAACCACATTACCATGAGATTCTGTACCCACTGCGGGGCCCAGGTCCCCGACAATTCCAAGTTCTGCACCGCCTGCGGAACACCCATAGACGCTCCCGACGAGGCTACCGTGGTCATCTCCGACCCGGAAGAAGAAGTGGTCGAAGCCTCCGACGTTGAAGGCGAATTCACCGCCGCCAGCTGGAGCCCGGAACCGGCCGCGCAGCCGGTGAAACAACCCCAGCCGCAGGCCCAGGTCCGGCCTCAGCCCCAACCCCAGGTTCAGCCGCAGCCCGTACG
>JAEEGF011487831.1_pt1 | contig 11830 bp, 11 predicted proteins | sample 9134171 | NCBI WGS metagenome assembly JAEEGF01 (sample SAMN16246542, study PRJNA631951) | gut metagenome | biome: gut microbiome; feature: rumen; material: AP-attached | host: Bos | place: Iran: Karaj | collected 2018-10 | reverse complement strand
TGGGCGGTGAGTAGAATGGTAAAATGCACCGCTCATATAGAAAAGTCAGATCTGGGCGGTGTTCATCCTCGTAAAATGCACCGCCCAGAATGGAAACGTAGATCTGGGCGGTGACTTTTCGAAAAAAACGCACCGTCCAGAATGAGAATACGAATCTGGGCGGTGACCTTTTCCAAAAACCACATCGGTCTTGGGACTTCTGACTATTCTCCAGATAAGACCTACGTGTTCCAATGAGGTTTTCGATTTTCCCAAGTAGTGAATATAGACTCAAACCTGGAATTCTACTTGCATTTCAGAAGTTTTTCTCTTATCCACGTAGGATTCTCATACTATACCTATCTAATCTACGTGGATACAAGGGTTTCGCATTTTTTCCACGTAGTCTTCCTATGAATCCACACAGAAAACTACTTGTAAAAACAACAATTTCTTATTTTACAAGTAGGCAAGCCCGGGCTTTAACCAAATAGGGCCAAAATTAGCAAGAAATCAGGTAAAAGACTCCGCCCGCGCAGGCACTCGCGGAGCCATCCGCCACGCGGCGCAACATCGCACTCTTCGGGCGCCCGCGTAGCTACCCGCCACTTGGCGCGAAGCATCGCGTCCCGCGGAGTAGCCGACGTTCGCGGAGCCACCCGCCACGCGGCGCGCAACATCGCACTCTTCAGGCGCTCGCGGAGCCACCGACAGAGGCCGGTAATCGAAGCCCCCAGCGGAGCCGCCACCATTGGCCGGCCAACGCACCCTCCTCGCCGGCCCGGCTTAGTGACCAAACAGCATAGCGCCTGGCGCTGCGTCAAGGACGCACCGAAGGTGCGCTTGTTTTATCCTTGACGCAAGACGAAGCTATGCTATTATCCATCTCACCGGGGCGGCAGGCAGAGGCATGGGGTGCAGCTGCGCTGCATCAGATATCGCATTTGCGGGCGGTGCAGCCCCGGATGGTACCGAAACTACTTGTTTTACTGCGAATAATATCCCTGAAACTACGGTTTTTCCTTTAACAGTGCATTTTTTGTTGTATAATTAATCCATGAAAACTGTCGTAAAGAAGCCAATTACAAGAGGATATTGTGATGTTCCGGTGATCATGCAGATGGAGGCTCTCGAGTGCGGAGCAGCTTGTCTTGCCATGATCCTGGCTTATTACGGCAAATGGATGGCCTTGGAGCAGGTCAGAAGAGACAGCGGAGTTTCAAGGGATGGAGCCAATGCCAAGAATATCCTTGGTGCGGCCAGAAAGTACGGGCTGGAGGCTCATGGCTACAGGATCAGTCCCGAGGCTATCAGAAGGGAAGCCACTTTTCCCTGCATTATTCATTGGAACTACAACCACTTTGTGGTTTTGACAGGCTTTAGAGCCGGTAAGGCCTGCCTCAACGACCCTTCGGTCGGAACTATCTCTATTCCCATTTCAGAATTTAATGAATCCTATACAGGTGTTGCTCTTATGTTCAAACCCTCGGAATCCTTTGAGCCCGGAGGAAGGCAAAAGAGCATCATTGACTATGCCTCCAAGAGACTCTCGGGAGCCAGATGGGCGGTGCTGTTCACACTGGTGGTATCTGCGCTTACCTATGCCTTTACCATCATCAATCCCAAAATGTCACAGAGATTTATGGATCAGTTCCTTGGTAAAAAGGACGATCCCACTTCGGTATATATATTCCTGGGGATCCTGGTAGCCCTGGCCTTCCTTCAGGTTGTGATCCAGTGGGTTGCAGCTATTCATGTGCTCAAGATAAACGGAAAGCTTGCCATAAACGGAAGCACTTCCTTTATGTGGAAGATCCTCAGACTCCCAATAGACTTCTTTAACCAGAGAATGTCGGGAGATATCCTGATGAGACACAGTACCAATGAGTCCATTGCCAGAGTGATCGTTGATACACTTTCTCCTCTGGTTCTCAATTCTGTGATGATGATCTTTTATCTGGTTGTGATGATCAGGTACTCGGTGCGCCTTACCATCCTCGGTATTACGGCCACCATCATCAATCTCTTTTTCTCAAGGATCATCTCCGTAAGGAGGATCAATATAGCCAGGGGTCTTATGATCGATAAGGGCAAGCTGGAAACGGCAACCATTTCCGGAATCGGCATGATCGAAACCATCAAGGCCAGTGGCGCAGAAAACGGCTATTTTGAAGAGTGGATCGGATTAAAGGCCAAAGCTGATGAAAAGGAGAACAGATTCCTTATGTCAGATTCCCTCTGGGGGATCATTCCTGCCTATGTCATGTCCCTGACCAATTATGCGGTGCTGATCATGGGTGTTTTCCTGATATTAAGGGGACATTTCACCATTGGTATGATCACCGCTTTCCAGCAGATCCTCCAGTCCTTCATAACTCCCGCCCAGACTCTCACCCGGGCCGGCCAGTCCCTGATGGAGATGAGGACGGAGATGGAGCGCGTTGAAGATGTGATGAATTATCCCGAGGCTATCCCTGAGACTGCCCCTGAGAGAAGTGAGGATCAGGTCTACGAAAAGCTCATGGGAGATGTGGTGCTTAAGAACGTGACCTTTGGCTACTCCCCGCTGGATGAGCCGGTTATCAGGAATTTCTCCATGGAAGTCAAACAGGGAAAGAGAGTCGCCATCGTAGGAGAGAGCGGCTGCGGAAAATCTACCGTTGCCAAGCTTATTTCCGGTCTCTACAAACCCTGGGAGGGCGAAATTTCTTTTGACGGAAGGAAGATAGATGAAATTGACAGAGAGGTATTCACGGGCTCCGTTGCAGTGGTGGATCAGGACATAACTCTGTTTGCGGACACCATAGAGAACAATATCAAGATGTGGGATGACTCCATCGAGAGCTTTGAGATCATACTGGCGGCAAGGGATGCGCAGATCCACGATGAGATTCTCCAAAAGCCCGGCGGCTATCAGCACATATTAAGTGAGAACGGAAAAGACATGTCGGGGGGCCAGAGGCAGAGACTTGAGATTGCCAGAGTTCTGGCCATGGATCCTTCCATAATCATCCTGGATGAAGCCACCAGCGCGCTGGATGCCCAGACAGAGCTTGATGTTGTAAACGCCATCAAAGACAGGGGAATAACCCTTATTGTTATAGCACACAGACTTTCCACCATCAGAGACTGCGATGAGATCATCGTGATCAATAAGGGAGAGATTGTGGAGAGAGGAACTCACAGCCAACTGCTGGAGGCAGACGGCTACTACAAGGCACTTGTAACCAACGACTAGGAGAGCGGACAAAAGTGGGCTTTTTCGACGAACAGGTAAGACAGCGAAAAAAGAATGATGATGAACTCTTCCGGAACTCTGTGGACAAGATCTACAGTGATGTACTTGGTGAGAGCAAATCTACAATTCGCTCAGGGAAAAACAGCATAATAACCGCGGTCAATGAAGTGCTCTCTTATTTTCATTGCAAAAAAGTCAGCATCCCTACGGAGATGACCGAGGCCACCGAGATCATTAATTACGCCGCAGATCAGGCGGGTATGATGACCTGCAGAACGCGCCTTACGGGGAAGTGGCACCTGGATTCACTGGGACCGATGATCGGGTTTTTGAAGGGAGACAGTGTGCCGGTGGCTCTTTATCCCATGGGCTTTGCCAGATATTCCTATGTGAATCCCTATACGGGAAAAAAGACAGCTATAACCGGAAAGGAAGCTGAGAAATTTGAGGAGCTTGCCTTTGCCTTCTACAATCCGCTGCCCCTTAAAAAGATGTCACTGACGGATCTTGCAGGATATATGAAGAGCAGGCTCTCTTACCACGACTACGCAAGCTACATTGCGGTGACGGTGCTGCTTACACTGGTGGGGATCTCCCTTCCGTTGTTTTCTTATTCCCTGACAGGAACTGTGGTTGAGAACAGTAATTATGCCATGTATGCCGGCATGTCCGTAGCCCTTATAACTGCGGTCTTAATGCAGAACGTGCTGAATGCGGTTTCTGACATTGTGGCTCAGAAGATGAGCTGGAAGGTCACTATTCCCGTAGAACAGGCGGTCATGCAGAGAATATTGTCGCTGCCGGCTTCCTTCTTCAGGAAATATTCGGCAGGCGAACTGTCGTCGAGAGCTTCAGGCATCAACAGCGTGTGCCAGCTGCTCATTAAGGATGTGTTCGTGGGCAGCATTAACGCCTTGTTCTCAGTGGCTTTCCTCTTCCAGATCGGAACCCTGGCGCCTGCCCTGGTGCTGCCGGCGGTTATTGTTATAGCCTCAACTGTCGCCCTGAACCTCATTACCGCCAAGATGCAGATGGAGGTTTCCAGACAGCACATGAAGCACACCGCCGAGGAGAGGGGTATTGAGTATGCCATTATTTGCGGCATGCAAAAGATAAGACTCTCCGGATCGGAAAAAAGAGTCTTTGCCAAATGGGCGGAGCACTACGCAGAAGGCGCAGCCCTTGAGTATAATCCGCCTCTGTTTCTTAAGATAAACGGAGCGCTTAGTACTGCAGTGACCCTTCTTGGAACCGTGTTCCTCTATGCGGTGGCTGTAGCTAACGGCATATCGAAGGCTGCTTACTATAGCTTTAATATCTCCTACGGACTGATTCTGGGCGCTTTTATGGCTCTGACCCAGGTGGCTATGTCGGTGGCAGATATCAGGCCGGTTCTGGAGCTTGCCGGACCAATCCTCTCGGAAGCCCCCGAAAAAGCCGGGCAGAAGCAGATTGTAAGAAGGGTCTCCGGAAGTATTGAGCTCAACAGAGTTTTTTTCAGGTATGACGCGAGCATGCCTTACGTATTAAAGGACTTCTCCCTCAGGATCAAAGCCGGAGAATACCTGGCTGTAGTGGGCAAATCAGGATGTGGTAAATCCACTCTTGTAAGACTGCTCCTGGGATTTGAAAAGCCTGAAAAAGGCGCTGTTTTCTATGATGGAAGAGATATTGAGAGAGTGGATTTAAGGAGCCTTCGCCGCAGGATAGGCGCGGTGGTCCAGGACGGACAGCTCTTTTACGGCGATATCTATCACAACATCGCCATTGCCTCGGACTACCTGACGGAGGAGGAAGCCTGGGAGGCTGCTGAGATTGCCGGCATTGCAGATGACATCAGGAACATGCCCATGGGTATGAATACCATTATCACTGAAGGCAACGGCATTATCTCCGGCGGACAGAAGCAGAGACTTCTCATAGCCAGAGCCATCGCCTCCAAGCCTAAGATACTCATATTTGACGAAGCCACAAGCGCTCTGGACAACATAACTCAGAAACAGATCTCCGATGCGCTTGATGAGCTAAAATGTACGAGAATTGTTATTGCTCATAGACTATCAACCATCAAAAATTGTGATAGAATAATAGTAATCGACGATGGCAAAATTGCCGAGGAAGGCACCTACGACAGTCTTATGAACAACAAGGGAGCCTTTTATGAACTGGTAAAGCGCCAGGAATTATAAAAAATATTTGCCATTCTTTTCTGTGGTTCGTATAAACTGTCAGAAAGATAAAAGTTCTGGTGAAAAGGAGATTAACGCTATGGCAAATAAACTTTCAAAATTATTTGATTATCAGAAGTATGAGCCCAACGGCAAGCTTCAGTCCATCATTGATGACGTTGAGTCCAGATACGCAGGCAAGATGCCCAAGGAACTGTCTGATGATGAGCTGACAATGGTTGCCGCAGCCGGAAATCCCGAGCTTGATGCACTCAAGAAAAAAGATCCTAAGAATCGCAAAAACTGAGGGTGGTAAAAAAGATGGGGGAAATGCTTTCAAAAGAAGAAATCTATTCTAAGTACAGAGACAAGGTTTTTGCTTATATCAGAAACCATGTAAACATTCAGGAGGATGCAGAGGATCTGTGTGAGGACGTATTTGTCAAAATCTTTGAAAAGCTTGACACTTACGACAGCTCCAAGGCAAGTATATCAACCTGGATTTATTCTGTTACCAGTAACACCGTGATTGATTTTTACAGGACCAATCACATCCACTCCGAGATTCCGGAGGATCTTTCTGATGAAAAGAGCTCTGTGGAGGAAGAGGCCATCGGCAATGAGGATCTGTCATTGCTGGCAGAGGCCCTTGAGGAGCTTCCGCAGGAGCAGAGGGACATCATAGTTCTCAGATATTACAAAGGGTACACGCTCCAGCAGGTGGCTGAGATCATGCAGCTGTCCTATGGAATTACCAAGCTCAGGCATAGAGAGGCGCTGGGCAGGCTTAACGACAAGCTTGCAGGCTGATAAAACTTTATTCTTGAGTAATAATCTATGTTATAATCTAAATATATTTACTGTTTATTGACAGACCATTTGAGGGAAAGGTGGAAAGAAAATGAGCAAGAATTTCGGAAAAGGTGAAGTTATTTTTCGTGAGGGAGATAGTGGCGATAGCTTTTATGAGGTAAATTCAGGTATTGTCGGGATTTACACCAATTATGGAGAGAGTAATGAGCAGAAGCTGACAGATATCAAGCCGGGACATATTTTCGGTGAGATGGCGCTTGTGGATGCGTTCCCAAGAAGTGCTACAGCAGTTGCTTTGGAAGATACAGTTGTTACAGAGGTAACCGTTGCGGAGGTTCAGGAGTACTTTAAGTCATCTCCCGACAAGATCAATTTCATTTTGTCAGAGCTGGCAGGACGTCTTACAAGACTTACAGATGAGTACAACGAAGCCTGTGAGACAGTTAAAGGCCTCTATCCTCAGGATACAGAGCGCAAGGAGACCATCGCTGACAAGATCAGAAAGTTTGCAGCATCCTATGAGATGCTCAGCAAGGCTAAACAGCCCAGCGCAGAGTTCCTTCGCGAGACAGGCCAGACCGGACACAAGGACGGCTTTGCCAAGAAGGTTGAGAAGTACAAAAAGGGTACAGTTATCTTCAGAGAGGGCGAGCCTGCAAGATGCATGTATGACATCCACTTCGGAGCAGTAGGCATCTACCAGGGCTACGGCACTCCCGAGGAGAAGCTTCTGACAACCCTTTACGCAGATAAGTTCTTCGGAGAGATCGGACTTGTTGGCGGCGAAGCAAGAACAGCCACAGCCGTTGTTATCGAGGACGACACTATTGTAGAGAGCATCTACAGCAATGATTTTGCAGAGCTCTTTGAGAAGAACCCTACCAAGATTGAGATGATCATAAGACACCTGTCCTTCAGGATCAGAAGAATGACCAATGAGTACACAGAGGCCACCAAGCTGATCTACGAGGCAGCTCAGGCAGAACTTTCCAAGACAGTAACTGAGGAACTCAAGAACAAAGCAAGAACTTACACAGGAAAGCTTTTTGATTAAGGATTATGGCTGATTCATCCAGGATTATCTGGGAAAAGATCATATTGCACATGTCAGAGGGGGTAATGGCCATCGGCTTCGATGGCGTTATCTCCTCTTGTAATCCTGCCGCCATGAGGATCCTGGGCTTGGACCAGGAAGAACTTACGGGCAGGAAATTTGCATCCCTCTTTTTTGACAGACCGGAGAACGATGAATTTTCTCAGGTCATATTGGATGCGGTCTATGACAGGGAGCATACCCACGACAAGATCGTGCCCTACACCACAGAGGATGCCACAAGACAGCTCAGGGTTGTCACTTCATTCCTTAAGGATGAAGATGACAAAGTGGGCATTATTGTGGTGTTCAGCGATCTGAGCGAGCTCATGGAGCTGAGGGACGCAGTTAAGTCCATGGAGAAGATACAGGCCCTTAATGACCAGCTCTCCATCAGAAACAAACTTCTAAATGAGACCTTCGGAAGATTTCTTTCCGATGACATCGTCAAACAGCTCCTGGATACGCCCGATGGCCTTTCGTTGGGCGGCAAGAAGAGAGAGCTGACTATCCTCATGAGCGATCTGAGGGGCTTCACCGGCATGAGTGAGCGCATGGATCCCGGGGATCTTATCACCATGCTTAATCACTACCTCGCCGAGATGACAGACGCCATCCAGAAGAGAAACGGCACCATCATTGAGTTTATGGGAGATGGCATCTTTGCGATCTTCGGAGCTCCCGCCGCCACTGACAGCCATGCCTCGGATGCCGTGGCTGCAGCCCTTGACATGCAGAGCAGGATGGAAGCCGTAAACCGCTGGAACCTTGAAAGGGACTATCCAATGCTGGAGATGGGCATTGGCATCAACACCGGCGAAGTCATCGTGGGCAACATCGGTTCCGAGAAGAGGACCAAGTACGGCGTGGTTGGCAGCAACGTCAATCTCTGCGGCAGGATCGAGAGCTATACCATAAACGGACAGATACTGATCTCCCAGTCCACTCGTGGCAGGATTTCAGAAGATCTGACCATAGCAAAAGAAATAGTGGCGCACCCCAAGGGCGTCGAGGGAGATATGACTCTTTTGCAGGTTACGGGAATAGGAGAGCCCTACAACCTGTCTGTTGAAGTTAAGACCCTTGTGCCCAGCAGGCTTGAAAATATCGTTCCCATTTCCTTCCACCGTGTGGAGGGCAAGCACGGTTCCGGTAAGTCGCTCTACGGCGGCATTGTGGCCCTTGCTGCGGATATGGCGGTGATAGATACTCAGGCTGCGCTTAATGTCTACGACAATATTCAGATTGATGCAGGAGGCAAGCTTTACTGCAAGGTTATAGAGAAGAGTGACGAGGGATATCTGGTGCATTTCACCTCGGTGCCCTCAGGCTACAAGTACTGGCTGGAGTCTTGTCATATAGGAGAATGAAGGGCTTGTGAAAATTTCTTTTGACCTGGACGAAGTATTGTTCGTCTCACCGGATGACTTTGAGGTCGAGCCGGAGCTGAGATTCCCACTGAACAGGATGTTTCCGGAGAGGCTCAGGAAGGGAACTCCCAAGTTAATAAACGAGCTCCAGAGGAGGGGCTTTGAAGTATGGGTCTACACCTCGTCCTTCAGGTCAGAGGTGTACATCAGGACACTCTTCAGGTATTACAATGTCCGCTTCGACGACATTGTAAACGGCTACAGGCACAAACGTGAGGTCCAGGGTAACAGGAGCATCACGCTTCCCCAGAAGATGCCCGGACACTACCGCATTTCTCTTCACATAGACGATGAGGAGGTGGTGGTGCAAAACGCCAGAAACTACGGCTACAGGGTTCTGAGAGTGTGCGAGCCCGACGACAACTGGGTAGAGAAGGTGCTGGATGAGGCTGAGAGAGTCCGCAAACTTGAGGAGGGGAGCAAGGCTGATGACTGAGGAAATGATGGAAGAGAAGATGAGGTTTGTGGAGTCCGTGTTCGAAAAATACGGCGCAGAGCCTCTGGATATAAACGAGAAAAACAGAGAGAAATTCGAGCAGAGAAGGATATTCAAATACAAGGACAGCTATTTCAGGGTGGACCATCTTAAGTTTGAGGAGGATGACAAGCCCTATCTGGTCCTTGGCTGCACCGACGATGAGAAATTTGCCGGCGTGGGACTTTTGGAGGATATAGATGCCTTCAGCTTTGACCTGACGGATGAGGAGCTGGAGCAGGAGGTCAGATATGCTTTTGGAATAGATCCCTATCCCGAGGATTATTCCTTTTAAGTCCTGATTTATAGATTAAAATACCCCGCATGTCGTTATGATATGCGGGGTTCCTTTTACCAAAAACGTGATTTAGTCTATTACTTATTATTATAGTGCTAATAGGGGCTGCGGCCGCATGGAAAAAATAAACAAAATTGCGATATTTATTTCCATGACATGGGCTTTATTCGTATAAAAAGTGTGATAGAATATTATTACTAGTTTAAATACTAAGGAATCAGGAGGGGAGTTTGTCTAATGCGCTACGTTCAATCAGAGCACATAAAAATCGCAAATCTCGAGTCAAAAATGGATTCGGCACATCAGCTTGTTGAAGACTTTATTTTTGACGTTGGGATAAAGGGCAAGAACGCTCTGCGTTTGAGGCTTTTATCCGAGGAAGTATTGAGACTTGCTAAATCCATAATCGGATATGGGTTTATTGACTTCTGGATTGAGGGAACCGGAAGAGTCGCCTATATCAATCTCACATCAGAGGCTCACATGGACAAGGACAGGAAGGAAGAGCTTCTTTCAATGTCTTCATCCGGTGAGAATGCCGAGGAACAGGGCTTCTTTGGCAAGCTGGTATCAATGTTTACCATGGATGCGCCCGGCGAGACCAAATGGTCTCTCAAGGACTATCAGGATGAGCTTCGCAGGAAGAAAGAGGATGACCTCTATTCTCAGGAAGCCTGGGATGATCTGGAGAGATCACTGGTAGCTTCTCTTGCGGACGACATCGAGGTAGGTGTCAGCAAAAATCACATCACAATGAAGGTCACCAAGGATATGTCGGAGGCTCTCGGAACCGTTGGATCCAGAGTGCCGCTTCAGACCACATCTTATATTTTTGTGGATAGCGACAAGCTTGATGACTCGGTATATGACAAGGCAGAAGAGAGTATCACATCTCTTAACCTTTCCAAGAAGGATGCCCTGCACCTTAAGCTCATGTTTGAGGAGGCAATTGGTCTTCTTAAGGGCCTTACCAATGATTACCACGCACTTGTATACTTTGACAGATACAAGGAAGAGTGCTGTCTTAATGTTACCTGCAAGACAGAGATGGATGCCACCAAGAAGAGTGAGCTCCTTGCCATGTCTTCAACCAGGGAGAACACAGCAGTCAAGGGCTTTATGGATAAGGTCGGCGATATCATCGAAAACGGTATCCTCAACTACGAGGATGTTATGAAGCTGCAGCAGCGATATGGCGGCGGATACGTTAATTATGGTACAATGGGTATGTACGGTGGCATCGAGGGGTTGGCCGATTCCGGCATCATGTGGTCCATGTTCGAGTACAGAGATGCACTTTCGGAAGCTATGGGCTCAGACGAGAGCGCCAAAGCTGCCTGGGACGAGCTTGAGAGATCAATTGTTGCCAGCCTGGCCAAGGATGTACTTATCGGAGTTAAGGGAAACAGAGTAGACATTAAGATGGTTTACGCCCTGAATTCATGAATAATGAGAGGAGAGAAAACATGACAATCAACAAAGTAGCTAACGGAAACGAATTACTGATATCACTGGAGGGAAGACTCGACACAACTACAGCTCCGCAGCTTGACGACGAGCTTAAGACTGCACTTGGCGGAGTAGAGAAGCTTGAGTTTGATTTCTCTAAGTTAGAGTATATTTCTTCAGCCGGTCTGAGAGCTCTTCTTTCTGCACAGAAGGTTATGAATAAGCAGGGAAGCATGGTGATCAAGAACGTAAGCGAAGAGATCAATGAGATCTTCGAAGTAACAGGATTTGTTGACATTCTTACAATCGAGTAACTATGAAAGAAACTACTTTTGAAGCAAAAGTTGATAAAATCGACGAGGTTCTGGCGTTTGTAGACAGTGTGCTTGAAGAGGCTGACTGTCCTATGAAGGCGCAGATGCAGATGGATGTGGCTGTTGAAGAGATCTTTGTCAACGTGGCAAGCTATGCCTACGAGGGCAAGGACGGAACCGTCACGGTCCGTGTGGATATTCTGCAGGATCCCACCAGAGCAGCCGTCACCTTTGAGGACCGGGGGGTTCCCTACAATCCCTTGGCCAAGGAAGATCCCGATGTGACACTCTCTGCGGAAGAGAGGGAGATCGGAGGTCTTGGTATTTTTATTGTCAAAAAGACCATGGACAATGTGTTCTATGACAGGAGAGACGATAAGAATATCTTCACCATTGAGAAGAATCTTTAAGAGAGATATGAGAGACCCGAGGCATTTAGCCTTGGGTCTTTTTGTTGCACAAGACCGGCAAGCGAATGGATGCTTGCATACAAATTCATTTGCCGGTCGTAAGAACATGGAGCACTAAGTGCGGAATGTTCGTGTGCGAAATCGAGTAGGAGTCAGCCTACTC
>JAEEGF010766095.1_pt1 | contig 11830 bp, 10 predicted proteins | sample 9134171 | NCBI WGS metagenome assembly JAEEGF01 (sample SAMN16246542, study PRJNA631951) | gut metagenome | biome: gut microbiome; feature: rumen; material: AP-attached | host: Bos | place: Iran: Karaj | collected 2018-10 | reverse complement strand
CGGCACGTTCCTGCTGAACTCGCCGTGGACCCTTGAAGAGATGGAGAAGGAGCTGCCCGCGTCCATGAAGAACGCGATCGCAAAGAACCATCTCAAGTTCTACAACATCGACGCGATCAAGCTCGCGCGCGAAGTCGGCATGGGCGGCCGTATCAACACGATCATGCAGTCCGCGTTCTTCAAGCTCGCGAAGGTCATTCCGGCGGAAGAAGCGCTTGAATACATGAAGGCCGCCGCCAAGAAGTCCTACGCCAAGAAGGGCGACGCGGTCGTCGCGAAGAACTTCGCCGCGATCGACGCCGGCATGGACGCGGTCGAGGAGATCAAGTATCCGGAATCCTGGGCGACCACGACCGAGGGCGCAAAGCCCATCGCCGTCACCGACGATCCGTACTTCCTCGAGTTCATCAAGCCGATCCTCGAGCAGAAGGGCGACGATCTGCCCGTCTCGAAGATGACTCCGGACGGCACGGTTCCGACCGGCACGACCCGCTACGAGAAGCGCGGCATCGCGGTCGAGGTTCCCTCCTGGATCCCCGAGAACTGCATCCAGTGCGGACGCTGCTCGCTGGTCTGCCCGCACGCCTGCATCCGTCCGTTCGTTCTGAACGAGCAGGAAGAGGCGAACAAGCCCGAAGGCTTCGCCACGAAGCCCGCAGGCAAGGATATGCCGAACATGACCTACCGCATGCAGATCAGCCCGCTGGACTGCACCGGCTGCGGCAACTGCATCGACGTCTGCCCGGCAAAGGTCAAGGCGCTCGCGATGGAGCCGCTTGAGAAGAGCGTTGCCAAGGAAGAGAAGAACTGGGAGTACGCGATCAACCTGCCCGACAAGAAGCTGGACGTCAACCGCAAGACGGTCAAGGGAAGCCAGTTCCTGCGTCCGCTGTTCGAGTTCTCCGGCGCATGCGCAGGCTGCGGCGAGACCCCGTACATCAAGCTCCTTACCCAGCTGTTCGGCGATCGCATGATCATCGCGAACGCGACCGGCTGTACCTCCATCTACGGCGGTTCCGCACCGACGGCTCCGTACTGCAAGAACGACAAGGGTCAGGGTCCGGCATGGGCGAACTCCCTGTTCGAAGACAACGCAGAGTTCGGCTACGGCATGAACATCGCGTCGAAGCAGCGCCGTGCGCGTCTTGCCGACACCGTGAAGAAGATGATCGAGGTTCCGTATCTCGACGAAGAGATCGCGGCGGCAGGCAAGGAATGGCTCGAAAAGATGAACGATGCGCAGGGTTCCCGCGAAGCGGGCGACAAGCTCGTTGCTCTCATCGAGGCGCATCCGACCGCCACAAAGGGCTGCGAATGCGAAGCGTGCACGCTCGCGCGTGAAGTGCTTGCGCAGAAGGATCAGCTCGTGAAGCCGTCCATCTGGGTATTCGGCGGCGACGGCTGGGCATACGACATCGGCTACGGCGGACTCGACCATGTGCTCGCGCAGGATGAGGACGTCAACGTGCTCGTCGTGGACACCGAGGTATACAGCAACACCGGCGGTCAGTCCAGTAAGGCGACGCCGACCGGCCCGATCGCGAAGTTCGCGGCAGCCGGCAAGCGCACCAAGAAGAAGGACCTCGGCCTCATGGCAATGTCCTACGGCTACGTCTACGTCGCCAAGGTCTGCATGGGCGCCGACCCGAACCAGCTCTTAAAGGCCGTCAACGAGGCGGAAGCGTACAAGGGACCGTCCCTGATCATCGCATACGCGCCCTGCATCAACCACGGCATCAACATGGGCCACAGCCAGGAAGAGGCCAAGAAGGCAGTCGAAGCCGGTTACTGGCCGATGTACCGCTACAACCCGGATCTCGCGCTCGAAGGCAAGAACCCGTTCCAGCTGGATTCCAAGGATCCGAAGGCGAGCTACCGCGAGTTCATCATGGGCGAAGCGCGTTACGCCGCTCTGACCAAGCAGTTCCCGGACGTTGCGGAGGAGCTCTTCACCCGCGCCGAGAACGAGGCGAACGAGAAGATCGATTACTACAAGAAGCTCAACGATATGTAATCCATATCAACGCAAAAACCCCGCCGCAGTCCCGCGGCGGGGTTTTAAGAAATCAGAAGGAACATGGAGCATCCGGAACGAAAAGCGAACAGACTGAAAGGGTACGATTACGGCTCTGTCGGTACGTATTTTATTACAGTATGCATACGTGACAGAGCGCTTATGCTGTGGAAACCGGAGACGTATCAGATCGTTCTGCAGCGGATGCAGGCATTTTTGCCCGTAGGGGCGGATACCATCCGCCCGTTGTTGTCGGATTACGGAAAAGCAGTTGATCAGGCAATCCGCGAAATAGAATGCCATTATCCTGAAATTACGATAGATTCATATGTGATCATGCCCAACCATGTCCATATTCTGATACAGGCAAGCGCTATGTCAAAACCGATTTCAACAATTGTCGGACAAATGAAGCGAAGCGCCTCAATGATGATCGGAGAAGGAATATGGCAGAAATCGTTTTATGATCACATCGTTCGTGATGAAAATGATTTACAGCGAATCCGGCAATATATCGAGAATAATCCGGCACATTGGGCAGAGGACCGGTATTTTATTCACATGTCATGACAGCGGAACGGGAAGATAATATCTTCCCCTACGAATATGTTTTATCGTAGGTGCGGATACCATCCGCCTGCGTACCGCGCAACGGGGATATTGGGGGAGGAGAACACATGATTCGAAAAGCAGAACCGTGCGACGCAAAGACCGTCGCTGCGCTTGCACTGCGGCTCTGGCCGGAGCACGCGGTCGAAGAACTGGAAGCGGAATTCGGCGAATTGCTCAAAGATACATCCTGCACGATCTTTCTGGCGGAACAGGACGGCGAAGCCATCGGCTTTGCGCAATGTCAGCTTCGGCATGACTACGTGGAGGGGACGGACTCCTCTCCGGTCGGATATCTCGAAGGCGTCTACGTTGCAGAACCGTACCGGAATCAAAGGATCGCGTCAGCACTTTTGAAGGCCTGCGAGGACTGGGCAAGACAGCAGGGCTGCACGGAGTTCGCAAGCGACTGCGAACTTTCGAACACGGACAGTTTGCGGTTCCACCTTGCCGCGGGCTTTACGGAAGCGAATAGGATCATCTGTTTCGTGAAGGAACTGTAAAAAACAGCGTTCCGCGTCGACGGAGCGCTGTTTTTCGTGCATTTTTATGGAACCGGCGTCGGCGTGGGCACAGGAGAGGGTGTGTAGAACAAAATATCCTGCGAGGACGGATCGATTTCAACCAGTTCGTTGTACTCGGAATCATACCGCAAAACGCGGCTGTCGAATCGCACGGTATTGCCGTTTTGCGTATAGGGCACGACCCGTTCGGACGGCGCTTTTGCGTCGATGATGCGGACCGTACCGTCGGAACGGAACACCAGATACTGTTCAAGACCGAGGGCTCTTGCGTCGCCGCTGCTGCCGTCCGGCGCTTCGACTTCCGCAAGCATCCATGTCGTGCAGAGCGTCGCTTCATCGAGTATGGGCATCGGATCGGGTTCTTCGGTCGGCGGGCAGCGCGTAGGCGCTTGGGAGGGGAGGGGATTCGGCATGTTCGCAAGCGATACGCCCGGAAGCGGTATCGTGATCGAAGCGATCGGCACGGCTTTTGTCATCAGCTCAGGCAGATTGCCCTCGGACGAAACCCACGACCAGTCGTCGCGCGGTTCGTCGCCTTCTATGCCGGTCGCGTAGGTCGCGCGGACGGAGAGCTCCAATTGCCCTGCCGCGTCATACTGCGACGGCTCCAGTGCGATCTCATACCGGGCGAGCTTCGTCTGCCCCCAGAACGCGCGGCTGACGCGCCATACGCGCAGGGAACCGGTCGCGGCTTCACATCCGACGGAGAAATGACTGCCGTCCGGTCCGCCGTTCATTGCCGCGTACAGCGCTTCCTGCTGCGCATCGGACAGCGTTCCGGCGTTCTTGATCGTGAGGATCGCAAACACGCCCGCCTTCGTGTAATGGATCTCCGCGTCGAGCGTTACGCCGTCCAGCGTGACACGCTCATTCCGGAAACCGTTGTTTACGTGCGTCGTCAGCACAGTTTCACCGGACAGCGGCACGTCGATATGGACGGGATCTGCGATGTTCAGCAGCGCTTCCGCGTCGAAGGTGAACGTCTGTTCGAGGACGCCGACCGTCGCAGCGGGCAGCGATTCGTTTCTGCCGACAAGATAATTCCTTTGACCGTTCTGCTCGTCCTCGTCAAACATCAGCACATAGACCTCGGATGCGTCCGCGTCCGGATCGAGCAGCAGCAGGATCGAGCGGACCGTCACGTCGCCGGTGGGCGGCAGCGCGGCGGGGAACTGATCGTATACCTGCGGCATCGCGCAGATGCACGGAATGCGCACGACCCACGCGTCATTCTCTTCGCCGTAGGTGATTTCGGGCGGTGCTTTGAAATCAACCAGCTCCGCGCCCTCGTCGTCCGTCATCAGCCCATCTGCGCTATAAAAGAAGCAGCGGTTTTCGTTGCGCAGAACATGTACCGCCTCGACAAACGGGTTCTGCTGCCGATCGCCTTTCGGCACGCGCAGCTCGGTCGTCCATGAGATGCTTGCGGTCGTCACGGAGAGCTCGCTTACGGAAGCCGACGTTTCTTTCAGCCAACCCCAGTCTGCTTCGGCGATCGGGGGAAGATGCAGTCGGTTCACACGCGCCTGATTGATGCGATCGTCCGTATCGATCTCGGGGATCAGCCGCACGTCGGTTTGCTGGTCCGTAATCAGTCTTTCGATCGGCGGCTGTGTTGCCCACGAGACCGGTTCGTTCGTTGACGGCGTGTCGGCGGTCGGCTGTTCCGCCTGACGCTGTTCGTTCCGCAGCCCGCGCATAATGACGACGGCGCCGAGCGCGACGGTCAGCATGAGCAGCACGGCAACGGCGGGGATGTAGATCCAGCGCTTCAAGGCGCTTTCCTTCTTCGTCTTACCGCGCACCGGCACGGCGGTTGTGACGGCAGCTTTTGTTCTGCCGAGCGCGGCGTCCAGCCTGCGCTTCTGTTTTCTGCCACTCAAAAGATCGCTTTCGAGCGCGTTATGGAAAAATCGTTTCTCATTCATAGTCGTATCCTCGTTGTGGGTCGGTTTTCTGCATCAGCTGTTGCCGGACGGCGTTTCTGCCGCGATGCAGGCGGCTTTTGACGGCTTCCGTGCCGAGTCCCGTTTCCTTGGCAATCTCGGCGACGGACAGCTCAAAGCCGTAGTACAGCACAAAGACACGGTAGGTGTCGGGGGAGAGCATCCTTGCGGCGTCCATGACCTGTTCCGCCATCACGCGCGTTTCGACCGCGTCCTCGAAGGAGAGCGGATCGGCGGCGACGTCCTCCTCGAGCGGGGAGGTCCCGTGCGCGCTGCGTTCGGCGTAGTTTCGGATGATCTCGCGCTTCAGCATCTTCAGCAGAAACAGCTGCGGAGCGAGAATGTCCGCGTGTCCGCGCGCTTCGATGCGCCGGTAGAAGTCGATGAACACGTTTTGCAGCGCGTCCTCGACGTCGAGCGGATCGGATAGGTGCACGATCGCGTAGCGCAGGAGCGGGCGGTAGGTCTTTTCGTAGATTTTGTCGAAATAATCCTGATTCATAAGCTCCAACCTTTTTCGTAAGTCCTTACACTCAAAAAGAGGCAGGATATGCGGGATGGGTTGCGATTTTTCTTTTATGATACCGCCGGGATGCGACAGAATTGTCAAATACCGGTAAAGAAACAAAGAACAAACGAAAAAAGCCTCCCTTTCGGAAAGGGAGGCGGACACGGTCCCCGCTTTTCTCACCACGCGTCGTAGAGGGTGAACGTGTCCTTTTCCGTCCTGCGGAAGTAGTTGTAGTCGTTGAGGTACGGGGAGTAGGTCGTGACCGCGATGTTGCGCGTGTTCGGATTGAACATCAGAATGCGCGCGTAGCCGAGCCCGTACTTCTTGTCGTCCTGAAAGTTGTACATCATGGCGTTGACGACGTGTCCGTCGCCGTAGGTGCGCGACCAGCGCGCGGATCCGTCGTTGTGTCCGCACAGCACGAGCCGCACGGTGGGGGACTTGCGCAGGATCGCCTTCTCGACGCGTCTGCCGTTGGTGGAGAGCGAGCCGTCGTCGTTTAAGAAGCTGTGCACGAGCAGTACGGCGGGGAGGTCAGCGTATGCCTGAATGCATTCGTTCAGCCAGTCGGCATAGGCGTCGTCGTTTTGCCAGCCGATCCCGCAGAGCAGGATCCCCTGTTCGTAGAGCGGCAGCACCCAGCAGTGCCGGTCGCCGGAAAACTCCATGCTTTCCGGCGCCGTACAGAAATCATAGGACAGATACGTTTCGTACTCGACCTTGTCCGCGCCGACGTCGTGGTTGCCCGCGATGCAGTAGAACGGCATGGATTCCGTGATCTTTTCGATCGCGGCCTCCGCGTTCGTCCAGTGGCGCGTATAATTGCGGTTGTCGACGATATCGCCGGTGCAGACGACCGCGGCGGCGTTGTACTCCGCGCGGATGCTCGTCGCCCACTCCGCCATGGACAGGAAGATATCCGGCCGTTTATAGGCGTAATACTGCGTGTCCGAGAACCAGATCAGCGAAAACGGCTCGGCCTTCGGCGCGTCGGTCGCAACGAACGCGGGCGTCGGGACCGGGGTCGGCGTCGGCGGCAGCGTGGGCGGCACGGGCGAGGGCGTATAGAGAAGCGGGATAAAGACCTCCGTGATCTCGTAGATGGTCGGGACCGGGGTCGGCGTGTCGGTCGGGACCGGCGAGGGTGTGCTCGTCCCGGTCGCCGCGGCGGCAGCGGCGTCTTTTCCGAACAAAAGCTCCTGCGCGGACTTTGTGGGTTCGCGGCGGTAGTAGAACATCAGCACGCAGACGAGCGAGAGCAGTAAAAGCCACAGCGCCTGAAACATACGGGTCTTGGTCATGAAATCGCCTCCGGATCGGTTTTTCCGGAGCATAGCACGCAAAACCGGTCGAATGGTGTTTTCGACAAACAAAGTCCCGGCGGGGTCGGATTCGTATCGTCTCGCATGCATATGCGAACCGGGATGCCCCGGAAGCGGTCAAAGCGCTGCCGACGGCAAAACCGTTCCGTATTTGTGCGCGACGGACTTGCCGGAAGCGTTGGGTCTGTGTTATACTGTTCTGCGGGAGAGAAAAGGAAGGAACCATGGAACAGGAACGCAAAGACAGCATCAAACGGCAGCTTCCCGCGCAGATCATCTCGGGGATCGGGATCCTTGCGCTCGCATGCGCGTTCATTCTGTGGATCGCGAAGGAACGTCCGGGCGTATGGAGGATCGTTCCCGCGGTCTGTTCCGTTGTGCTGTTCACGATCGGCTGTTTCCGCTTCGTTCCGGAATGGATGACGTTCTGGCGCGAACGGGCGGACGCGCCGCACATCGACGGGGAACCGAAGCATGCCATGCTCGGGATTGCGCTGCTTGCGATAGCAGTCGAAGCGCTGCTGCTTGGGCTCGTGACGCTTGCGCTGATCAAACGCAACGGCGACTGGTTCAGCTTCCGCGGCGAGCTGGATTTCTGGCGCTGTCTGGACAGCAACCACTATCTTGACATCGCGCGGGAATGGTATGTTCCGAAAAGCTTTCCAGAAACGACGGAGGAATGGTTTCAAACCGGCGATGACGTCGGACGTGTCGTGCAGCTCGTGTTCCTGCCGGGCTACCCGCTCGCCGTTTATCCCTTCTATCGCATCCTCGGTAACGATGTAATCGCCGGGCTGCTGGTGTCTGTGACTGCGTTCCCCGCGGCGTGCTGCACGCTCTACCGGCTTTTGCGGCTTGATTACGATCATAAGCATGCGCTCCGGACTGTCGTGATGCTGCTGATGCTGCCGGGCGGGTTCTTCTTCATTGCGCCGATGAGCGAATCGCTCTATCTTTTGCTGGCGTTGCTGACACTGTACTGCTTCCGGAAAAAGCGGTATCTCCTTGCAGGGCTGTTCGGCGCATACTGCGCGTTTACGCGGACTGTCGGACTGCTGTTGGTCGCACCGCTGGTGCTCGAATGGATCCACGTGTTTCCGAAAAAACACAGCGGACGAAAGAACTGGCTGCTCGGAGCTGTGTCCTTTCTGCTCGTGCCGGCGGGCTTTGCAGCGTATCTTTGGATCAATTATACCGTGTCCCGGAACCCTCTGCAGTTTCTGACGTATCAGCACCGTTGGTGGAGCCAGCACCTCGGATGGTTCTTCAACACCGCGTCGTATCAGACGCATTATCTGATCGACTGCATCAAAGAGGGCAACCGCGAGAACATCTTCGGACTGTGGCTGCCGAATATCGTGTGGCATTTCGGTACGCTCGGGCTGTTTGCGTTCACGTCCAAAAAACTGCGCCCGAGCTACGCCGCATGGTTTATTGCGTACTTTACGATCGCGATCGGAGCAACATGGCTTTTGTCCGGTCCGCGCTATCTTCTTTCCATGCCGGTCGTGGCGATGATGCTTGCCGCCTGCACGGAAAAGAGATGGCAGAAATGGCTTGCCGCTGCCGTGCTTGTGCCGTTGTCGGTGCTGTATCTGCTCGCCTTCGTGTATCGCTGGCAGGTCTGGTAAGCGCATCGCTTGTCAAAGTCTGCGAGAGGCGGATTCCGTTCTGAAAGGATCATCGCGAAATGAAAATCAGGGATATTTATTTTAAAAAGGGAAATTACGTGGTTTCAGCGATCGTCGCGTCGCTTTGCATTGCGGTTACGGCAGTATACTTGCTCTTTCCTCAAACATGGGAGTCGATTGCATATTCATATCCGATCAACCATCCGTGGCAGATCTGCTCCGGGATCTTCCTGCATGGTTCACCTGAACTCTCAACAGAAGCTACGGTAGGACATTTGCTGTTTAATCTGCTCCTGATTCTTCCGTTTGGATTGCTGATTGAGAAAGCGATCGGAAGCAAAAGGTTTTTCATCATGTTCTTGATTCTGTGGGCGATAAATGCCGTAGCATTTTTCGTCATTGCGATGACAACAACGCCCAAGGGCGAAAAGGCCTTTTCAGCAGGCATTTCCGGGATAGCCTATGCCTATGAAGTTGTCGGATTATATGTGTTGTATTCTTTGGGGAGGAAGGATTTCAAACTGCTGTTCAAACAGGTAAGCTTTTATTGCTTGATCGGTATCGCCGTTGTGATGCTACTCTTGATTTGCGCGGCTGGTCTTTGGTCTGCGGTCATACATTTCATTGCGATTGTGTGCGGGGTCATCTTTACAATTGCTTTTCATAAAACGATTCAGGCGTTTTTTTCATCCGCAGTTTGCACGGACACGGCATGTGAAAAAACAGCTTGACAAATCCGGAAAATACGGTATAATGGACCGAGTGTAAAGGAAAAACGCTTTACACCCGGAGTTTTTATGGAACGATTGTTTGAGCTCGGCATGCTTCTGGACCGCTATGAAGCGCTTCTCACCGAGCGGCAGAGGAGCATCCTTCGCCAATATGCGGATGAAAACTGTTCGCTTTCGGAGATTGCGGAACGCGAGGGCATTTCCCGCCAGGGCGTCAGAGACATCATCACGCGCGGGTCGAATCTGCTGCATGAAACCGAAGCGGCGGTGGGACTCATCCGAAAGGAAGCAAAGCAGACAGCACTTCTGCGGGCATGCCGGAACCGGTTCAAGGATGTTCCGTTAAGGGACGCGGACCGGGCGGCGCTCGAAGGGTATCTTGCAAAGTTAGCAGGCATTTGGGAGGACGAAGATGGCATTTGAAGGCATCGCATCCAAACTGCAGAATGTGTTTAAAAAGCTGACCGGTAAGGGCAGATTAAGTGAACGTGACGTCAAGGATGCCATGCGCGAGATCAAGCTTGCGCTATTGGAGGCGGACGTCAACTTCCTCGTCGTCAAGGATTTCGTGAAGCGCGTGGAAGCGCGCGCCGTAGGAACCGACGTACTCGAAAGCCTAACGCCGGGTCAGATGGTCATCAAGATCGTCAACGAAGAGCTGACGAATCTCATGGGCAGCACGAACGCGAAGCTCGAGTTCGGCTCAAAGAAGCCCGCGGTCATTCTGATGGCGGGTCTGCAGGGCGCCGGCAAAACGACGATGTGCGGAAAGCTCGCCGTGCTCCTCCGTAAGCAGTACGGCAAATCCCCGCTGCTCTGCGCGTGCGACATCTACCGCCCGGCGGCGATCGAGCAGTTAAAGGTCGTGGGCGGCAAAGCGGAGGTCCCGGTCTATGAACACGGCACGCAGGACCCGGTGAAGACCGCGCAGGAAGCGGTCGAGGAGGCGCGCCGCACGTTCAAGGATATCGTGATCGTCGATACCGCGGGTCGTCTGCACATCGACGGGGACATGATGGATGAGCTGAAGCGCATCCGCGACGCGCTGGAGCCTGCGGAGATCCTGCTGGTGGTCGACGCGATGACCGGTCAGGACGCCGTCAACGTGGCAAAGGCGTTCAACGAGACGGTGCCTTTGACAGGCGTGGTGCTCACGAAGCTGGACGGCGACACGCGCGGCGGCGCTGCGCTGTCGGTCCGCGCGGTCACGGGCAAGCCGATCAAGTTTGCCGGTACGGGCGAGAAGCTCACCGATCTCGAGCCGTTCCATCCGGACCGCATGGCAAGCCGCATCCTCGGCATGGGCGATATGCTGACGCTGATCGAAAAGGCGGAAGCCGCGTTCGATCAGAAGAAGGCGGCGGAGCTCGAAAAGAAGATGCGCACCGATACCTTCACGCTGGACGACTTTCTCGATCAGATGGAGCAGATGAAGGACATGGGCTCCATGGAGGATATTTTGAAGATGATCCCCGGCATGGGCGGAAAGCTCAACGGGCTGCAGATCGACGAAAAGGCGATGGGACGCACCAAGGCGATCATCCAGGCGATGACGCCGAAGGAACGCGCCAACCCGGACATCCTGAACGCCTCGCGGCGCAAGCGCATCGCGCGCGGCAGCGGCACGACGATCCAGGACGTGAACAAGCTGATGAACCAGTTCGAGGCTTCGCGCAAGATGATGAAGCAGATGACCGGCGGCATGTTCAGAAAGGGCAAGAAGGGCAAGATGCGGCGCGGCGGCTTCCCGTTCGGGTTCTGAGCGGGGGAAAGCCGGAACACCTCATCAGTCACCTGACGGTGACAGCTCCGCTTCGCTTCGGCGGCAGATCGCGCGCTTCCCGCGCGTACCATGCTCCGCTTCGTTTCACTCCGCTTCGGTGGAAGGTCGCACGCTTCCCGCGCGTACCATGCTCCGCTTCGTTTCACTCCGCTTCGGCGGAAGGTCGCGCGCTTCCCGCGCGTACCATGCTCCGCTTCGTTTCACTTCGCTTCGGCGGCAGATCGCGCGCTTCCCGCGCGTACCATGCTCCGCTTCGTTTCACTTCGCTTCGGCGGCAGATCGCGCGCTTCCCGCGCGTACCATGCTTCCCCTCAAGGGGAAGCCTCTGCGTAAGCGCAGCCAAAAGCCCTCCTTGTGTAAAGGAGGGTGGCAGCCGTCAGGCTGACGGGAGGATTGTTATGAATTGCGCTTCGCGCATGAATTGTCCGAAGGACATGATAAGGACGAAAACGGCAGTGCCGTATTCGATATAAATCAAAAAGAAAACAAAAGATAAGGAGAAACAAAACCATGTTGAAGATCAGACTGAGAAGAATGGGCGCGAAGAAGCAGCCTTTCTACCGTATCATCGTTGCGGATTCCCGCGCACCGCGTGACGGCGCATTTGTGGAAGAGCTCGGTTACTACAATCCCACCGCGGAACCCGTTGAGCTCAAGATCGACAATGAGCGCGCGCAGCAGTGGATGAAGAACGGCGCACAGCCTACCGACACCGTTCGCGGCCTTCTGAAGAAGGCGGGCGCGATCGACTGATCGAGG
>JAEEGF010844464.1_pt1 | contig 11831 bp, 9 predicted proteins | sample 9134171 | NCBI WGS metagenome assembly JAEEGF01 (sample SAMN16246542, study PRJNA631951) | gut metagenome | biome: gut microbiome; feature: rumen; material: AP-attached | host: Bos | place: Iran: Karaj | collected 2018-10 | reverse complement strand
GAGGGAGGGTCCGAGGCCGGAGGCCGTGAGCGGAAAAACAGTATCCTGTCATGACAGCATCTTTATTGCCTTTTTTAGCGATTTTACAAAATATTCAGCCTCTTCCAGGGTGTTGTACGGGGCGAATGAGGCCCGGACCATGCCGGTTACGCCAAAACGGTCCATCAGCGGCTCGGCGCACATCTGCCCCGAGCGGACGGCCACGCCCATCTTATCCAAAAGCAGGGCCAGGTCCTCGTGGTGGGCCCCTTCCACAGTGAACGAATATAGCGGAACCTTATCCTCTGTTCTACGTGGAACACCATAAAGCCGGAGCCCTGGAATCTCCGACAAAGCCATTGGAAGATATTCCTTAATCTTCTCTATTTCAGACGTTTCCATTGTTTCTGCAGCAAACGCCAATGCCGGTTTCAGGGTAGGCGTTCCGGCGATGTTCTGGGTTCCGGCCTCGAATTTTCCCGGCACCGGAGCATAGGTCGTACCTTTGAAACTCACCGTCTCTATCATCTCTCCCCCGCCCATGTACGGCGGCATCGCCTCAAGATATTTGCGCTTTCCGTAAAGAACGCCCGTACCCGGAGCCGCATAGATCTTATGTCCGGAAAATGCGTAGAAATCCACGTCCTCCTTCTGGACGTCGACTCCGCAGTGAACGATCCCCTGTGCTCCGTCCACGAGGATGGGCACGCCGTGGCTGTGGCAGACGGCGGCAAGTTCCTTTATCGGGTTCACTATTCCCAGCACGTTCGAAACGTGCTCAACGGCAACTAGCCTTGTCCTGGGGGTTATCAGCCCGTCAAGGGTTTCAGGCTCGAGGTATCCGTCGTCCGAAACAGGAAGGACGCGCAGTTTCGCACCCTTCCTTTGGCAGAGCATCTGCCATGGAACGATGTTGGAGTGGTGGCCGGACTCCGAAACCAGAATCTCGTCCCCGGGGCCGACAAAGGCCTCGCCGAAGGAAAAGGCAACCAGGTTTATAGCCATGGTGGCCCCGGAGGTGAAAACGATTCCGGCCGGTTCGGCGGCGTTCATAAACCTCCCGACCTCTCCCCTCGTATTCTCATACTCCTCCGTTGCCTCAACGGCCACACGGTGCACGGCCCGATGCAGGTTTGCATTACGTTTCTCGCTGATAGTCAGGAACTTATCTAAAACCGTCGTTGGGCGCTCAGACGTTGCTGCGTTGTCCAGATACACCAGGGGCCTGCCATAAACCTTACGGTCCAGGGCCGGGAAAAGGGCGCGTATTTCCTGAATGGTCATATCGGTCTTGTAAAACTTGCAAAATTAACATAATTTTGCGGAAGCACACAAAATGAGGCCAGGAAATGATAGAGTATATTAAAGGAACGATCGTTGAGCTCACCCCTACCGACGTGGTCCTGGAATGCGGAGGAATAGGCTATATCTGCCCTATCTCGCTCCAGACCTATGAGAAATTCCAGAACCAGGACAAAATAACCGTCTATGTCCACCACTATATCCGCGAGGACGAGGAGCTCTTCTTCGGTTTTGCCACCAAGGATGAGCGGGAACTGTTCCGCCTTCTGATCAGCGTATCCGGAATCGGAGTGGCCTCGGCAAGAATGATGCTGTCTTCCCTTACCTCCGACGAAATCCGGAACGCCATCCTCTCGGAAGACATCAACCGCATCAAAAGCGTCAAGGGAATCGGACTTAAGAGCGCACAAAGGCTGGTTCTGGAACTGAAGGACAAGATTGTCAAGGGCGCAGGGGCCGACAACACCGTCCTTTTCCAGAGCGCAGCAAACGCAATAGCCGACGAAGCCACCACCGCCCTCGTGATGCTTGGCTTCTCCAAGGCCGCCATCAGCAAGGTCATGCCGGCCATCCTCAAGGCCAATCCCGGCGCCAAAGTGGAGGAAATAATCAAGATCGCGCTTAAAAAGCTATGACGGACTACCGTCCAAAGTAAACCAGCAGCACCGAAATATCGGCGGGGGAGACCCCGGAAATCCTCGAGGCCTGGGCAATACTCCCCGGGCGGTATCTTTTAAGTTTCTGACGGCACTCGATGGAAAGACTGGTTATCCGGTCAAAATCAAAATCAGAAGGAATCCGCAAAGACTCCAAACGGGCGATCTTTGCGGCTTGCTGCTGTTCCCGCTCTATATAACCCCTATACTTTATCCCGGTCTCGACAGAGTCCATAACATCGGCCTGGTACATCCGGTCGATCTTTATATCCGCGTCTGAAAGATCAACACGGGCCAGGGGATAGCGGGTGTTGAATTTCAGGCAGGACAAGGCATAAGTGAATGCGTCGGGTTTTTCAAGGTTTCGCCTTTCTGCCAAATCCTGAACAGAACAAAAATCCAGACCGGAGGCATAGTCGTGTGATTCCAATGTTCCACGTGGAACACTAATCGGCATTTCGGAAATATGAACCGACGGACGGGCAACAACTTCGGAAATCTTCTTTGAATCCGACAGGGGAGCCTCGCCAACAGACTCAAGATACCAGTTTACCTGGGAGGCCTTTACGTTGGTGGTCTCGAGATATTCCCGCAACACAGAAGCGTCGGAGTACTTCTTCATTGTCAGCGAATACCTGAATTCATCGGCAAGTCCAAGGGTATGAGATATTTCCGTCAGGCGAAGGTCGGCATTGTCCTGCCTAAGCAGTATCCTGTATTCCGCCCTGGAAGTAAACATACGGTAAGGCTCGTCACCACCTTTGGTAATAAGGTCGTCTATCAGGACGCCGATATACGCCTGGTCGCGACTAAGGACGAACGGATCCTTTTCGTTGATTTTCAGATGGGCGTTGATTCCCGCCATCAGCCCCTGTGCGGCCGCTTCTTCATATCCCGTGGTGCCGTTTACCTGGCCTGCAAGGAAAAGATTCTCTACGATTCTGGACTCCAGCGACGGCTTCAGTTCAACCGGATCAAAATAATCATACTCCACGGCATAGGCCGGCTTGAATATCCTGACGTTCTCGAGCCCTTCTATATTATGAAGCGCATCTAATTGAGTATCAAGCGGTAACGACGATGAAAAGCCCTGAAGATAATACTCGTTGGTAAACCGGCCTTCGGGTTCCAGGAAGAGCTGGTGGGAATCCTTGTCGGCAAAAGTACGGAGCTTGTCCTCGATGCTCGGACAATACCTCGGGCCAATGCCATGGATCAATCCGTTGAAAAGAGGGGAGTCCTTGAAACCGGAGCGGAGAACGTCGTGGACTTTCTCGTTGGTGTGGAGGATATAGCACCGCATCTGGGGCGTCCCGTTCTGGGCCGTGGACAGATAGGGGAGGAACGAGAATTTTGCCGGATCCTCGTCACCGACCTGTACGGGAAGGCGGGAGGTGTCAACCGATGTAATGTCGATCCTCGGGGGGGTGCCGGTTTTCATCCTCGCCGACGGAATCCCCCTTTCCACCAGCTGGTCGGTCAGACCGTACGACGACTTCTCCCCTATCCGTCCTCCTTCGAATTCGGTCCGCCCGATGAAAAGTTTTCCTCCAAGGAAGGTTCCTGCAGTCAAAATAACCGCCCGAGACTTAAAAATTGCCCCGGTAGTTGTCTTTACTCCCGCAATTTTTGAATTCTCAAAGAGGAAAGAAGTGACTAAATCCGCGTAAATACTTAATTTACAATGATTTTCGAGAATATTACGCCAGTACAAGGAAAACTGCTTTTTATCACACTGCGCCCTGGGGCTCCACATTGCCGGCCCCTTGGACCGATTTAGCATCCGGAACTGAAGGGTAGAGGCGTCGGTAACAATACCGGTATATCCTCCAAGCGCATCTATCTCCCTCACTATCTGGCCTTTAGCGATTCCGCCGACGGCAGGGTTGCATGACATCCTGGCAAAGAAGTCCATATCCATGGAAACCAGCAGAACCGACGAACCCATGCCGGCAGCGGCCATCGCCGCCTCGCATCCGGCATGTCCGCCCCCCACGACGATTATATCGAACCAGCTCTCCATCACACGAGTTCCCTGAGCGAAAGATAGTAGTTTTCCTTCGTCCTCATCTCTTTCTGCTCCCTGGCAGTGTGGTCGTCATAACCGATAAGGTGTAGAACTCCGTGAACGATCACCCGGTTCAGCTCGTCCTCAAATTCGGTTCCATAGGTCTTTGCGTTCTCCCTCACGGAGTCGATGCTTATGAAAAGGTCGCCGGAAAGAACGTCCCCCTCGCAATAATCGAACGTGATGATATCGGTAAAATAGTCGTGCTGGAGATATTTCATGTTCACGTCGAGGATATAATTGTCGCTGCAGAAAATGATTGAAATATCCCCGAGCCGGCGTATCTCGCTTTCCGCAACCAGCCTCAGCCAGCGGTTGGTAAGCCTCTTTTTCCTGAATTCAAACTTTACGTCCTCTAAATAATACGATACCATGTGGATTCCTTTTGAAAAATCATGCAAATCTAACTATTTTTGCCCTAGTATGATGCACTTGAGACAAATATCCATCTCCCTTGCCGTCATTATGGCGGTTGGATGTTCCACGGGGAACAATTGGAAGCATTACGGAAAACTATACGAAGCGTTGCCGGCCTCTCCCGACAGCGTGCTTACTGTCCTGGAGTCCATCGACACCGCAGCAACGAGCGGAGACAGGCAGAAAGCCGAATACCGCCTTCTCAAAGCCCTGGCTTTCGATATGGCCTATGGTTTCCCGGAAATATCTGAAAAAAAGGACGTTGAAAAAAGCATTTCCGTCCTTTCCGGCGGAGGAAAAGGGTCCGTCAGGGCAGCAACCCTTGGAATGTAAGGGAAATATGCTTTGTCGGAAAAAGATTATGAAACGGCAGTGTCGCTTCTTACAAAGGCTCTGGAAAACATAAACTGGGGGAGGGATGATTTCCTTGCCGTCAATTTCTGCCGCGACATTGCCCTCTGCTACAGGACTTCCGGTGTGGAGATAGACAACGGAATGTACCTTTATTATGCCTCTCGCGGTCTATATGAAGGCCGTCAGCGCAGCGAAAGGATCCGCCTCGGAGCCCTCCTTCTGTTTTTCCTCGCCGTTACCGCTACCCTTTTCTGGTTCTTCAAGGCAAGGAAAATAGCCGCCCAGAAGGTCTTGGAGCAGGAAAAGGCCGAGACGGAAAAGTATATGAACATTGCCGAGGACCTTCAGAAAAAGGTCACCAGGATGAAAGGAAGCAGCTCCATGTCCAACGAGGTTCTGGAGCGCCTTTGCGGCCAGTATTATGTTAACGAGGGTTCCGACCGGCTGCAGGGGAGTGTAATCCGTGAGGTTAAATCCATAATAGACGGTCTCCGAAACGACCCAAAGGTCCAGAAAAACCTCGAGGACAACCTCAACGCCTCTTCCGACAATGTAATGGTTCGCCTGAGGGAAGCATTTCCAAAATGGAAGGAAGAGGACTTCCAGATTTACGCCTACACTGCCTCCGGTTTCTCCAGCACAACCATCGCCACCCTGCTGGAAAAAGACAAGCCCTTTGTCTATAACCGTCTCTATCGCATCAAAACCCGCATTTCCTCTTCGGAACATCCTGACAAAGAACAGTTTTTATCAATACTCCAATAATAATTCATTACTGCCTGTTTCTGATCCTGACCCGGAAGACGATGAAGGCTGATCTTTTGTTAAACATACTCGTCTTTGCCTTGCTGGCTCCAGAGGTTGCTTTTGCCGTAACAACTCCTGTTGTAAAAGGCCGGGTTGTTGACGAAGAAGAAAGACCTGTGGAATATGCAAATGTTTCCATTTCCCTTAATAAGAGATATCTCGTTGCCTTCGGAGCAACAAACGAAGATGGAAAATTCAATGTAAAAACACCTGAAACAGGAAGTTTTTTTCTGGAAGTATCTTGTGTTGGTTTCTCTCCTTTTAAAACAACTATTACGGTTTCAAATGAAACCACAGACCTTGGAATCATTGTTCTCAAAACGTCTTCAGAAGAAATGACGTCTGCGAAAATATCTGATAAACAGATACTTTCGAGGCAAACGGACCGACTTGTATACAATGTGGAGGCCGACCCTGATGCTGCAAGGATGAATATGATGGAATTCATGTCAAAGATTCCCGGACTCAGAATGTCCAGCCGGAGAGGAAAACTGACCTATAAGGGAGAGGCTCTTGAATCCATTTTGATAGACAATAAGGAAAGCGGATTAATCAATACAGAAAGACAATATCCCATGTCGTTCATCAGGGCGGATTACATGTCTTCTATTGTGTTGATTCTTCCCTACTCGCCCGAATACAGGAACAAGAATCCGATGCTGGTTTTGAAACTCAAGGAAAAGCTACCTTATGGCGCCGCTTCAGAAATCAGAGCAGATGCAGGAAGTGACATCAGCGTAAGCCTTTCTCCCGACATAGTGATTAACACACCCATTGCAGGTATAGGTATCAATTATGGTTTTGACTGGTCAAAATCCCCTGAATTGGAAAACATAAGAATAAGAGAGTCTTCCGCTGATGGTTCCAAGGTACTTGAAAGCCATAAATCAGTCAGGGATATAAACCGGAAACACAATTTATGCGCAGATATTTTCAAATCGATCTTAAATGATAAGATTGATATCCGGGGAACCGTCAGTACCTCGCTTGAAAACAATTCAGGAAGAGTCAATTCGATTACAGACTATTTGAACGGAAACAAAAATACCAGCAGTTCCACCTCGTCTGTTAAAAGCCCTTTTCGATTTAACGGAGGACTCAGTATTACATATTTATGGAAAAACGGGAATAGTTTTGATGTATCAAATACTTATAGAAATAGTTTTCAACAGTCTGCTTATACCTTCGTAGAGGAATCTACCATATTTGGACAGATAAATAATACAAGCCAAAAAGAAAACAATTTCAGTTTGAGACTAACTGTTAAAGATCAGAAAAACAGTATTCAAAAATGGAGTTCCAATACAGCGTCCGGCCTGTATTTAAGAAAATATGGTGGATCGAGTGAGTATGGTGAGTACGTATCAACTATGGATTACAAACAATATGTTGCATTTCTGTCGGAACATTTTGCAGCAAGCCTGCTGAAAGATAAAATGCTTTTGGGCGGGGGAGTAACTGCAGAATATATAATAAACCGGGGAACCAGCCACGATGGAAACAATGTTTTTCCTCTTGATTATAAAAACTTCAACCTGATACCTAACGTTTACCTGATGTATAAACCGGCAAAAAGGACAACTTACAATATTCAATATAAGTTGCAAAAAAACCGACCCGGACACGCTCAGCTGAACTCAAATAAAGATATTACCGACAAAGAAGAAACCATCACCGGTAATCCTTTCCTTAAAGGATCGACTACTCACTATTCCAAGGCAGAAATTTGGTATAAACCCCGTACCAAATGGGTTTCAGATATTCAGTTTTCTACATCCTGGACAGTTACTAAAAGTGCAATTGATGTCTATTCCTTTATAGATGGAGACGGGCAAAAAACAACCACTTTTGGGAATATCAATCAAAAGGATAATCTGCTGCTTGGTTTAAAGATACATTTAAAACCAATAAAGAAAATGACTTTGAGTTTATCAGGCAGGGCAGGTTTCAGCAAATATTCAGGAGACCATATCGGAAACAATTCCTATTGGTATTACTCATTCAGTGAAATAATGAGGACTTCCGTGAAAAAGTATTCCATTATACAGGAATTCTCATTAAGCCCATACAGGACAGGATCGCAAACTACTGATTACAGAATAGATCCTCAGTTATCGTTATTTGTTTCACGGTTTTTCAAAAAGATAAATCTTGGGTTTGAGGTTGGAATCCATGATATACTCCATGGAAGAAAAGGTCTTTCAGAAACGACAATGTTTGACGGAATGATGGATACGGTCCGTTATGGAAGAATCGGACGTAATGTAAGTTTACTTGTTTACTGGCAGATAGGAAGATTCAAAAACCATTCATCCGTCAAACACACTTCTTACGATATGTAATAATACCCCTGCGAGTTTATTATTGATTAAGATAATATAAATAATTACAAATCAATTCTTTATATAAACTTCGTGCGAGAAAGGAAAAGGAGGAAAAATAGGATTGCAAGAATTGCTTCACTATCTTTGTATCGTAAAAGACCGGAAAACCGGATAAGTTGAACCAATAAATACAGGAAGCCATGGAAGTCAAGAAAAGCGAAAAAGCCAACCTTGAGAACAAGAAACTTCTCTTCACGGAGATAGGTCTTGTGGCTGCGCTTGCTATCGTATACGGTGCTTTCGAATACTCCTCAAAGGAATCCGAGGTGTCCCTTCTGGAAGATACCACCCAGGTAGCAGACGTTGAAGAAATGATTGCAATCCAGAACGAGACCCCGCCGCCGCCCCCCGAGGCACCGAGCATTCCCGTCCTTTCCGACCAGATCGACATCGTTGATGACGATATCAAGGTCGATGACAACTTCATGTCCCTTGAAGACGACGCCAATATCGGTGTTGAAATCATGGACTACAAGGAAGAGCAGGTTGTGGAAGAAGAGGTTGAAGAAGAGGCCATTCCTTTCCAGTTGGTGGAAGAGAAACCTTCTTTCAACGGAGGTGATGCAAACGAGTTCTCAAAATGGGTCAACTCAAAGCTTGTCTATCCCGAGATTGCCAAGGAAAACGGCGTACAGGGCCGCGTAACCCTCCAGTTCACCGTTGAAGCCGACGGAAGGGTAACCAACGTGAAGGTTCTCCGCGGCGTTGACGAGTCGCTGGACAAGGAGGCTGTCAGGGTTGTTGCAAGTTCCCCCAAGTGGAAACCCGGAAAACAGAGGGACCGCGCCGTGAAGGTTACCTACACCTTCCCCGTGATATTCCAGCTCCGCTAATCCACTGTCAACCAATTTCAAAGGCTGTCCGTCAAAAGACAGCCTTTTTGTTTATCTTTGCATGTTGGAATTAAGAATTACATGTATCGTTTTGTAACCGTATGCACCCTCGCATGTAGAGGGAGGGGCCCGGCCGCAGGCTGGGAGGGACGAGGCCGGAGGACGAGGGTGGAAAAACGATATATGTAATTCTAAAATTAAATGCTATGCCTGTAAACCATTCGGAAAAAGCTGTATTTGTTGGAGTTATACTGGAGAAAAACAGTGAGCGCAAGGTGATGGAGTATCTTGATGAACTCCGCTTCCTTGCCGAGACGGCCGGTGCGATAGGGGACAAGATGTTCATCCAGCGGCTGGACCGGATTGAGAAATCTACTTATATAGGTACCGGTAAACTTAAAGAAATCAAGGCTTACTGCGAGGAAAACGATATTGAGTACGTCATCTTCGACGACGAACTCACCGGCATGCAGCAGAGGAACATAGAGAAACTGCTGGACAACAAGCATCTCAACGTAATTGACCGTACCAGCCTGATACTTGAGATATTTGCCCAGAGGGCCAGGACTTCCTATGCAAAGATGCAGGTGGAACTGGCTCATAACCAGTACATTCTGCCCAGGCTTGCAGGTATGTGGACCCACCTTGAACGACAGAGGGGCGGCATGGGAACCAGGGGTGGTATGGGTGAAACCCAGATCGAGGTTGACCGCCGTATCGTAAAGGAACGCATATCAAAACTGAAGGAACAACTCAAGAAGGTGGACCGGCAGATGGCCACACAGCGGAGCAACCGCGGATCCCTGGTAAGGCTCGCACTGGTCGGTTATACCAACGTCGGCAAAAGTACCCTGATGAACCTCCTTGCAAAGAGCGATGTCTTTGCCGAGAACAAACTATTTGCAACCCTGGATACAACTGTAAGAAAGGTAGTTATAGAGAATGTGCCGTTCCTTCTGAGCGATACAGTAGGATTCATCCGCAAACTTCCCACCCAACTCATAGAAGCCTTCAAGAGTACCCTGGATGAGGTCCGGGAAGCCGATATCCTGCTCCATGTGGTGGATATATCCCATCCTGAATTTGAAGAGCAGATGCAGGTCGTGGAAGCCACCCTGAAAGATATCGGCGCGGCCAACAAGCCAGTATTCGTCATTTTCAACAAGGTGGACGCTTATACCCACGAGGAATACGACGAGTTCTCGCTGGAGCCCAGAGGAAAGGAAAACATCACCCTGGAATAACTGAAGAACAGCTGGCTGGCCCAGGAAAAGACCCCGTGCATATTTATTTCAGCCAAGGAAAAGATTGGCATAGAAAAACTCCGCAACGACCTGTACAAGATGGTTGCGGAGATTCATGCAGGAAGGTATCCTTTCAATAACTTCCTATGGTAGAGTTACTTCCTACTCGCTGAACTTAGCTTTAAGATATTCCCTGTTAAGCCTGGCTATATGGTCGATGGTAACGTGCTTGGGGCATTCCATCTCGCAGGCGCGGGTATTGGTACAGTTTCCAAAGCCCAGTTCATCCATCTTTGCAACCATTGCCTTTGCCCTGCGGGCGGCCTCGGGCTTACCCTGTGGAAGCAGTGCCAGTGAACTGACCCTTGCGGCTACGAACAGCATTGCAGAACCGTTCTTGCAGGTTGCAACGCAGGCGCCGCACCCCACACAAGCCGCCGCATCCATGCTGAGTTCGGCAGTATCGTGAGGAATAAGGATTGCATTGCCGTCCTGAGCACTTCCGGCCCTGACGGTAATGAATCCGCCAGCCTGGAGAATCTTGTCAAAAGCCTGCCTGTCCACAACAAGGTCCTTTATTACCGGGAAAGCAGCCGATCTCCACGGTTCCACGGTAATGGTAGCGCCCGGTTTGAAATGACGCATGAAAAGCTGGCAGGTAGTCACCTCGTCGTCGGGACCGTGGGCACGGCCGTCTATATACAGTGAGCAGGCCCCGCAAATACCCTCGCGGCAGTCGTGATCGAAAGCTATGGGTTCCTTCCCCTGGCGGATAAGCTGGTCGTTAAGGATATCGAGCATCTCGAGGAAAGATGCATCTTCCTCAACGTCAGTAACATGATAGGTTTCAAAGTGACCTTTTGCCTTGGCGTTACGCTGACGCCAAACCTTTATATTGTACTCCATATATCCGTCAGTCTTTATAGTTTCTGGTAGCAATCTTTATATTCTCATACTTGAGGGGTTCCTTATGGAGCTCAGGTTCAACACCTTCTCCCTTGTACTCCCACGCGGCCACGTACATGAAATTCTCGTCATCGCGCTTGGTTTCCCCTTCCTCCGTCTGCATTTCCTCACGGAAATGACCGCCGCAGGATTCCCTCCTGTTAAGGGCGTCGCGGGCCATAAGTTCACCGATATCAAAGAAATCCACTAGCCTGAGAGCCTTTTCAAGTTCCTGGTTGAATTCCTCATTGGTTCCGGGAACGCGGACGGTCTTCCAGAATTCCTCCCTGAGGGCGCCTATTTCCTCGATTGCCTTCTTCAGGCCTTCTTCGTTACGGGCCATTCCAACGTATTCCCACATAATGTGGCCGAGCTTCTTATGGATGGAATCAACTGTCTCAGTGCCCTTTACGGCAAACAGACGGTCTATCCTGGCCTGGACGGCCTTCTCTGCCTCGTCGAATTCGGGAGCGGAAGTATCGGTCTTTGGCTCAGCGAATTTATGGGAAAGATAGTCGCCTATCGTATAAGGAAGGATGAAATATCCGTCGGCAAGACCCTGCATCAGGGCCGATGCACCCAGACGGTTTCCGCCATGGTCGGAGAAATTGGCCTCGCCGATGGCATAAAGTCCGGGAATGGTAGTCTGGAGATCATAATCGACCCATATTCCGCCCATCGTATAATGGATAGCCGGATAAATCATCATGGGTTCCTCCCAGGGCGAAGTGGTGGTTATCTTCTCATACATCTGGAAGAGGTTTCCATAACGCTCCTCCACCCTCTTGTGACCGAGTCTCTTGATTGCATCGGCAAAATCCAGGAACACGGCAAGACCCGTT
>JAEEGF010530510.1_pt1 | contig 11833 bp, 6 predicted proteins | sample 9134171 | NCBI WGS metagenome assembly JAEEGF01 (sample SAMN16246542, study PRJNA631951) | gut metagenome | biome: gut microbiome; feature: rumen; material: AP-attached | host: Bos | place: Iran: Karaj | collected 2018-10 | reverse complement strand
AATGCGCAAAGGCCGGACTTGCGGTCAGGCAGAGCGCCGCCATGAGGACGAGCTTTTTAACCATGCGCTTGCTCCTGAAAAGTAATACGTTTTTATAAAAAATAGCACTACCTGTTCTGCCCCGCGCTGTCAACAGAAAAAGCGCGCGGACGGTGCCGGTGGGGAGCTCGCCCCGCCGCCATGGGGGACGTGACAAGGTGCGGGATGGATGTTATGGAAACGCCATGGAGCCCGTTCCCGTGCCCGGGGCTGGGCTTGATGTTTTTCATGATCCTTTTCCTTCGGGAAGGGGGGATGGAGGATGCGCATGAGCTTTGCAGAAAAGGTATTCAGGCTTTCTGAGAACAAGACCAGCGTGCGGCAGGAAGTCATGGCAGGGATCACCACCTTTGTGACCATGGCCTACGTGATCTTTGTCGTTCCGTCCATGGTGTCCGAGACCGGCATGCCCCGGGATGCCCTGTTCGCCGCCACCATCTGGGCCACGGCGCTGTCCACGCTGTTCATGGGGCTGTGGGCAAACATGCCCATAGGGCTTGCGCCGGGCATGGGCATCATCGCATATTTCACGTATTCCGTCGTCCTGGGCATGAGCCTTCCCTGGCAGACGGCGCTGGGCGCCGTGTTCATCTCGGGCGCGGTCTTCCTCTTCCTTTCCGTGACCAGGATACGGAGCCTGATCATCTCTTCCGTGCCGAAGAACCTCACGATGGCCATATCGGTGGGCATCGGTCTGTTCATCGCGTTCATCGGGCTGCGCAGCGCCGGGATCGTGGTCTCCGATCCTGCCAATTCCGTGGCGCTGGGCGACCTTAGCAGCACGCCCGTGCTGCTCTCCCTGTTTTCGCTGGTGTTCACGGGCGTATTGCTGTCCCTTCATGTGCGCGGCGCCATCCTCATCGGCATCCTGGTCACGACGGGCATCGGCATGATCGCGGGGGCAGGGCCGGTGCCCCGCAGCGTCTCCGACGTGGTCAACTTCAACGTGCCCAGCATCATGCCCACCTTCATGCAGCTGGACGTCATGGCTGCGATAAAGCACGGGCTCATCTCCGTGCTGTTCACCATGACCATGGTCGACCTTTTCGACTCCATAGGCACCATCATCGGCGTTTCGCACAAGGCCGGGCTGATGAACTGGGACGGCTCCATCAGGGGGCTGGAAAAAGCGCTGGTCGTGGATTCCTGCGGCACCATCTGGGGCAGCTTCCTGGGCACGCCGGCCGTGACAAGCTATGTGGAAAGCTCTGCCGGCGTGGCCGAAGGCGGACGCACGGGGCTGACCGCCGTGACCGTGGGCGTGCTCTTCATCGTCTGCCTGGTGTTCGCCCCCATCGTGGGCGTGGTGCAGAGCTATGCCACCGCCCCGGCGCTCATCATCGTGGGAGCGCTCATGGCCGAAGACATGCCGTCCATCGACTTCAAGGACATGACCGAAGGGCTGCCTGCCTTCCTGACCATCATCAGCATGCCGCTCACCTACAGCATCGCCAATGGCTTCGGCATCGGCTTCATCAGCTACGTGCTGCTCAAGACCTTCACGGGCCGCTTCAGGGAAGTCAGCCCGGTGATGTTGATCGTCTCGGTTTGCTTCGCCATCAGCTTCGTGATGCGCTGATCAGGCGCACCCCATGCCCTGCCTGGAGCCTCTCCGCCATCTTCGGGGAGGCTCCCGCATCATGGGGGCATCTTTGATCTTCCGTGACGACGGGACCATGGGGCCTTGCCGCGACGTGCGGCAGGGGAGTGCCCGGCGCCGTTGCGCGTGCCCCGCCCAGGGTCAGCGGCTCCTCAGGCGCTGCAGCAGGGGCCGCGGCAGGATCCATGCCAAAACCACAGCGTATTATTGGGCATATCAATGTCGCATCGCGTTAAAAACGATGCCCCGGTGATTGAGATTTGAACACTGCCGCATAATCATATATAGTGCCCTGCGACCATCATTTCCGGGAGTTTTCCATGCGCCTTTTCCTGCTCACGTTCCTCTGCATGACGATCTTCGCGTCCAATTCCATCCTCTGCCGCTCGGCGCTCATCACCTTTGGCATGGGGCCCCTGCAGTATACCGCCATACGCGGGCTGTGCGCCGCGGCCATGCTGGCCGGGCTGTGCATCATGGGCATCATACGCAAAAAGCGCGAAGGTGCGGGCACGCTGGTCCAGGCCTGGGAACAGAGCTCCTGGAGCGGGGCGGCAGGACTTTTCCTCTACATGCTCTGCTTTTCCCTCGGCTATGTGGACATCCCCTCTGCAGCCGGAACGCTGGTGCTGAACACCGCGGTGCAGTTTTGCATGGTGGGCTGGGGGATCTTCCACGGCATCCGTCCCGGCAGGCAGCAGTCGCTGGGGTTGTTCACTGCTTTTGCCGGGCTGGTCTGGCTGGTCTTCCCCGGGCTTTCTTCGCCGCCGCTCTGGAACGCCTTCCTCATGGCGTGCAGCGGCTTTGCCTTTGGCTGGTTCAGCCTGGTGGGGCGCAAGTCCACGTCCGCCGCGCTGGCCACGGCAGGCAACTTCATCCGCTGCGTCCCCGGCGGGCTTGCGGTCGCCGCCGCCGCCCTGTGCCTTGAGCACGGAGCCCCCTGGCAGGCTGTGGCCTGCGCCGTGGTTTCCGGCGGCATAGCCTCATCGCTCGGCTACATCCTGTGGTACGCCATCGTGCCCCGCTACAGCCTGGTCTCCTCATCCATCATCCAGTTGTCCATACCCGTGATCACCGCCCTGCTGGCCGTGATCTTCCTGGGGGAAGCCATCACCTGGCATCTCGTCTTCTGCTCGGCGCTCATCCTCGGAGGCATAGGGATGGCCACGCTGGCTCAGCGCCAGAAGGGATAGGGCTGCTTTAAACGACCTTGAGCCCGTGCCTTTCCAGGTCGCGGATCTTGCGGAACATGGTGCTCCTGTCCATCTTCAGGAGACGGGAGGCGGCTGCCATGTTGCCCCCGCATTGCCCGATGGCCGCCTTGAGCATCCTGCACTCGAGCCCGCGCATGATCTCGTGGTAGTCCGCACCGCCGAAGCGGAACTCCTCATCCCGGATCTCCGGCTGCACGGCGGCGGTCGGGGCGGATTTGCCCAGGGAGAGATGCTCCGGCAGGACGGCGTTGTCCGGGCAGGTGACGACGAGTTCCTGCATCATGTTCTTCAGTTCGCGCACGTTGCCTGGCCAGCCGTATCGCAAAAGCGCTTCCTGCGCCTTGGCCGTGAGCTCCATGGGGCGGTTGTAGCGCCTGGAAAAATGCTCGAAGAAGAATTTCGCCATCAGGGGGATGTCTTCGCGCCGCTCCCGCAGCGGGGGGATGTTGAGCACGGCGATCTTGAGGCGGTAGTAAAGGTCGCTCCTGAATCCTCCGGCGGCAACGGCTTTCTCCAGGTTTTTGTTGGTGGCGGCAATGACGCGGGCGTCCACCTTCCTGGGCGTGTTCGCCCCCACGCGCACGATGACGCCTTCCTGCAGGAAGCGCAGGAGCCTGGTCTGCAGCTCGAGCGGCAGCTCGCCGATCTCGTCGAAAAACACCGTGCCGCCTGCAGCCGCCTCGATGAGTCCGATCCTGCCCCCGCGACTCGCGCCGGAAAAGGCGCCCCCCACATAGCCGAACAGTTCGGATTCGATGAGGTTCGACGAGATGCTGCCGCAATCGACCTTGATGAACGGCTGGTCAGAGCGCGTGCTCATGGCATGGATGCGCTTGGCCATGACGTCCTTGCCCACGCCCGTCTCCCCTAGCAGGAGGATGGGCACATCGGTGCGGGCCATCCTGCGCGCCTTCTGGATGAAGGCTTCCATGGCCGGGCTGGATATGAAGTCGCTGTCGTCCCCGGCGGAGCGCAGGCCGGCCGTGTTGTTGATGCGTATGAGAGTCTTGAGCAGGTCCTTCTGCTGGGCCAGCTTGTCTTCCATGTGGGTGATGGTGCTGATGTCCCGGATGAACGTGATGCACATCACCACGTTGCCGCCGCTGTCGAAAATGGGGTAGCCGTCAAGGGAGAGCAGCCTGCCGTTGGACAGCTTCTGCACGCCGCTGACATGCTCGCCCTTCTTGATGACATCGGGATTGACGGCAATGTCAAAAATGCCTTCGGCCACGATGCTCGTGGCCTTCCTGCCGATCATCCATTCCTTGGAAAAGCCGCTCAGTTCCTCGTATTTTCTGTTGACGAAGAGGCATTTTGAGTTCCAGTCGCTGATCCATATCCCGTCCTGGAAGGCATCGAACACCTGCTCGATGTACTTAACAAAAAAAGGATCCATCCAAGGCCTCCAGTTTTTGTTCCGGAAAGCAACACCTCCTTTTGTGTATAGCTCCTTTGCCGGAAAAGCGCAAAGCGTTTTTGCACAAAAAGGAAGCCTCGGCATGCCTGCCGGCTGCCGGGCATGGGTTCACGCCGCGCTGCCGCGCCTTGCGCGCTGCTTCCCGGGGAAGATGACCAGCAGGAGCACACCCGAGAGCATGAGCGCCATGCCTGCCAGGGTGGCCGTCGTCAGCGGCTCGTGGAGGGCGAAGATGCCGAGGCAGGCGGCGCCCAGGGGCTCGGCAAGCGCCACAGTCGACGCCGTGGATGCGCTCGTCGTTCTGAATCCTGCCAGGCACAGCGAAAAGGCCATCGCCGATGTCACCACGCCCAGCTGCAGCGCCACGGAGATCCCTCCCGGGGTGAGCAGCCACCGGGCGGGATAGAAGAACAGTGAAGGCAGCATGATCACCCCTACGCACAGCGAAACGACCGCCATCACCGTGTCCGGGGCATGCGCGCGCGTCAGTTCCCTGCTGAAGACGATGAAAAGGGAATAGGACACGCCCGCGCCCACGGGCAGGAGCAGGGCTGCGGCGTCAACGGGGCCAAGCCCGGCGCGGTTTATGAGGACGAGTCCGGCAACGGCCATCGCCGTGGCAGGGTACCACGCGGTGCGCGGCCTCTCACGCAGGAACAGCCAGGCCAGGAAAGCTGCGGAAAGAGGCGTCACGCCGATGGAAACGACCGTTCCCACGGCGACTCCGGCCAAAAGAACGCCATTGAAAAACATGAGCTGGAAGCCGAGTATGGCAAGGACGCAAAGGGCGAGGCTCGCCTTCGGCCAGCCATCCCTCCGGGGGAGCCGGCCGCGCACGGCGCACCAGGCAAAGAGGGCGGCTCCGCCAATGAGCATGCGCACGCAGCCAATGACATAGGGCGTGGCCCCTTCTGGAGCGACAGCCTGCAGATAGCCCGTGGTGCAGAAGCAGAGCGCGCCAAGCAGGATGAGCACCGGCCCCTGCATGCCGGAAAGGGAACGAGACATCACCAGCCTCCCGAGCCAGATGTGCCGTGCAGGGCGTATGCAGGCCCGCACGTCCCTGGCACGATATTCCACCCGCCCGCGCTTTTCAATCCTCCAGTCCTTCCACCCATGGCCAGGCATCGGTCCCTCCGCGCGCGGCCCCAAGGCCGCTTCCGGCTGATAACCTCCATCGTTTCGAATGGTTGCTGAAGCAGGACTCTGCAGCGGGCCGCATGCCGCCGTTCCTGCCCCTCATGGGGCAGCGGAACAAATGTCCTTTTTACAATATTAAAAGTCCATTTTGGAAAAGCATTGTCCGGCGAAACAAAATATTATGATGGAGACTGTAAAGTGAAAAATTTCCCATGTTGCATTTTGCAGTCGTCCGCCGTAACCAGGAAATGCATCATCACTTCTCATCATCCCAGCAGGAGGAAGATATGGAACAGCTTGTCATCAGGAACTTCATCGCCGGCAAGTGGTGCGAGCCGGAAGAGAAGAGCGAACCCCTCTACAATCCCTCCACGGGCGAGGTGATCGGCTCCGTGCCCATCTCCGGACCCAAGACATGCGAAGAAGCCATCGCCACGGCGGCAAAAGCTTATGAGACCTGGCGCCTCGTCCCCATCGCCAAGCGCGTTTCCTATCTGCATAAGATACACGCCTGCATGGCGCGCGACCTTGAAAAGCTCGCCTGGGGCATCGCCTATGACCAGGCTAAGCAGATCGGTGAAGCCCGCGGCGAAGTGCAGCGCGTCATCGAGATCGTGGAATCCGCCTGCTCCGCCCCCACCACCATGCAGGGCGAAAGCCTCGACCTGATCTCCGGAGCCATCGGCGTCAAGGTCGTCAAGCAGTCCCTTGGCGTCTTTGCCGGCGTGGCCCCCTTCAACTTCCCCGCCCTGGTGTTCGGCTGGTTCATCCCCTATGCCATCGTTGCCGGGAACACGTTCATCTTCAAGCCTTCCACCCAGTCTCCGTACTTCATGCAGATGATGTGCGAGATCTTCCAGGAGATCGGGCTGCCTGATGGTGTCGTGAACGTCATCCACGGGCACAGGGACATCCCGAACACGTGGTATGAAGACCCACGCATCGCAGGCGTCTGCCTCGTCGGCTCCACCCCCACCGCCAAGAAGATGGCCGAAGGCTGCGCCCGCGGGGCCAAGCGCTCCATGCTGCTCGGCGGCGCCAAGAACATGCTCGTGGTCATGGAAGACGCCGATATCGACGCCTTCATCCCGCAGTTCCTCAACTCCTGCTTTGGCTCGGCCGGCCAGCGCTGCCTTGCCGGATCCATCGTGGCCATCGTTCCCGAGCTCTATGAAAAAGTCCTTGACCGCATGATCGAAGCTGCCAAGACCGTCAAGGTCGGTGATGCGCTCGATCCCGATGTCTACATGGGGCCGCTCATCTCCCGCAAGGCGGCGGACAAGGTCATCGAATACGTGGACATCGCCCTCAAGCACGGCAGGGGCTGCAAGCTCGTCCTCGACGGACGCCATCCCGAACTGCCCGAAAAGAACAAGAACGGCTATTTTGTCGGCCCGACCATCATCCGCGACGTCACGCCCTGCAACCCCCTGTTCACCACGGAGGTGTTCGGACCGCTCGTCGCCGTCATCAAGATCGAGGACATGGACGACGCCCTCGAGCTCATACGCAAGTCTGAATACGGCAACGGCGCCTGCATCTTCACCCAGAGCCAGTTCTACGCCGAAAAGTTCAGCCGCATGGCCGATGTGGGCATGGTCGGCGTGAACGTGGGCATCTGCGCCCCGCATCCCTATGTCCCCTTCGGCGGCATCAAGGGGTCGCTCATCGGCACGAACAAGGCCCAGGGCAAGAACGGCATTGAATTCTTCACCCAGAACAAGGTCACCACGATACGCACGATCGATCCGAACGCCGCCGGCGGAGATGCTCCCGCAGCTCCCAAGAAGGTGCGGTCCTGCGTCGCCAGCTGATAAGCCTTGGCCCTGGCAAGACAAAGCCGGCTTTCCCAGGGGAGCCGGCTTTTTCCATGGGGCGCCGAACCTTCGGCACGTCCTGTCCATGCCGTCCCGTCAGGCAGGCCGCCGGAATGATCCGGACGGCTGGGCAGGGGTCATTTCTTCAACAGTTTTTTTTCATATTTATTTTTAAGGCCGAGCCGTTCGACCCATGCGTATGCCGTGGTGCGGCTCATGCCGAGGACCGCAGCCAGTCCGTTTTTTCCGCCTATGGCCCCGTTCAGCTCGGCATACAGGTGCTCGAAATATCTGTCCTGGAGTTCAGCAAGGGTCATCGCCTTGCCTCTGCCCCAGAGATGTGTTTCTGCAGACGGGTGGGAAGATGCCGTTCTGCCCAGCATGATCCTGGAGGGGACGATGCTCTGGTCTGGCATCAGGGAAAAGCGCTCCACAAAATTCTTCAGCTCGCGCACATTGCCTGGCCAATCATAGGAGAGCATGCTTTTTTCCAGGGATTCAGGGAAGGAGCTTGCTCGCGTAGCGTCTTTTGCCGCGTAATCGCGTAAAAACGTCCTTGCCAGGTACAGGATGTCTTCCGGACGCTCCCGGAGCGGGGGGATAGAGACCGGAACGACGCTCAGGCGGTAGTACAGGTCTTCCCTGAAGGTGCCTTTGCGCACGGCTTCTTTCAGGTCGCGGTTGGTCGCGGCTACGAGCCGGAAATCGGCATGCAGGGGCCTGGTGCCTCCGACCCTCATGAACGTATGCTCCTGGAGCACGCGAAGAAGCTTGACCTGCAGGAACGGCGGGATATCACCTGCCTCATCGATGAACAGCGTCCCTTTGTCTGCAAGTTCAAAAAGCCCGCGCTTTTGATAATTGGCTCCGGTGAAGCTGCCCTTTTCATGCCCGTAGAATTCGCTTTCAAAGAGGTCTTCCGGCGTGCTGGCTATGTTGACTGCGATGAAATCCCCGCTCCGCCCGCTCTGCTCGTGAAGGCGGCGGGCCACAAGTTCCTTGCCGACGCCTGATTCTCCGAGGATGAGGATGGTGGTGTCCGTGCGTGCAAGCAGGTCGACCTGCTCCACGATATGCTTCATCGCAGGCGACTGATAGAAAAGCTCCGGCTCTCTGACCAGCGATGCCTGCGTGCGCTCCCGGCGGAATTGTCCTTTCCAGAGCTCCACGCTTTTGAGGAACATGGTGATCTCCGTGATGCAGAAATCTTCCAGCAGGGAAAACAGGCTTCGTCCGAGGATGTCCATGATGCCGCCGCGGGACTCGCCTTCCATAAAGATGAGATAGTCCCCAAGCCCTTCCGTCTTCAAAAACATGGCAATGCTGATGGCGTTCCTGCCATCAGCCGGGGGAAGAGTCTTCCAGACTGTCGCATGCAGCGCATGGGCTTTGTCCAGGAGCTTTTGCTGTGCGGCATGCGCCGGGCCGTGCGGGTCGTCCGCTCCCAGGCCTGCGTCGGCCAGGAGCGTGGTCTCACCGTCGCAGCGGAACATCCCGCCTTTTGCCAGGTTGAGTGCGGTCATCAGTGAGCAGAGGAGGCTGCGGAAGAATTCGGCAGGCGTTTCCCATGTGTATTGCTGCCGCATCGACTGCATGACGCGCATGAGGATCTCTGCAGGGGTGGCGGAAGGCAGGGGAGAGGTCTTTCCTTCCCCGACCAGGAAACGGAGATCTTCCGGCCAGGGGATGTAGCGGTTTCCGGAATGGAGCCCCCCTGCCTCAGCCGCAAACTCCCGAGCCGATGCTTCCTGTTGCATGCCAAGGCTTATCCTTGCCATTGCCTGCAAAGTCTTGCACTGCTCTCCAGGAGCAAAGACGCTGTGCAGGATGCTCAGGCTTTGCCGCAGGTATTCCATCGCTGTGCCGGGGGCATCTCCGCCGCCACGCCATGAAAACATGGCTTTTTCCCGGTAGGCAACGGCACGCAGCACTTTTGAAGGAGAGGAGAGCGCGGATTCTATTTCCTGGAAGACGGATGAGGAAAAAAGCTGGGGCAGGCCGCAACGCTGGAACTCTCCCAGCATTTCCAGCATGAAGGGCATGGCCAGGCAGTTGCTGTGCACGAGCCCGTGCTTGTCGGTCTTGGGCAGCCAGTTGAGCAGGATGCTGTGGGCCTGGCGGATCTTGCCCTTGGAGAAATAATGATAGGCAAGGACTTTTGCCGCGGTGAACGTGGCGTATGTCAGGACGGATGAGGCCGCTTTCTCAAGGAGGCGGTCGATCAGCCCTATGGCTTTCTCATCTTCGTGCATCATGAGGAACGCATAGGAGAGGATGGCCTCGAGGCCGTCGACATTGAGAGGCGCTTTTCTCGACCTTGCGCGTGAAATGGCCCGGGAAAGGATGGAAACGGCCACGTCATGCTGACCCAGCGCAATGGCGCTCAATCCGGCGTAGGCAAACAGGAGCCGCTCATAGTCGACATTGACGGATTCATTCATGTAGAGGCAGGAATAGCCGCAGTTGACGGCTTTGGTGAATTCCCCTTCCATGAAGTGATAAAAGCAGACCATGCCCGATGATTGGATGATGATGTTGCTGTCACCCAGCTCATTGATGAGCTGGAGCCCGTCGCGCATGGACAGGAAGTTCTCCTGCGCATGGGAATCGTTGCCCATGTTGATGTTGAGCAGCCCCTTGGAAAGCTTGATCCAGCAGAGCGTGCGCCTGTCTCCGCAACGTTCCGCCAGCGACTCCATCCTGTTGTAGAGCTCGATGGCGGAACGCGCCTGCCATGGGAAAAGCTGCATCACTTTTTGTATGAGGGACGAGGCTGCCAGAAATGCCGACGCTTCCCCTCTGTCACCGGGGTCGATGGGCATCGCCACGAGCAGGTTCGAAAGGATGCCGTACAGGCAACGGGCGGAAACGATGTCTCCGCCGTTCCTGGCGGCATGGGTGATGATGCGCGCCGATTGGAAGAAATCCTGTTTCCTTCCGGAATAATACGCAAAAATGGCCCTTCCCAGTTCCGAGCCGGGATCAGTCCCCGCCTGTTTTCCGACAAGGTCCCGGATCTGCTGTTCGCCTATGCTGCCGGACAGATGGATGTCTGCTTCGTCATCGATGCATAGGAGATCCTGTCCGGAAAGTTCTTCAAGACATCCGGCGAGTTCTCCGGGCGGCATGTTGAACAGGCGTGCAAGGCCTGCCTGGTCGGCCGGCACATCCAGGGAATACAGCGCTGCACAGACAGCTGCGGAAGTGGCGTGGAGTCGGGTATTCATCATGGGGCGCCCGGTGTTCAGAATGTGTACAGAAAAACTGTTCAAAAACATAACACTAATACGGAAATTGTCCACATGAAAGATGGCTGCAGTAAAAATTTATTCATTTAAAATAAAATATTATGTATTGGTATGTTTTTTGCAAATGAAATAAAAAACATGCGCCGCCAGCCCGGGTGCGAGGAGATTGATGACCATGCTTTCAAAATTGTGGGATAAGTATTGCGCCTTGACTTCATTCCTCACAGACAAGGCCTACCTGGTCGCGATGGCGTGCCTCGCCCTCATGGTGCTGCCCGTGACCCTTGATGTCTGCCTGAGGTCAGTCAGCACGATGAGCGTTCCTGGCACCATAGAGATAGAGGAATTCCTCCTGCTCATCGTGGTCTTTTTTTCGCTTTCCGGACCGCAGATCAGAAAGAACCATATCGATGTCGACCTGCTGTTCCCCAAGTTCCCCCGGTTCGTCCAGCATTCCCTGATGATCTTCCACTGGTCTGCCTGTGCGGTGCTCATCGCCTGCATGGCATGGCAGGTTTATGAATCCGCCCTGGAAAAATCCTCCATCGGCGAATTTTCCCAGGAGCTGTACATAGCTGTGGCGCCGTTTTTCTATGTCGCCGCCATCGCCCTCGTCCTCCTTGCCCTGGTGCTCTTCCGCAACATCATCGAAGACATGATAGCCGCATGGAAGGAGAGGATGTACCTCGCCATACCGGTGGCCATGGCGCTGACAGCCCTTGTCTGCTACCTGCCCTGGCTTTGCGAAGACTGGGAAGTTTCCTACGATTTCATGAAGGCGGGGACCTGGGGATTCATCCTGCTGGTGGTGCTGCTCCTTTGCCGCATGCCCATCGGCTATGCCATGTGCATCGTGGGCGTCGTCGGCATGATGATCATCAATCCCAATCATCTTGCCCCGATGCACTTGATGGGGTCCGGCGCTCCGCATACGGCCATGTCGTACACCATGTCCACCATCCCCATGTTCATTTTGATGGGGGAGCTGGCGCTGCGCGCGAATATCAGCAAGGACCTCTTTGCCGCCGCTTCCAAGTGGCTGGGAAGGCTGCCCGGAGGCCTTGCCATCGCCTCAGTAGCGGGCTGTGCCGGTTTTGCGGCCATAGCCGGAGATTCCCTTGCCACGGCCATGACCATGTCCTCTGTGGCGCTTCCTGAAATGAAGGCGCATAAGTACAATAACGGCCTGGCCTGCGCGGCCCTGGCTTCCGGCGGGACGCTCGGCATACTCATCCCCCCCAGCGTGGGCTTCATCATGTACGCCATCGTTACCGAGGAATCGCGGGGCAAGCTGTTCGTGGCCGGGATCATGCCGGGGCTGTTGGTGGCGTCGTTCTTCTGGCTTGCGCTGGATTTCC
>JAEEGF010231947.1_pt1 | contig 11833 bp, 5 predicted proteins | sample 9134171 | NCBI WGS metagenome assembly JAEEGF01 (sample SAMN16246542, study PRJNA631951) | gut metagenome | biome: gut microbiome; feature: rumen; material: AP-attached | host: Bos | place: Iran: Karaj | collected 2018-10 | reverse complement strand
CAACCTCCTGCCTCAGGTGGAGGCCGTGCTGGAGGGCGAGCCCGACCAGATTGCACGCATGGCCAATGTGGCGGCGATGCTGCATGAAACGTTCCGTTTCTGGTGGACGGGCTTCTATCGCGTGGTGGATGATGAACTGGTGTTGGGTCCCTTCCAAGGCCCTATGGCCTGCACACGCATCAGGAAGGGACGTGGCGTGTGCGGTACGGCATGGGCCCAGGCCCGGGCGCAGGTGGTGCCCGACGTTGATCAGTTTCCCGGGCATATAGCCTGTTCCTCGGCTTCCAGGAGCGAGATCGTCGTGCCTCTCATGCGGGAGGGAAATGTGATTGGGGTGCTGGACATCGACAGCGAACGGCTCTCCACCTTCGATGCCACCGACCAGAAGTGGTTGGAGCGCGTGGCCGACCTGATTACTTCGCCAGTCGGGGACTGACAACGGGCTCGTCGCCTATCTCCAGGCGTGAACCATTGAAGCGGAGGAAGCCGATGTACATCAGCCGGGGGTGAATCTTCGCGTTTGAATAGTGGGCATGGAAGACGATGCGCTGTCGGCCTTCCTTGTCGGTAAAAATGGAGTGGTGACCTGTGCCCACCAGCCCTTCGCGCCGCAGCAGGATGGGATTGTCGGCATACTTCTTCCAGGGGCCTTCCGCCTTGCGCGACGTGGCATAGCCCACGGCATATTCCTTGCTCTGATAGTCGTTTCCGGAATAGGTCAGGTAGTAGCGCTTCTTGTGCTTGATGATATTAGGCCCTTCGTTCACGCGGGCTTGTATAAGTTCCCAGGGCTGGGAAGCGGAGAAGCAAAGGCGGAGCGTTCCCTCGACGGGCGTGATGTAGTCCTCGCCGAGCTGACATTGCCAAATGGCATTGCCGTCGGAGAAACGGACGAAGAAAAGCCATGCAGTGCCGTCCTTGTCGAAGAAGACATGGGAGTCGATGCACTTCTCGTCGCCCAGCAGCGACTCCATCTGGTAGGAGCCTACTTGGCGGAAGGGACCTTTCGGACTGTCCGATGTCGCCGCATACAAGTGCTCGTTGGCTGAATAGTACATGATGTAGCGGTTGCCGATGTGATAGACCTCGGGTGCCCAGAACCAATGGTCCTCTGTCGTGTTTCTCTTGTCCAGGGCCAGGCCTTCCAGTTTCCAGGTAAAGAGGTCCTGAGAGGTATAGCACTCGATGCCATCGGCCGAATGAGTGCCGTAGGCATAATAGACGCCGTCCTCCAGAAGGATATACGGGTCGGCTAGGGGAACCTCGCTCCGTTCCGCTTCTGCCCGAACAAAGGCGGGCAGAAGAGAGAGGATGAGAAAGAGCCACCCCCAGTTCCTCCCTTTAAGGAGAGGAGCGAGGGGTGGCCTGTTTGTTGTTTTGCCTTCCATCCGGCTTATTATTTGGATTTCTGTCCGTTATTCAGCCTTCCATCCGGCAGCCTTAGCCATCTTCTTGCAGATTTCGGTATTGTCGAAGCGGCCGTGGAACTGCTCGGCACCTACTCCGATGGCGAATGCGGGCACGTAGCCGTTGCTGTGACCGCCGCTCTGCCAGCCAATCATGGCGCACTCCGAGATGACGTGCTTTACGGTATTGCAGAGGCGACCTGAATCAGCCTTGCCATCCTTGAACTCGTTGAATGACTCCTGCAGACGCTTTGTCTGATCGTCGTTCACCTTCACTGCGCCCCAGAAGCCGAAGTTCTCGCCCAGGAACGTCTTGGCCTCGTCCCATGTGAACTTGTCGCCCAGCCTGTCCTTCATCGCATTCAGCTCGCGGCCCAGCTTCACCATGCTCATGCGCTGGCTTGCGATGGCCTTCAGGTTCAGCTCGTACGGGCCACGGCCCATTACCAGGCCGCCCGTCTCGTGGTCGGCGCTGATGACGATGAGCGTCTCGTCGGGATGCTGCTGATAGAACTCATAGGCCACCTTGACGGCGTTGTCCATGTCGATCAACTCGGAGATGAAGACGGGGTCGTTGGCGTGGCAGCCCCAGTCGATCTTACCGCCCTCGACCATCAGGAAGAAGCCGTCCTTCTGGCGGCTGGTGAGGAAGTTGATGGCGGCGCGAGTGATGTCCTGCAGGGTCAGGTCGTCCTTCGTGCGGTCGATGGCGTATGGGATAGAGCCGCGCTCCACCTTGCTGGCGGCCTCGCTCTGGAAGAGGATCATCTTCTTTGCCCTCTTGGCCTTCTGCTGATAGTCCTTGTATCCGCGGGCGATGGTGAAGCCGTTCTTGCGGGCCTGCTCGTAGAGGTTAGGACCGCCGTCGGGGTTCTCGGGCTTGTTGAAGTCGCTGGCGCCGAAGAAGTCCACCTCGGTCTTCGTCAGCTGCTCGCCGATCTTGTAATACTCGTTGCGGGAGCCTATGTGCGCATAGAATGCGGCGGGAGTGGCATGGTCTACGCTGACACTCGTGGTGATGCCCACCGCTGCCCCGGCCTCGCGAGCCCAGTCGGCGATGCAGGTGATGGGAGTCGTCAGGTCCTTCAGCACGCCCAGGGCGCCGTTCTTCGTCTTATGCCCGCTTGCCAGGGCCGTACCGCCTGCGGCAGAGTCCGTCACGCCGTTGGTTGCGCTCTGCGTGTTGATAAGGCCCACGTAGGGGAAGCTGGGGAAGCATAGCTCCTGGATGCCGATTCGGCCGTCCAGGTGGCCCAGATACGTCTCGGCTGCATTAACCTGGTTCACGCCCATGCCGTCGCCGATAAAGTAGAACACATACTTGGCGCGGCCTTGTGCCATAGCGCCCAGAGCCATCACGAAAAGGCTCACTAAGGTAAGAAATCTGTATTTCATAACGTTTAAATTAGGTTTTTCGGGTACAAAGTTACGATTTAGCGAGGGAAATACAAAGAAAAACGCTCATTTTTTCTTTATTTCCGAGCGAGAGTAAGTTCGACCGGAGGTCAAAGTCGCGATTTAGCGAGGGAATTTAAAAGGAAAACGCTCATCTTTTCTTTATTTCCGAGCGAGAAGGACTCCGCCTGCGCTTGAGCACCAACTGGAGCGCAAGAAGTTCGACCGCAGGCCAAAGTTGCGATTTAGCGAGGGAAAAATCGGGGATTATTTTCATTTTTTTCCCTCCCGCATTCCCCGCCCCTTTGATGGGAGGGGGCAGGAGTGGGACAGACAACGGGAATCCGCTGTATGAGCCCTTCCTTTTCGTACTAGCGGTGAGCGGTATAGGGCGTGATGTAGAGCTCTTTTATCTTTAGCGTTTTTATCCTCTTCCATTGAATTGCACTTTATTATTCTTCTGCTGCGCAAAATTCTGCTTTTGCATCCTTTATCAAAATCTTGTCGCAATAAAATATTATTTCGCGGAATTTATTGCATATTTTGTGATTTAAATGCCCAAGGTTTGGCATTAATAGCCTTCTACTGGAGATAAAAGCCCCAAAATGGGCATTTATCTTAATTTAAAGGTGATAAAATCCAATTTGTGTGATTTTATTCCTTTGTCAAAAGGATAAAAGAAATCTCCCCTTACGCATTGTCCGAGCAGGGGGAGACGTGATGTTCCTGTCAATATCATCGTGGAAAGCCAGTTCTATACATTATATATATAATAGCGTCACCGCCTCCGTTTCAGGTTCTTCCTCAGCCGCTTGGCTGCGCGGCCTCGCGCGGATATTGCATGTTGCGCCACGAAAGCCGCGGAAGTTGGTTCTGCCCTGTTTTCTCATGCCGGTGCGAAGGAGAAAAGGTCTCCCCTTCCCGAAAAGGCGGGAAAGGGAGACCAGAAACATTGAGAGACTACTTATATTAATGTCTTTCCGGGGAGCATGCTCAGCCTACTTGTTAGTAACCTTGACCTGTCGGTCTAGCTTGCTTCCGTTTGGCAGAGAGGAATGATGCGAGCATCTCTCTCTGCGCTCACTTATTCGCAACCTTGCGTCCGCCGACCACGTAGGTGCCTGCGGGCAGGCTCTTGAGTCCGGCCCTGGGCTCTACGCCGGTGCGGAGCAGTCGGCCCTGCATGTCGTAGATGTTCACGCGGGCGGGCATCTTGTCGCTCTTGGTCAGATCGATGGCCTCGCCGTCCTTGTTCACGAAGTTGCCGCTCTCGTCAACGGTTACCACCAGGTGGTCGCTCTTCAGCACGGGATAGGCATCCTGTCCCAAGGTCTGGAACCATACGGGCGTATCGTTCTCGCCGTTCAGCAGTACGGCCACCTCGCCGCTTGCAAACTGCTCGGCGGTCTTCGTGCCGCAGTTGGTCACCGTGGAACCGCCTGTATAGTTCGTGCCGAACTCGCCAACGCCGGCGATGGCATAGCAGTTGTCCATCGTACAGTTGCCGTGGAGCCAGCCTACCAGGCCGTCGCTGTACCATGCACGGTCGGTGCCGGGGAACGAGCCAACGAAGCTGAAGCAGTTGGTCAGGTGGGCGGGCGTTGCACTCTCGCTGGAGCTGCCCAGGATACCGCCGGTGGTATTGGTGCCGTCCACGTCGCCTGCGAAGTAAACGTTGGTGATCGTGCCGTAGAACTTACCGGAGATACCGCCCGTGTCGCTGCCGGTAGGCGAGCTGATGCTTACCTGGCTGTAGCTGTTCGTCAGGGTGGTGGGAGCACCTGTGCTGGCATGTCCGATGATGCTGCCGGAGTGGGCTGCATAGGTGGCATCCTCCACCACGATGTTACCGCTCTCCAGGGCCACGCCGTTGATGGTAGCGCCGTCGGTGGTACCGAAGAGCATGTGGCTGATGTTGGTAATGGGATAGAGGTGTCCGTCGAACGTGCCTGTGAAGGGAGAGTCGGGCATGCCGATGGGCTTCCACTCGGTTTCGGCCAGGTCAATGGGAGCAGTTATTTCGGCCTGCAGGTCCTGCATACCCATGTTCACACGTTGCTGGAACCATACGAGGTCTTCGGGCGAATCGAGCTGATAGACACCAGCCACGAGCTGGGGCGCATCGCCGGAGTTCTGTATGTACTGGTAGAGTTCTGTGTTGTAGAGGTCGTCCAGGCTCTGGGCCTCCTCGATGCTGTATCCGCCCTCTTCCCACTTGGCTGCGATAGCCTCAAGCTGGTCGTTGAAGGCGGGGAACATGCTGGCAACGACGGGATCCGTCTCGGCCAGGGCAGCTACCATGTTCTGCGTAGCCAGTACGGTGCTCAGCATGGTCACATAAACCTTCTTGGCTTCGTATATCTGCTGGAACAGACTGGTGAACTGCTCTACGAGAGCCATCTTCTCCTGGCCGGTGGCAGCAGCAGGTACGGCGTCGATAGCGGCCTGCAGGGCTGCGTTCAGCGTGGCGGGATAAGAGGGATGTGCCGTGTGGTCGCCAGTGTCGCCCTGTGTGTTGAGCAGGGTGGTGGCACGTGCGATATCGCCGTTCAGCGTGCGGGCAAAGGCTTCTGCCGCATCGTCGCTGTCAATCTCACCGCGATAGAAGAGGCGGAAGTTGCCGAAGCCCATCCAGTCGGCACTCAGGCCTGTGCCGGGTAAGCGCAGGCCGACGGTCAGTTCGCCGTCTGTCACTTGAGCCACGATGGTATTCACGTAGCGGCCGCCGTTGAAGGCATACGAGCAGCTCAGCGGGCCGTAGGGCACGTAGCTGTAGTCTTCCTCATTGTCCAGAGAGTTGTAGTAGGGATAGTCATAGGGCGAAATGTGGTCGCCTGTCTCTGCATCGGTGACATTACCGCCGTTGATATAGCAGTTCTCCAGGTCTATGGCGCTTGCCTGACTGACGGCATCCTCGCCCTCGGTCATGATGAGGGTCTCGTTGCTGTTGGCAAAGGCCCAGGCTGCATAGTTCTGGCTGTAAATGTCGCCGCCTGCACGGAAGGCAGCATTCACCTGAAGCTCGTAGATACCGTCGCTCAGGTTGGACACGGTCTGTCTCATGTCGAACGTGGCGTTCCAGGACTCAGCAGTAGGCATCACGTCGGTTACGCCGCCAGTGGTGAATGTGCTGCCGTTCTTGGAGTATGTCCATCCGTTGAAACCGTTGCCGAGATTGGCATTCACCATCAGGCCGGTAATCTCGTCGCCGGGCTTGTAACCCTCGCGCAGGGCATTCTCGTAAATGGAGTTCATGAAGTCAATCTCAGCTATAACCTGCTCGTCGGTCAGCTGTTTATTCTTGATGATATAGTCAAAGGAACCGTTGGGCATATCCTCGTAGGGGTCGATTTCGCCGCTGGTCAGATAATCGGTCAGAAGATCCATCCATACACCGGCTACCTCGGTCTCTTCCATCTTCACCTTCATGGCTTCAGCCGCATTAATGTATGTGGCGTATGCCTTAGCGCTCTCATCTACCAGGGCACGCAACTCGGAAAGTGCCGTGTAGGCCTCTATGAAGGAATCGCGGTCCTGAGCTTGAGTCAGCAGATTGATGGCCTCCTCGAAGGTGTTCACTGTCTCAACGTAGGCTACTACCTCGTTGGCATAGGTGCGGGCTTCCTCAATCAGGGCCTTGCGCATGGCGTCGAAGTTCTCATCGCTTGCGCTGGCATAGCCGTCCACGGTAGCATAGACCAGACCACGAGTCTTGTCGAGAGTGGGATAGGAATCTTCCTCCACCGTCTGGTAGAAGGCTGCGTTTGCAAAGGTCTTGTGGTTCAGGGCCCAAGCTACCGTACCGTCTGCAAACTCTGCCTCAGTAGCGAAGTTGCCATTGCCATTACCCTTACCGTTGGCACCGTCGCCGTTGATGGTCTGGAAACCGATGGCATCGCTCAGGGGAGCTACACAATAGCTGTTGACTGCATCGCAACCGGAGTGGCACCAGCCGACAATACCGCCACGAGCGCCATAACCGGGATCGAGCCCTTCTTCCCATGTGGCATAAACGAAGCAGTCTTCGATAACGAGAGAGTTGTTGCCCTCGGAGCTACCGGCAATACCACCCATACTCCAAGTGCCCAGACCGCTGGTGAAGGTGCCTGCGAAGTAGGTGTCTCGAATCGTGCTGGAGTTGGCGCCCTTACCGGTAATACCGCCCAGGTCGCCGTTACCGCCAGCCATGACAGCCTTACTGTAGCTATTGCTCAGATTGGTGCTCTGGCAGAAGCCGATGATGGAGCCTGTGTGGGCATTGTCGGCGTTGTCGCTGATGGTACCGCTCTCAAAAGCTATGCCGCTGATGGTTGCACCCTTGGTTGTACCGAATACCATACCGTTCAGGTTCGTCAGCTTGTTCAGGCCGCCCTCGAACGTACCGGCATAGGGCACAGAGGCGCTGCCGATAGGTGTCCATGCCACACCCTCGAAATCAATGGGATTCTTGATTCGGCCTTTAAGGTCAGCTGTGCCATCGTTCACTTTGGCTGCAAACCAAAGCATCTGTTCGGCATTGGTGATGTTGTAGAAACCCTCTTCGTCAACAACCATAAAGCCGGGGTCGGAGGCACCGCATACTGTGCAGACTCCGTTCTCGAACTGGTGCTCGTCGCGGGTCAGCGAACCCTCAGTGTTCGAATAGGTCGCATCCTCATAGGGCGTGCCGTTGCAATGTAGGCGGCCGTTCATATAGACCTGACCATGAGTGGGATCGGCCACGGGCCTTGGGTCGGTACCCAAGGTCTGATACCATGTAATCTCGCTCTGGTCGCCGTTCAGGGCATAGGTAATCTCACCACTCTTCAGCATGGTGTTATATTCCTCGGTAGATACGGCTTCCTCGCGTATAGCGATGGCACCGCCCAGGATACGCTCTACGTTCGTATTCTCCTCACGAAGCAGATAATGAACGTTGTTAAGCTTGATGGGCAGGTTGCCGGAAGAGCAACGGCCAATCAGGTCAGTAGGTGTAGTAGCGCTGGAAACGGCTACCTGCATGATGCCCAGGACACCGCTGTTGTAAATCTCGGTGATAACATTGTCGGGATTCCAACCTACCAGGCCGCCGGCATTGGAAGCCGTTTCGCTGACGATGTCACCCATCACCAGGCAGTTGATGATCTGCGAGTTGCCGGCAGAAGGACGGCTTATCAGTCCGCTGCATGCAGAGTCACCACCGATGGCATTCTTCACCTTGACGTTTGTTGTCACGTTGGTAATGACACTGGCGCCCTCCAGACGTCCTGCCAGAACACCAGTGCGCATACCTGTGGCAGTTACCTCGATTTCACCGTCGATGTACAGGTTGCTCACGTTACCGGCTAAGCTGCGGAAAAGACCCGAAACGTCTGCAGAACGTGCGTTGTCACCCGTCCAGTTCAAGGTAATCGTGTGGTTCTGACCGTTGAAATGGCCCTTGTACGCAAGTGTACCAGCCGGGTTTGTGCCTCTGTTGCCGTCGTCGCCAATCATGGGTTGGTCGGCATCTGCAACAATGTCTGCCGTCAGAACGGCATCTGCCGTGTTCTCGCCATTGTTGACCAACTGGGCAAAGGCTTTCAGATCGGCGGCTGAACCAATCTGGTACACGTCACCGTCTTTGTCCAGAGCCCATGCTGCGGTGCTGACACATGTCAGTGCCAGCACAGTAAAAAAGTTGCGTAAAACTCTTTTCATTTTTGATAGGTTTTAATTGTTTTGTTTAAAAAAATGATATAGTTCCAGTAATCTCGCTGCAAAGGTATGACTTTTTTAATCACTCTTCGGTTTAAAAATCATCATTTATGGTTGGTTTCCTATTAAAAGTAGAAATACCACGGCTTAATGTGCGCAATAAGTATAAAAAAAGAGAGAATCAAATTGACTCTCTCTTTAGGTTGGGCTACCCGGACTCGAACCAGGAAAGGCAGGACCAGAATCTGCAGTGTTACCATTACACCATAGCCCAATCAGGGTTGCAATCTCCTCGATTGCGGTTGCAAAGGTATGGCTTTTTTTTGAATCAGCAAAGCTTTTTCCCAAAAAAATATAAATTATTTGCATTTTCGCGTAACTCTCACTACCTTTGTGCCCAATTAAATGCATTTAGAATAGGATTTATTTATAATTCGAGGATGAAGAAGCAAACAGATGAACTGGTGGATGCCATCGTAAAAGGTATTCAGGACAAGAAAGGCCGTCGGATAGTTGTGGCTGACCTGACACATATCCCGGACACCATCTGCCAGAAGTTCGTGATATGTAGTGGTGGTTCGCCGGTTCAGGTACAGGCCATTGCCCATAGTGTGGGAGATGTAACGCGCGAGACGCTTGGAATCAAACCTTTGGCTGTTGATGGATTGCGTTATGCGCGTTGGGTGGCAATGGACTATGTTCAGGTTATAGTACATATCTTTCTACCCGATGAACGCGATTTCTATGATGTCGAACATCTCTGGGCCGATGCCGAACTGACTGAAGTTCCTGATGAAGAGTAAAAAATGAATAATAAAAGTTGACCCCTATATTTTATGGAAGAAAAGAAACCAAAAATGCCGCGCTTCAATCTGACCTGGCTTTATGTCGTGATAGCCATCGTGCTGGGTGTGCTGATGCTGAATAAGTCCGGAAGTCCGTTGGGTGAAGGCGGTGGCATGTCTCGCAGAGTTGATTATACTCAGTTCCAGAAGTACGTGGCTGAGGGTTATGCATCACGTATCGTAGTGGACAAGAAAGATGGCTCGTTGATGATGTATGTCACGGGCGAGCATGTGCGTGATGTCTTTAAGACGGGTAATCCCGTGCAGGGCCGTTCGCCCTTTGTTGAAGTTGAAGTGCCAAGTATGGATAAGTTACAGGACTTCATTGATGCTCAGCAGCAGGCTGGCAACTTTACGGGTACTATCTCCTATCAACGAGGTTCAGACGGATGGATGAACTTTTTCTGGAGCTTTGGCCCTCTGATTTTCTTGGCTCTGTTGTGGATATTTATGTTGCGTCGAGTTGGTGGAGGTAACAGCGGTGGTCCGATGGGCATATTCAATGTGGGTAAGAGCCGTGCCCGTCTGGTCGAGAAGGACCAGGCAGACAAAGTTACCTTTGCCGATGTAGCCGGACAGGCAGGCGCCAAGCAGGAAGTGCAGGAAATTGTGGAGTTCCTGAAGAATCCCAAGAAATATACCGATTTGGGTGGTAAGATACCCAAGGGTGCCTTGCTTGTGGGACCTCCGGGCACAGGTAAAACCCTGTTGGCCAAAGCAGTGGCTGGCGAGGCCGACGTGCCGTTCTTCAGTATGTCCGGCTCGGACTTTGTGGAGATGTTTGTCGGTGTAGGTGCCAGTCGTGTGCGCGATCTCTTCCGTCAGGCCAAAGAGAAGGCACCCTGCATCATCTTCATTGATGAGATTGATGCTGTGGGTCGTGCCCGTAGCAATCGTGCGGCAATGAGTTCCAATGATGAGCGCGAGAGCACGTTGAATCAGTTGCTTACTGAGATGGATGGCTTTGGAACGAATAGCGGTGTGATAATCCTGGCCGCTACAAACCGTGCCGACATCCTGGATAAGGCTCTGTTGAGGGCTGGTCGGTTCGACAGGCAGATTCATGTTGACCTGCCCGATGTCAACGAGCGCAAGGAAATCTTCCAAGTACATCTGCGTCCTGTCAAGACCGATGGCAGCTTGGATATTGACTTCCTGGCACGCCAGACACCTGGTTTCAGTGGCGCCGACATCGCAAATGTCTGCAATGAGGCAGCACTCATAGCCGCCCGTCACGATAAGGAATCGGTGGGAAAGGATGACTTTCTGGCTGCTGTGGACCGCATCATAGGCGGACTCGAGAAGAAAACCAAGGTGATGACGGCTGAGGAAAAACGCACCATTGCGCTTCATGAGGCCGGGCATGCCACTATCAGTTGGCTCTTGCAGTATGCCAATCCGTTGGTTAAGGTTACTATTGTGCCACGAGGACGTGCTTTGGGTGCAGCCTGGTATCTGCCCGAGGAACGGCAAATCACGACACGTGAGCAGATGCTTGACGAGATGTGTGCTACGTTGGGCGGCCGTGCTGCCGAGGAGCTCTTTACCGGTCATATCAGCAGCGGAGCCATGAACGACCTTGAGCGAGTTACCAAGCAAGCTTACGGCATGATTGCCTATATGGGTATGGGTGAGAAATTACCGAACCTATGTTTTTATAATAACGAGGAGTATGGTTTCCAGAAGCCTTATTCTGATTCCACGGCTGAGTTGATTGACGAGGAGGCCAAGCAGATGATAGCCCGTCAGTATGAGCGAGCTAAGGATATCCTGCAGCAGCATGCCGAAGGACATGCCCGTTTGGCTCAGCTGTTAGTGGATCGTGAGGTTATCTTCGCAGAAGATGTTGAGAAAATCTTCGGTCCTCGTCCCTGGGCAAGCCGGACGGAGGAATTGCTGGAACAGCAGACAGCAGAAGAAGACCAAAGGCCAAAGGGAGACGAACAATGACTATGAACTTTTGAACTCTTGAATCTCTTGAACTCTTGAACGTTTATGAAGAACTTTCTTACCCGCACCTTAACGGGTGCCATATATGTGATATTACTTGTGGGCTGTACGGTCTTTAGCCCTGTGAGTGCATTTTTCTTCTTTGCCTTGGTGGCTGCAGCCTGTGTGTGGGAATACTGCCAACTCATGAACCAATATGAAGGTGCATCAATCTCAGCTCCGCTTAGTTCACTCTGTGCAGTTATACTGGTTGCAGCTCTTTGGCTGTTGTGTATTGGCAGTGAATCTGCACCGCGCACCCTGGCCCTATATGGCTTGCTGTTGCTGTACCTAATGGTGAGCGAACTCTATCGCCAGGCCGAGAATCCCTTGCGCAACTGGGGCTTGACGATGCTTGGTCAGGTTTATGTGGCCCTGCCCATCAGCCTTCTGCCCCTGCTTAGTGTTTCCTTCAATGAGGAATCGGGCCATCTCGCTTATATCTGGTCCTATCCGATGGCATTGTTCATTCTTCTTTGGACAAATGATACGCGGGCTTATCTTTGTGGCATGGCCCTTCAT
>JAEEGF010620627.1_pt1 | contig 11835 bp, 8 predicted proteins | sample 9134171 | NCBI WGS metagenome assembly JAEEGF01 (sample SAMN16246542, study PRJNA631951) | gut metagenome | biome: gut microbiome; feature: rumen; material: AP-attached | host: Bos | place: Iran: Karaj | collected 2018-10 | reverse complement strand
CCTTCAGAAGCTCTGATGCAGCAAGTCAGGAAACTGTTGAAATAATCAGACCGATTCGCTGAAGAAAAATTGTTGTTCTGCGTATTGCCAGCGAGCAAGGCCGAAACGTATCAGTCGTGCCAGAAGGGTGATGACTTTATGGCGAGGTATGCGAGAACGGTGCACGAGTTGGTTAAGTGTAAACAGCTGGGATTTGCCCTTTGGCGCTTCAGAATGCATGGCCCTTAATAACTGTTGAACGGTATCTGTATAAGTCATCATGGCTCCGCGCTCAGACTGCTGTTCGCGCCAGATGGCGAGATGAACGGGTGAGGCTACGATGTTCTCATCGGCAATGCGGATGTAGGCCCTCTCCTCTCCCACTTCATTGATGGCACAGACGGGTTTCCGCTCTGAAGGCGGCACTGTGGCAATGACGATAGTGCGCCCATCGACATGATAAGTATCAAATTTGATGCTGGCCTCGGGCTTGCAGTATTTGTAAGCAGCCTGATGCATCATAAATATCTCCTCCTCAGAGCGTACACCTGAGAGATGACCATCGTCTCTTACACCTATCAGCAGCCTTCCGCCATCGGTATTGGCGAAGGCCGACACCGACTTGGCGAGCTTACAGGCATCGGCCACGCGATACTTGAAGTCTTGTTGCTGATGCTCTCCTTCGCGGATAAGCTGCAAGAGATAACGTTTCTCGTCCATTCTTGTCTTTAATATTTAAGGCATGCACCCTCAGACGTGATGTCGAGGCGGGCTCTGATGCCAGTCATGATGGGGAAATTACGCAGATGGGCATGCCCTACAGGGAAATCGAACACCACAGGGATGCCATAATGCTTCATATATTCATGGAGCATCGCATACATATCCTCGAAACCATTCTCTGGATGTTTGTACTTATTGAATTGTCCTACGATGATGCCGCGAACGTGTGAAAGCAGTCCTCGCATCTCGATATTATGAAGCATACGGTCAACCTTGCTCATACCCTCGCCAGTATCTTCCATAAACAGGATAATCTCAGGCAACAGTAATGGATCGTAGTCGGAACCCGCAAGATCGTTGAAGACTGAGAGATTTCCGCCTACCACGATGCCTTCAGCATGTCCAAGAATATTTAGCGGATGAGGAGATATGCGATAAACAGGCATTTCTCCCTTCAGCATACGTCGCAGAGTCTGACTGACGGTATCGTTGCCTTCATAGGTCTTCAGGGCGTGACACATAGAACCGTGAATGCCCCTCTGCCCTACTCTCGCCTCTGCACAAAGCAAGGCTGTAATGTCGCTGAAGCCAATCATGATTTTGGGATATCTTCTAAGTGTATCAGGCGATAGTCGGCAAAGCAGATGGGCTGCTCCGTCGCCTCCGCGTGAACACATAATCGCCTTCACAGAAGGTTCACGCAGTGCCCAGAGCAGATCCTCCAGGCGTTCATCGATAGTACCGGCAAAACCGTGATAGTCGTTGAGCGCATTCCGTCCTACGACACAATGATAGCCCCAGTTTTCGAGTGTGCGGATGCCTCCATTGATAGTTGTGGAGTCTGTAGCGCTCGAAGGTGAGATAATGGCAATGGTATCTCCTTTCTGCAGAAACTGAGCAGAAAGTGAGAAAGGTAGTATCCAGAAGAGCATCATCCATATTAGGCGCACTCTGCTTTTTTCTCTTTGTTTATCCATGCTGAGGGCAAAGGTACGAAAAAGTGGAAAGAAATAGCAAATAATTCAGGGTATTTTTTTGCCAATTGGGAAAAAAGAATTAATTTTGCCACTCAAACTAAAAAGAAAGAAGTAATGGCAAAGAAAGAAGGTAAAGAACTGACCCCGATGATGAAACAGTTCTTCGATTTGAAGGCGAAACATCCTGACGCTGTGATGCTGTTCAGGTGTGGCGACTTTTACGAGACCTATTGTGAAGATGCCATTACTGCCGCTAAGATTCTGGGCATCACGCTTACCCATCGGAACAACGGTGCTGGTGTGAAAGGCGACGAGATGGCAGGCTTCCCTCATCATGCACTCGATACTTATTTGCCTAAACTGATTCGTGCTGGCAAGCGCGTGGCTATCTGCGATCAGCTTGAAGACCCCAAACTTACCAAAAAGCTCGTAAAAAGGGGTATCACAGAGTTGGTAACACCAGGTGTGGCTTTATCAGATAATGTACTGAATTATAAAGAGAACAACTTCCTGGCAGCCGTTCATTTTGGCAAGGCCTCGTTTGGCGTAGCATTCCTCGATATCTCTACAGGTGAGTTCTTGACTGGTGAGGGAACGCAGGACTATATCGAAAAACTCTTGGGCAATTTCTCGCCCAAGGAGATTCTGCACGACCGCACGAAGAAGCAGGAGTTTGAGCGTTATTTCGGTTCAAAATACTTTACGTTCCAACTCGACGACTGGGTGTTTACGGAGCAGACTTCCAAGCAGAAGTTGTTGCGCCATTTTAATGTGAAGAATCTGAAAGGTTTTGGTGTTGATCATCTCCATGCAGGCGTCATTGCCGCAGGGGCTATTCTTCAGTATCTCGAGCAGACGCAACATACCCAGATAGGCCATATCACCTCGATTTCACGTATCGAAGAAGATAAGTATGTACGACTCGATAAGTTCACCATCCGCAGCCTTGAACTTGTTTATCCGATGCAGGAAGACGGCAAGTCACTGCTCGATGTGATTGACAAGACTGTAAGTCCGATGGGAGGTCGTTTATTGCGTCGCTGGCTGGTTTTTCCGCTGAAAGACGAGAAGCCTATCAATTCGCGTCTTGACATTGTGGATTACTACTATCGTGAGCCTGAGTTCCGTGAGTGTATTGATGATCAGATCCATCGTATTGGCGATTTGGAACGTATCATTTCCAAAGCTGCTGTTGGGCGCGTTTCACCTCGTGAAGTTGTGCAGTTGAAGACGGCATTACAGGCCATCCAGCCTATCAAGACCGCCTGTCTCTATGCTAAGAATGAGGCCTTGAATCGGGTAGGGGAACAACTCAATCTCTGTGAGTCGCTGAGAGACAGGATCGAGAAGGAGATCCAGAACGATCCACCCCAGCTTGTAGCTAAGGGAGGTGTGATAAAAGATGGCGTGAATGCTGAGCTCGATGAGTTACGCAGTATCGCGTATAGTGGCAAGGATTACTTGTTGAAAATTCAAGAGCGTGAAGCTGCAGAGACAGGTATCAGTTCGTTGAAAATCGGTTACAACAATGTGTTCGGATACTATCTCGAGGTGCGCAATACTTATAAGGATCAGGTGCCTCCAGAATGGGTGCGCAAACAAACGCTGGCTCAGGCTGAGCGCTACATCACCCAGGAGCTCAAGGAGTATGAAGAGAAGATTTTAGGCGCTGAGGATAAGATTCTGAGTCTCGAAGCCCGACTCTTCAATGACTTGGTGATGAGCATGCAGGAGTTTATCCCGCAGATTCAGATCAATGCGAACATCATTGCCCGTCTCGATTGTCTGCTGAGTTTTGCTAAGACCGCTGAGGAGAATAAGTATATCCGTCCTGTCATCGACAACTCTGAGGTGATTGATATCAAGCAAGGTCGCCACCCTGTGATCGAACAAGAGCTACCTCTTGGAGAGTATTATGTGCCAAATGATATCATGCTCGACAACGAGCGCCAGCAGATAATGATTATTACGGGCCCCAATATGGCTGGTAAATCGGCGCTGTTGCGACAAACGGCATTGATAGTACTGTTGGCGCAGATAGGTTGTTTCGTGCCGGCAGAGGCCGCGAGAATCGGTCTGGTGGATAAGATTTTCACGAGGGTAGGGGCTTCGGATAATATCTCTCTTGGAGAATCCACGTTTATGGTGGAGATGACTGAAGCTTCGAATATCCTGAATAATGTTTCTTCGCGCTCGTTGGTGCTCTTCGACGAGTTAGGACGAGGTACGAGCACTTACGATGGTATCTCGATAGCCTGGGCCATCGTTGAGTATCTGCACGAGAATGCCAAGGGCCATCCCAGAACTCTCTTTGCTACGCACTATCATGAGCTCAACGAGATGGAGAAGAATTTCTCACGTATCAAGAACTATAATGTCTCCGTCAAGGAGGTCGATGGCAAAGTGATTTTCCTGCGTAAACTCGAAAAGGGTGGGAGTGAGCACTCGTTTGGTATCCATGTGGCTGAGATTGCTGGTATGCCTCGCAGTATTGTGAAGCGCGCTAACGTCATTTTAAAGCAGCTGGAGGCCGATAATGCCCAGGTAGGCTCAGTTGGTAAGCCTACGGCAGAGATCGCCGCTTCTCGCGAAGGAATGCAGCTTTCGTTCTTCCAGCTTGATGATCCCGTGCTTTGTCAGGTTCGTGATGAGATTCTTGGTATCGATGTCAATAATCTCACACCTCTCGAAGCCCTCAACAAGCTTAACGATATTAAGAAGATTGTATCCGGAAAATAGTCCGAAGCCTTCGGACTGTTAGTTCGCAGGTTACAAACTCCAAGTCCGCTCCTTACGGACTCAGAGTTTGCTGCCTACGGAATTATTTTTGTTTGGCCTTAACCATACAGAAGACTCCCAAGATAACAAATGGTATCGAGAGAATCTGTCCCATATCGATAGGGAGAGCGGCTTCGAAGGCTTCCTGAACCTCTTTCGTGTATTCGATGAAGAAGCGGAAGGTGAAGATATATGTCAGGCAGAAGCCGAAATACCAGCCTGTGCCAATCTTCTCTGGCATCTTCTTGTGGAGTACCCACATGATGCAGAAGAGTAGGGCATAGGCGATAGCTTCGTAGAGCTGTCCAGGATGACGAGGCATCGAGTCCACGCGCTCAAAAATAAACGCCCAGGGAACGTCTGTTATCTTACCGATAATCTCTGAGTTCATGAGGTTTCCCAAGCGGATAAAACAGGCTGTAGTACCTGTGGCGATAGCGATATTATCGAGTACCGTCCAGATGCTTAGTTTGGTGTTGCGGACATAGAGCCAAAGGGCAATCATCAAGCCCAGTGTACCTCCATGAGAGGCAAGGCCAGCATAGCCTATCAGATGGAAATCAAATGTCTCACCTAGCCAACTTCCGTCGTTACCAAATCGGATAGGAAAAATCATCTCAATCAAGCCCTTGCCTGAGGTGAGAAAATAGTCAGGCTCATAGAAGAGACAATGTCCCAGACGGGCACCAATCAGGATGCCAAAGAAACAGTAGAAAATCAGAGGATCGAAGAGTTCATCCTTGATCTTCTGTTCCTTGTAAAGTCGTCTCACTACATAGTAGGCCACGATGATGCCTATGATCCACATCAGACCATACCAGCGTATGGCCAAAGGCCCTAAACGAAAAGCATAGAGATCTGGTTGCCAGACGATGTAATTGAGCAGGTTCATCATAACTTACACATTAAAGCGGAAATGCATGATATCGCCATCCTGAACCACGTAGTCTTTACCCTCGACAGCCAGTTTTCCAGCCTCGCGGACAGCAGCCTCAGAGCCATACTGCAGATAGTCTTCATACTTGATGACCTCAGCGCGGATAAAGCCCTTCTCAAAGTCGGTATGGATAACACCAGCGCACTGCGGAGCCTTCCAGCCTTTCTTATAGGTCCAGGCCTTCACCTCCATTTCACCAGCAGTGATGAAGGTTTCGAGGTTCAGCAGAGCATAGGCCTTCTTGATCAGACGGTTCACACCGCTCTCCTCCAAGCCCAGTTCTTCGAGGAACATCTGCTTGTCCTCGTACGATTCGAGTTCTGCGATATCCTCTTCTGTCTTTGCAGCGATAATCATCGTCTCTGCGCCCTCTTCTTTGGCCAGAGCCTCTACTTTCTTAGTGAAGTCGTTACCGTTTTTGGCATCAGCTTCGCCAACGTTGCAGACATAGAGCACAGGCTTCGATGTGAGCAGGAAAAGGTTTTTGGCGCAGTCCTGTTCCTCTTTCGATTCGAACTCTACGATACGGGCGTTCTTACCCTGATCCAAAGCCTCTTTATAAGCATGGAGCACAGCGACTTCCACCTTGGCGTCCTTATTGCCTGCAGCGGCAGCCTTCTCCGTCTTTGCCAGGCGGCTCTCGATGGTCTCGAGGTCTTTCAACTGCAACTCTGTATCGATGATCTCTTTGTCGCGGATGGGGTCGATGGTGCCATCGACGTGGGTGATATTCTCATCCTCGAAACAACGCAATACGTGGATGATAGCATCAGTCTCACGGATATTTCCCAAGAACTTGTTACCTAATCCTTCACCCTTTGAGGCACCTTTCACAAGACCTGCAATATCTACGATTTCACAGGTTGCTGGAACGATGCGACCAGGATGAACTATCTCTGCTAATTTTGTCAGTCTCTCATCAGGTACGGTTATCACGCCGACATTCGGCTCAATCGTACAAAAGGGGAAATTTGCTGCCTGTGCTTTTGCACTCGACAAACAATTAAACAATGTGGACTTGCCCACGTTCGGCAGTCCAACAATACCACATTTTAATGCCATTTTCTTCTATAAACGTTTATAAACTGGGTGCAAAGGTACGAATAAGTGAGTAAAAAGCCAAAATTATTCGCGATTTATTTCATTTTCTGCAGACAATATATTATCTTTGCACACGTTCATTAACGTATAGACAATATATTGCAGATATGAAGAAATTACTAATTGGTTTATCCCTGTTTTTTCTGTCGCTGACAGTTCAGGCACAGGTGGAATCCTACTGGAGAATCTATCCGAAACTTGGATTCACTCTCGCAAAGTTTCCTAATGATAAATTCTACTCAGGCGATAAGGCGGTGTCGGAATACACTGCTCGCTATAAACAGGGCATGACTGGTGGTGTCGAGGTGGCTTATGAGCACGGTGTTGCCACGTTTATGGCAGGACTGATGTATGCTAATCGTGGTACGAAATATAATGATTATACTTACGAGGATGCTGGTACCATTGAGAAGGTTACTGGCATTCAGTACACGCTCCATTATCTGGAGATACCTCTCATGACTGGTTATGAGATTCTGGAGGGCCTGAAGATCAAGGCAGGCATTCAGCCGGGATTTCTGCTGAAGGCCAAGTTTATGCAGTCTAAGATCATTTCGGAAAAGCAGAAGGGCGGCCAGACCACCATCGCTATGACGGAAGAAACAGATAGAGATGCCTCGGATATGTTTAAGAAATTTGATTTCTCCATCCCTGTAGGCATCTCTTATGAGTTCTCTAATGTGGTGATCGATGCTCGCTACGTGTTTGGCGTCACAGAGAATTCTGATCTCATCAAGGCACGTAACGGTGGCTTTACCTTTACCGTCGGCTATGGGTTCGACCTTTAATCAGTGAGCCTCGAGCCAGTTCTGGCCGAAGCCTGAATCTGCTACGAGTGGTACTTCGAGACTGAAGGCACTCTGCATCTCTTCGAGCACGATTTTCTCTACCCGCTCTTTCTCTTCTGGATAGACTGAGAAGTTGAGTTCGTCGTGCACTTGAAGTATCATCTTACTCTTGATACCTTCCGCCTTAAAGCGCTTGAATATGCGGATCATCGCTACCTTGATGATATCTGCCGCAGTGCCCTGAATAGGCGCATTGATGGCATTACGCTCTGCGAAACCCCTCACGGTGGCATTGTGGCTGTTGATATCGGGCAGATAGCGGCGACGGCCGAATAGGGTAGTGACGTATCCTTTCTGGCGGGCCACTTCCTTGGATTTCTCCATATAGTCGTGCACTTGCGGGAAGGTGGCGAAATAGCCGTCTATCAGCATCTTGGCTTCATCGCGAGGGATGTCCAGGCGCTCTGCGAGTCCGAAGACAGTGATGCCATAGATGATGCCAAAGTTGGCTCGCTTTGACTTGGTGCGCTCATCGCGTGAAACCTCTTCGATAGGTTTCTTGTAGATATTGGCTGCTGTTGCCGCATGGAGGTCTTTGCCTTCACGGAACACCTTAATCATATTATCATCCTTCGACAGATGCGCCATCACGCGTAGTTCAATCTGACTATAGTCTGCTGAAAAGAACAGACATCCAGGTTCTGGTATAAACGCCTTACGAATCTCTTTGCCATCTTCACCTCTGATAGGAATATTCTGGAGGTTAGGATCACTGCTCGATAAGCGTCCTGTGGCTGTAATTGTTTGGTTAAACGAGGTGTGGATATGACCTGTTCTGGGATTAATCAGTTTTGGAAGGGCATCGATATAAGTGCCGACAAGTTTCTTTAATCCTCTGTGTTCCAGAATATCTGCCACAATCTCGTGCTTGTTTCGCAATTGCTGAAGTACTTCCTCTGAAGTGACGTATTGCCCCGTTTTTGTTTTCTTTGCCTTCTCGATGATTTTAAGTTTATCGAAAAGTATCTCTCCAACTTGTTTGGGAGAAGCAATATTAAACTGTTCGCCTGCGAGTTCATAGATGCGGGCCTCTATCTCGTTCATACGGTTGTTGAAAGTTTTTGACGTTTCTTTCAGTGATTCCGTATCCAGACAGACACCATTCATCTCCATCTCTGCCAGAACGGGCATGAGTGGCATCTCGATGTTATAGAACAGGTCTTCGCATTCGTATTTCTTCAGCTCTGGCTCCAACTTATTCTTCAAGCGCAAGGTGATGTCGGCATCCTCTGCGGCATATTCATAGACTTGAGAGGGTAGGAGGTCGCGCATGGATTTCTGACCTTTACCTCGCGGGCCTATGAGTTCATCGATATGGATGGTCTGATAGTTGAGATAGATCTCAGCCATATAGTCCATATTGTGATGGAGTTCGGGCTGAATGAGGTAATGGGCTATCATCGTGTCCCACATCGGACCTGCCAGGTGAATGTCATAGTTGCGCAACACCTCGAGATCATACTTCAGATTTTGTCCGATTTTCAAAATCTTCTCGTCTTCATACACCTCTTTAAAGATATTAACAATTCGCAACGCTTCTTCACGATTGGCTGGAATGGGGACATAAAATGCCTCGAATTCCTTCACGGAGAAGCTCAAACCTACCAATTCTGCGTCGATAGCCGAGGTTGATGTCGTTTCTGTATCTAGACTGAGAATTTCGTTTGTCAAGAAATAATCACGTAATTTCTTCAAATCTTCCTCATTTTCAACGAGTTTGTAATCGTGAGTCACTGTTTTTAGGCTCTCAAAACTCGAATTTTCACTCAAATTCGATCCGTCGGCTGGAAATTCTGCAAAGAGATCGAGTTGTCCGTTAACGGACTTTTGCGGTTTTTGGCTTTTTTTAAGAACTCGGTCTGCAAACGATTTCATCTCCAGTTCGAGCAACAATTTACCAAGTTCGTCTTCATTCGGCTCGACAAGTTTCAAACTTTCCATATCGAGTTCAATCGGAACGTCTGTCTTGATGGTTGCCAGGAAGTAACTCATCTTGATATCCTCGATGTGCTCCTCAACTTTTTCTCGAAGTTTACCCTTGATATCCGAAGAGTGGGTGAGTAGTCCTTCAATACTTCCAAACTCATTGATCAGTTTCACGGCTGTTTTCTCGCCAACGCCAGGACAGCCTGGGAAGTTGTCTGCCGAATCACCCATCAAGGCCAGTAGGTCGATGACGGATTCTGTCGATGGAATGCCATATTTTTCACAGACTTCTTTCGGACCCATCGTCTCATAACCGCCACCATGACGAGGCCGATAGATGAAGACATTCTCTCTTACCAGTTGTCCATAGTCTTTATCTGGTGTGAGCATATAGGTCTCTACCCCGATGGAACCGGCTTTTGTTGCCAGAGTTCCGATCACATCGTCTGCTTCGAAACCGTCAACTTGAAGTACTGGTATCCGATAGGCATGAAGAAGTTCCTTGATGATGGGAACAGCCTTGCGGATATCTTCAGGCGTCTCTTCGCGCTGAGCCTTATAGTCTGGGAACGCCTCGCTTCGGAAGGTAGGTCCATGAGGATCGAAGGCCACACCGATATGCGTGGGCTGCTCTTTTGTAAGCACTTCATTGAGTGTATTCAGGAAGCCCATGATGGCACTTGTATTAAGACCTTTCGAATTGATTCGAGGGTTTTTGATGAACGCATAATAGCTGCGATAAATGAGCGCATAAGCGTCTAAAAGAAACAATTTCTGCATAACTTTCTTAATTTTCTGCTCAAAATTACAAAAAAATTATCTAATTACGCTTTTTTTTCTTATTTTTGTCCCAAATTTGTTGATTGATGGACTATTTATCTAAGATAAGGAGACCAATAGAAGGCGAAATGAACGACTTTATTGAGTTGTTCAATTTGAGTCTGTCGCACGAAGATGGTTTGCTTGAACAAGTGCTTTCTCATATCCGTCAGAGGGGAGGAAAGCGCATGCGTCCGATGCTCCTTATGCTTTCTGCTAAGAATTATGGCAAGGTGAGTGATGTCACTCTGAATGCTGCTCTCGGCCTTGAATTGCTTCATACGGCCAGTTTGGTTCACGATGATGTCGTCGATGAAAGCGGTGAGCGAAGGGGGCAGGCTTCTGTTAATGCCTCATTTAATAATAAGGTTGCTGTTCTTGTGGGCGATTTTATTCTTTCTACAGCATTGCTTCGTGTCGCCATTTCTGATAACATTCAGATCGTCAAGCATCTGTCTGAATTAGGTCGAATATTGTCTAACGGTGAGTTGCTTCAACTCTCAAACATCTCCAATACTGAAATTTCGGAAGATATTTATTATCAGGTTATTGACAAAAAGACTGCCGTTCTTTTCGAATCATGCTCTGCTTTAGGTGCTATCTCTGTTGGTGCCTCTGATGATGACATCGAAAAAGCCAAAAGATTTGGTCATAATATAGGTATGATCTTCCAGATACGTGATGATATCTTCGACTATTTCGACTCCAAGGAGATAGGTAAGCCTACTGGTAATGATATGGCAGAGGGTAAATTGACGTTACCTGTTATTTATGCTCTGAATCATTCTGATTCTTCAGCCATGATGACCTTGGCGAAAAAGGTTAAGACAGGTACTATTAATGCCGATGAAATAGCCGTTTTAGTGGAGTTTACTAAACAGTCGGGTGGAATAGATTACGCGAAGCGCAAGATGGAAGAGTTTGCCGCTGATGCTCAAAAATATATCGATGAATGCGTCAAACCAGAGTTGAAAGAAGCGTTTACAGCCTATCTTGATTATGTGATACAGAGAACGATATGAATCAGAAAGCCCTCGCAATTTGCGAGGGCTTTTTGTTGATTGATGTCTTAAGTGGGTTAGAAGAATTTCACTTCTTCACCCGTTACTTCGCTGAGCAGCATGTTTGCCAGACGTGAAGTACCCAGACGAAGCCACTGATTGGTGAGCCATTTTTCGCCCAGAACCTCTTTGACGATGGTGTAGTATATCAGTGCATCCATCACAGAATTAAGGCCTCCAGCGGGCTTAAAACCTATCTGTATGCCCGTTTCATCATAGTATTCCTTAATGGCCTGACACATTACATAGGCTGCTTCTGGTGTTGCAGCTGGCTCAAGTTTACCTGTTGAGGTCTTGATATAGTCTGCTCCGCTGTACATTGCCAGGATTGATGCCGTCTTGATATTTTTAGCAGTCTTCAGACATCCGGTTTCAAGTATCACTTTCATTTTCTTTTCTCCGCATGTCTCTTTCATCTGCTGTATTTCGTCGCAAACGGTCTCGTAATCGCCAGAGAGGAATGCGCCTACAGACATGACCATATCGATCTCTGTAGCGCCGTCTTTCAATGCCAGCGCTGTTTCTACTGTCTTCACCTCGATAAGGGCCTGAGACGACGGGAAACTGCCCGAAACGCATGCAATCTCTACACCTTCTACCTCGAGTGTTTCTGCTACGGTCTTGGCAAATCGCGGATAAACACAGATGGTGGCAACGTGGGGTAGGTTAGGGTACTGCTCGTCGAA
>JAEEGF010178680.1_pt1 | contig 11835 bp, 8 predicted proteins | sample 9134171 | NCBI WGS metagenome assembly JAEEGF01 (sample SAMN16246542, study PRJNA631951) | gut metagenome | biome: gut microbiome; feature: rumen; material: AP-attached | host: Bos | place: Iran: Karaj | collected 2018-10 | reverse complement strand
AATCGGCGCTGTTATGACAGAAAGCGATGCAATATACGGAAGCATGGACTGGTGTCCAATTACAAATCTCAATGTTGCAAATGAAGCTTACGAATGGGAACTTTCTGCCAGCAGAGATTTTTCCGATGAATTCACAAAGGATTTATCAGACCGCCTTGCAGAACAGTTTGCCATTTACATCAATCAGCTGGGACTGAAAGATCAGAACAGCAATACACTTTCTTTAAGCAATGAGGGTGAAGGAATTTATCAGAGCGGTTCCTACTACGACTACCTTCTTTCTGCAGTCGAAGAATCTTTAAATACATTTTTAGCATCACAGACTTTCCCTTATGACCCATCAGTTCAGCAGGCAAATACAAATATACCAATGCTTTCAACTCCAAACTTTGGAGGCAGAGGCCCTGCAGATTTCAGAAAGGCTGAAAAAAGAACAGATGCCCCTGAAGCTGCTCCAGAAGGAATGCCTGAGCAAGGTGAAAGAAAAGGTCCGGATTTTGAAAACATTGACAATGTTAAACGTACAGAAAATACATCAGGAATAACAATCAGCGGAGTATATGAAACCGTACAGGATTACATCGATGCACTTAACGCTAACGGACAATGGGTCATCTACAATCCGGAAACAAACACTGCAAAAATCACAAGTCTGTCAGACTTTTCAAAAGCAGTAAAAAATGCCACAAAATCAGTTGGTGCATTTGATGATTTAAATGCCAGTCAAGGCGAAAACACATTATTCGGCTACAATGACGGTAAAGGCGCTCACTGGGACCCAATTATGGGAGAACTTCTTAAAGGCAGCGAATACGAAGAAGCATGGACTGAAGATCTTGCAAAAACAGACTCTCTTGGAAAAACAGTTGCAGTTCGTGCAAACATGTATAATCCTCTCTATTATATCTCTAATTATTATGAAGGAAGCGGAAGTTCAACTCTGGCAAAGTACTGGAGAATAAGAAGCGGAATCTTCCAGGGAGACACAGCTGTAAGTACAGAACTTATTCTTGCCACTGCACTTAAAAATGCAGGTGTGGAAAATGTTGATTTCCAGGCAGTATGGGGATTAAAACACGTACAGGCAGAAGTAAGTGGAACACCGGCACAAAATTTCATTCAGTGGGTAATCAGCTGCTCTAAAGATTAATACCCGGGAACCTGAAAAAAATTCAATTTTCAGATTTCCGCTTATAAGACTCAACAGTCCCCGGAAAAACAACCGGGGGCTTTCAATTTACATTGCAGACCTGTTTAACAACAGAGACCTTCATTAAAAATTCCCTGAACCGAAAACTACTGGACAGTTCAAAAACATCTTTTTTCCCTAAAATATAGAAATATTTTCCTTCAAAATTCATCAAAATCCCTCCAAAAAGTTTAAAATCTCTTCCAAACTACTATTGGATTGGCCTTTCTTTTCTTGAATTTTTTTCTTCAAGTGAATAACATAAAATTATAAATGAGTTTGCAATTCCATTGAGAATTACAAATATTTAAAAAGTATGAAAACCTGCCAGCACAGCATAAAAAGAAAACTGCCAGACGATTTTCATCCAACTAAAAATAAGGAGATTTCTATGAAGAAATGTACCCTGTTTGCCATAGCTGCACTTATGGTAGCTCTGGTTGCGGCACCGTTAAGTGCTCAGGAATCATCTTCTGATGAACTGGGCCTTCGTATTGGTGCATTTGGATTTGGTCAGTTACCTGCCAATGAGTATTCTGAATCCATCGATGGATTGTTAGGAGGAGGAGTAACAATCGGCTATCCTTTCCCGGCAAAAATTGGAAATAATCAGTTTGGTATTTCTTTCCACATTCAGGGCGGCTACCTTTTTGCCCAGGGTGGAAAAGCAGATGATGGATGGGATGCTCTTGTTATGACAAACCTCTGGTTCCGTATTGGTTTACCAGCAGGATTTGCTCTTGTCCCTGAACTCGGTTATGGAGTTGATGTTCGCCACGTTGATGTAAAACCTGCATATGAAACTTTGCCAAGTACAGTTTATGCAGACCAGCTTGTTGAAGCAGCCCTCAGTTTACGCTGGGGTCCTCCAGCCCTTAACGGCCATCTTGAATTCGAACTTACACCACAGTTCCTCTTCAATCCATTTAACGACGGAATGACAATTCTTGGTGGACTCCGTCTCGGTTTCGTTTACGCCTTTGACAAATAAAATGGGAGTGAAAATATGAAATCAAAATTTATGAAGAACATACTTAAAGTTTTAGCTGCCGGTGCACTGACACTTTTAGCAGCAAGCTGTTCTGATCTGGTAATGGACCTGCGTCTTACAGATCTTACCCGTAATGTAACAAACCCAGCAGATGCCGGAGTTACATTAGATGATTCTGCAGTTATTAAATATTATGTAATTGATGAAACTTCAAAACTTACAGACGGAAGTGAAGACGAATATGTTTACAATACAGCTGTTTGTACAGCAGAAGTTGATGAAGACACAGGCCTTCTTACACTTAAAAAAGAAGGAAAGGGAAGCACCGCTGTCTGGGTTCGCGTTGTAAATATTACTCCTGAGCCGGATGAAATTCTCTACCGCGTACGCTACAACGTAAATGTTGACGGAAGCATTTCTGCTGATCAGACAGGCTTTGTTCAGAGACCTTACACTATTGAACCTACAACAAAAGATCATAACGGAAATGATATTGAAAACGGTCCTCTTACATACGAATCAGTTTCGTCTGCAGACGAAGATGTTGTAACTGCAGAGATCAACGATGACGGTGACCTGGTAATTACTCCACAGAACCCTGGAACAACTGAAGTTACAGTAACCACAGAAAATGCTGCAGGTGATACAGTCTGTGTTGTTTATGAAGTAACAGTTGAGGAAGACGGAACAACTACAGTAGAAATTAAAAACGTTGCTATTCCTGTAAAGATTACTACTAACTATGTAATTCAGGGTTATGAAGTAGAAGATACAAACATTGCAGAAGCAGGCACTAGCGGTGACTTCACTCTTGTTGTAGTACCAGCTAACGACGGAACAACCTACATTACAGTTTACGGAAGTACAGGAACTGTTAACGAAGAAAATGGTACAGATTACATTAATGACTTTGCTAACAAATACAAGATTACAGTTTCTGGTGGCCTTGCTACTTATGAACTTATTTCTTCTCAGTTTAATCTCTATCCTAAGAAGAACTTTACAGCTTACCAGAGTGTATCTGCATCTGCAAAGCCAGAAGAATCATTCGCTTCATCAACACTTGCAAACAATGTAATTACAATAAATGCAGCAGTTACTGATGGTGCAGTAACACCAGTAACCAATGCTCAAGTTACCGCAACAGGTAAGACCTTCTACGATGATGATACAAAAATCACATACAGAGTCTCAGTAGGCGATAAGGGTGGATGGAGTTATTCAATTTTCCAGGTACAACTTGACTACACTAAGGCAAAGGGATCAATTCTCCGTTATAAATGGGATGAAACTCTAAATGATGGTGATGGTGATTATTGCTGGAAACCTGAACTTGGCAGTTATATGGAAACCGCTGATACATCTAAAACAAAATCTGCAGAACTATCAATTGTTCGCTACGTATATATAAGTGGCCTCTATACTTTAAGACCTGTAAGTGATGGTGAAACAACTGTTGACGCTGCAGCAACTGATGCTGGAAACGTTTTATATACAATCACAAACAATGTAAAGATTTCAAACAGTTGCCATGTCATTGACTACAATCTTGCTACAACCCGTGTACTTATTCCATTCGTAAACCTCTATAACAGTGAGATAAGCAAGATAGACCTTTCAGCAGATGGTGCATCAAGTACAAATTCAAACTATGTTTTCCAGGCTACAAGTAACTCTGTTGAAGTAGAATGTGATAATAATTCAACTGTAAATGCTGTAGGCCAAACAGGAAACGTAACTATAGTTGATAAAGATGATCCTTCTAAGACCGCAACATTCGGTACAGAAGTTATCACTGGCGGTATCATGACATATAAGTATCCTCTATAAGGATAGATTTTTTACCAGTTCTCTCCCCTGCCCACAAAGCAGGGAGAAACTTAAAAAAAGGACATATAAATGAAAAAAATATTGTTAGCATTTTTAGGAGCCGCTCTTATCGGATCAGCAGCTTTTGCTGAACCAGATTCAGGCAGTTTCCTTGCAAACGGCTCAGCTTTTTCTGTAGGAAACTTCTATGTTGAAGGCAATGCAGGTTTCGTATTCCCATTCGGAATGCTGCAGGAAAACTATGACACATCAGCAAAACAGCCTGGTGCTGTCTTTGGTGCAGGTCTTGGTTATAACCACGGCGGCTGGCTCTTTGGAATCAATTATTTTGGTGACATCTGGGGTAAGCTTGAAGACAATGCAAGTCATTCCTGGGCAAATGCAAGAGGTCACACATTTGCATTCTCTATCCGCAGGGTCCTTTCAAACGAAAGCATTTCTTTCCTCCCATCAGTTCTTGAAATTGTACCGGGAGCTTCAGTAGGCGTAGACTTCTTCTCTTACGACAACGGTCCACGTTTTACAGCAGACGGTGCTTCACTCTACACAGATCTGTCTCTTGCTCTGGCCTTCAATATGGGCAGCGACATCTTTGTTCCATACATTCAGGGCAACTACAGTTTTGTCTACAACAAAAATTACACAGACGGATGGTTCGGCGTACCACATGCAACTGTTGGTCTCCGCACTTACCTGCTTTCACCACTTGCTCCAAAGGCAGCAGCTTTAAGTCTTTCAGTAAAGAACAATGTTAAGTTCACTCCAGATGATGACGGCAAAGATGATGTTCTCACACTTAAACCGGTTACAAACAATGTTCTCGGCAACAAAACTGAAAGCTGGACTCTGGAAATTGCAGATCCAAATGGAAAAGTTGTACGCACACTCAGCGGAAAAGGCAAACTTCCTAAGAAAGTTCTCTGGGACGGTCTGGATGACAATGGTGTTCTGGTAAAGGGCGAAACACCTTATACCTTCACACTTAAGGCAGTTCCACAGGCTGCAGTTCAGGCAAAGCTTGGCGGCGTTTCTGAAGTTACTGCTGAACCAGTTACAGTAAACGTTGGTCCAATTGCAATGCCAGCTGTAACAATTTCTTCTGAACTTATGGAAGGCTTTACTCCAGACGGCGACAACAAACTTGATACTCTCCCTGTATCAATTAAACCTCGCGTTAACCTTAAGAGTAAGGCATGGAAACTGTTAATCAACGATAAGAACAAGGAAACAATTAAAGAAATTTCCGGCCAGGGTCAGGTTCCTGCAGAAATCGTATGGGACGGAAGTACAATCTCAGGTGAAGACATCTTCTCTGGTGAAGATTATTACATCACTCTCATTGCAGAACCAGTTGATTCAATTGCAAAGAAATATGCACTTAACGAAGTTCCAAGTAATACGCTTGAAATCAAGTCTGGTATCTTGTGGGAAACAATCATCCCTGATGAAAAGTGGAAGATTGTCGTTAACACAATCTACTTTGACCCAGATGCAGCTACATTCAACACACTGACTGAAGAACAGATTCAGAGCAACAAGTGGACACTGGACAGCATTGCAGATCAGGTTAAGGAAAAGGAATCATTCGTAGAACTGAACATTGAAATTCAGGGATACGCAAACAATGTTTCTAACACAGAAAAGGAAAATATTGAAGAACTGATTCCTCTTTCACAGGCTCGTGCTGATGCAATCAAGGAAGAACTTGCTAAGCGTGGTCTGAAGATTTCAAACCTTACATCTATTGGTTACGGTGGAGCAAATCCAATGGCTAAGTGGGAAGACCGCCAGCACTGGTGGAAGAACCGCCGCGTTGAATTTGTTGTTACAAAAAAGAACTAACATGATTCAACTCCTTTCAGAGTAAAATCATAATGCCCTTAAGACTCATCAGAATCTTAAGGGCATTTTTTTAGGCAACCTTGAAAACTTCAGTTATTCCAGATTACCTTTAATACTTCATTATTTTTGTCTGGAAGAAGCGGACTATTTTATAAATCGGAGTTTCAAACCGACGCTTTGCTTTTGTAAGCATCTTTCTTATTTCAATAGACTGAGGACAATGAAGTTCACACTTACCGCATTTAATACAGTTCGAAGCACCAGTACTTGTACTTCGGATTGAAGTGCACATGAAATAATCCTTAAGTCCCTGAAAATAATTATCAGAAAAACTTCGGTTATAGGCCGCAAATATTCCAGGAATATCAACTCCTTTCGGACAAGGCATACAGTAACGGCAGCCTGTGCAGGAAACCTTTGTAAGGGAATTAATCACCTTAACAACTTTTTTTATTGTATCAAAATCTTCCTGGGTAAAGGCTCCGGCTTTTGAGGAACTGGCAGCCTTTATATTTTCATCTATCATTTCCAGACTGTTCATTCCGGAAAGAACACAGGTAACTGCCTCCTGATTCCACAGCCATCTGAAGGACCATTCTGCCGGACTCCATTCAGGTCTGGCCTGATTCAAAATCTTTACCGCAGCTTCCGGCAGTTTATTTGCAAGACGGCCGCCTCTCAAAGGTTCCATAATCACAACTGGAACATTTTTTTCCGCAGCCCGCTCAAGCCCTTTAACACCAGCCTGAGAAGTTTCATCAAGATAGTTATACTGAATCTGTGTAAAATCCCAGTCATAAGCATCCAGAAGTTTAAGGAACATGTCCGTGTTTCCGTGATAAGAAAATCCCACCTGACGAATCTGGCCGCTTTTCTTCTTTTCTTCCAGCCAGTCTAAAATTCCAAGATTCTGAATTCTCTCCCAGGCCCCTAAATCATTCAGCATGTGCATGAGATAATAATCCACATGGTCAGTACGCAAACGACGAAGCTCTTCATTAAAAAGCCTGTCCATATCCTCAGATTTTTTCAAGAGATAATGAGGAAGTTTGGTTGCAATATAAACTTTATCCCGGAGATTATTTTTCTCAAGAATTTCTCCAAGCGCCGCCTCACTTCCCGGGTAGATGTAGGCAGTATCAAAATAATTAATTCCACCTTCAACAGCCCTGAGAATTTCCCCTTCAGTTTTTTTGATATCGATTGCAGCCCCTTTTGTAGAAAAACGCATACAACCGTATCCCAAAACAGAAATTTTGTTTCCTTGCCTGTCTAACCTGTACTCCATTTAATTAAACCTTAAACTTATCAATTTGAATTCCAATCTGGCTGATTGACTGATTCACTGATGCATTAACGTTTTCCAGTTCAGAACTAGTTTCACGCATGGTCTCAATATCTGAGTCCATGTTCTTAACTCTACCATTAATAGTATGAGTAACTTTCTGCAAAGATTCAATAGATTTTAAAACAGACTTACTGCTTTCTTCCATTTCACTTGATGCAACCATAACGTAACTTGTTGTATCATTCATTGTGTGAAGTGAAGCACTGATCTGTTTTGAACCGGCACTTTGTTCCGTAAGAGCCTGCTTTATTTCCAAAACAATTGTATTTGTTTCATCAATTTTTTCAGTTACAAGATTGAAAGACTGACTGGACTGCTCAGAAGCAGAAACCACAGCTTCAATTGAAGTATAAATTTCCTGAAGCTGCTTACCAATGGATTCTGACTGTTCAGAAGAAGTTTCTGAAAGTGAGCGGATTTCATCTGCAACAACAGAGAACCCCTTTCCAGCCTCACCTGCGTGTGCCGCTTCAATAGCAGCATTCATTGCCAGAAGATTTGTCTGTTCTGCAATAGCGGCAATGGCCTGGTTTGCATCATCCAGCATCTGGCTCTGCTTTTCAATCTGACGGATTTTTTCATCTACATCAGTCTGACGGTTAACGCCTTCCTTTGCAGAATTAAGCAGATCATCAAAAGAGGCCGTCATCTTATCCATGGAATTATTGATTGAACTGATATTGCTTACCATTTCTTCAATTGAAGAAGAAGCTCCCTGGATATCAGCAGACTGCATTTCAATCATTCTGGAAAGACCATCGATTTTTTCCGTAATTTCCTGAACAAAAGTCGTTGTCTCATTAACACTTGCTGTCTGACATCCCACTTCCCCCTGAATACTGTTAATTTCATGAAGGATGTCGTTAATGGATTTTGAAGTCTCCTGAATTTTATTTGATAAAGTACTGCCCGCTGTATTCAGATTCTCTTTTGAAAGTTTAATCTCCGAAATAATATTCTGCAGTTTTTCAGAGAATGCATTAAATCCTAGAACCACATCACCAACTTCATCCTTTGAAGTACGTTCCAGGCGTTTTGTAAGATCCGCATTTCCAGTTGCAATTTCATTGATTGATTTTTTTACAGCGCCAAGAGATTTAAATGAAGCGTTAACAGTTGTAAGGGCAATAATAAGTCCCAGAAGCATTGTGCTCAGCATGATGATGGAAATAACAATGTTCATTCTGTTAATTGCGCCGTAGAAATCACCATATGGAATTTCACAGACTACGGCCCAGTTACAGCTTTCACCAACAGGCCTGTAAGCAACAATTTTTGTATGCCCATAAGAATCAATGCAGGTTTCAATCTGATTTTTCCCATCCATTACATTTTGTAATACTTCAGGATTTTTCTTAACAACATCTGACACATCAGAATAGTGCTGCTGAAGAAGAGTCATTCCCCGATCATAAGAACCAACAACCGCACCAGTTTCCATATTCACCAGAATTGGATGGCTGTCTTTTCCGACCACAATTGAAGAGCAGACCTGTTCCATGCGATAAGCTTTTACTTTTGCAAATACCGTTGCAGCAGGTTTTGAATTATTATCAAAAACAGGAACAGCATAAGTAATGATTGTAGTACCGCTTTTTGTCTCCGGGTCAGTAATACTGTTTTTACCCTTCATTGCCTCTTTGTAGGAAAAACTATTCTTCATATCAATTGAATTACCAAAGGCATTATAGGAATACCCAGAAGAATCAATCATAGAAATATCCAGAAAACTGGAATCAATTTCTTTTACAGATGAAGAAATAGATTGAATTTTTTCGTGTGTAGTAAGCTGGTCACTGCGGATAAAGGGAAGCTGGGCAAGTGTTTTCAGCATTCTGAATTCCCGGCTATTGGTAGCTTCGATTTCAGCAGCAATAGAATTCATTATTGCATCAATTGAAGTATTTACAGATTTAGTAAGATTCTTTGTAAAAAATCTAGATGCCGCAAAAGCAACAATTAAATTGGAAAAAAAGACTAAGCCAATTACAACAATGAGAATTTTAATTTTCATACTTTTCATAACAGTCATCCTTTTTTAAGCGTGTTAAAGTAAAACCTGGGCTGCATTAATTTAGCCATATACGCCTGAGGAAAATATTTTTTTCAATGGATTTTTTTTCAAAGAAGTTTTCTTCACAATTGTCCTCCTAAAAAGGATAAATCTCTCTCGATTAGATTGTCTTATTGTGAAAACAACTATTTATATTATACCCTAATAATTTATATATTTATAGTTTAAAAATTATAGATTGCTGCATTAATAGAGAAATTTGAGTATTTATAACTATACTTTATTATAGTATATTTCCGCTTTGTTAAGAGTGAAAATGGCTTAAAAAATATATACCCTGCTGATCCATATAAATCATTCAAAAACAATATCTTTGTCAGTAACCAGTTTTCCAGAAGAAAAAATGCAGGCTTTACTAACAACGTTTTTTAATTCCCGAATATTTCCAGGCCAGTCATAAGTTTTAAGTTTTCCAAGGGCACTGTCATCCAGCAGCTTACCCTTTTCTCCCGCAACTTCTCTGGCAATGGAATCAAGATCATTCATTCTCTGCCTGAGAGGAGGCAGTTTAATCTGTATAACGGAAATTCTATAATACAAATCTTCTCTAAAAAGCCCCTGGCTGACAAGGGATTTTAAATCTTTATTGCTGGCAAAAATAAATCTGGCATCAAAATTATGGCTCCCGTTTGACCCCAGACGACGAACTCTTTTATCCTCAAGAACACAAAGAAGCTTGGCCTGAAGTTCCAGAGGAAGTTCACTTATTTCATCCAGAAATAAAGTTGATTTATCAGCCTGTTCAAAAATTCCTTTTGTTTTCACTGAATCTGTAAAAGCTCCGGGCTCCGTACCAAAGAGCTGACTTTCAATAATTGCAGGGGCAAAAGAAGCAGAATTATATTTCTGCATTTCATAGTTGCTCCGTGAAGACATTCTATGAATTTTTTCAGCATAAAAAGATTTTCCGCTTCCACTTTCTCCAAGTAAAAGAACCGGTTCATCACAAGCAGCTGCAATTTTAATTAAATCGCCGATATCACCTGATGATTTATATTGATCTTCCTGAAATAAAAAAAACGCCTGTGATTTCTGGATGCTATCATAGGCGTTTAAAACAATTTCGGAATCAGTCTTGTTTTCAAATCCTCTCATAAAAAACAGAAACTACTTATCCTTCCTAAAGAGTTTCTCCCAAACCAGGCTGATTATATACCAAATGAATGGGAATAGTAAGAAGATTTTTATAGGATTTCTTTGAATTTCAGAAAAAATCTCCCTTCCCTTATTAAACTTTTTTTCACTTACGCGCTGGATTCTTTCACTGAAAATTCCCAGAGCATCGTGATAGTAAAGGAAGATACTGTTTGAAAAGCGGTCTCTTCTTTCGTAAGACCACACATCTTTATCCCTTATACCTTCACTTACAAGCACCAGGGATGGGGAAGCTTTTTTTATTGCTTCAATAATGCTGTCTTCTTCGGATTTTGGATAGTAGCCCACATAACGGCCCACAATCTGCAGTCTTTTAAAAGTAAGATGAAGATTATTTTCTGCTTCAGTTAAAACCTTTTTTCTTCCCCCAAGAAGATAAAGAGTCTTCAAGTGATTTTCCAGAATATTGAAGATATTAATTACAGTTGAAAAAGGATTGTATCTTACAGGAACAGGCTTGTGCAAAAACTTAGCACCACGAATAATACTTTTTGAAACTGGAAGAACAAGATCCGCATTTCTTACGCACTGAGCAAATTCATTGTTACCTCTGGCTCTGAGCAAATCCCATACGGAAAGGAAAACAATCTGCTTAGTTCCACTCATAACCAGAAGCTCAAGGATTTCGTTTTCAAGATTTTGTGGCTGCAGGATATCTACCGGGACGCCAAGCACAGTTATTCTTTGAATTGCCATAATTGTTTCTCCATTAATACAGTCTGAATTGCCGCAATTCCGTAAAGGGCAGCAGTTTCACACCGCAGTATATTAGTATCAAAGTGGATTGGGATAAAGCCCGCATCACTTAATTGTTTTATTTCTTCAGGCATTATGCCGCCTTCTGCACCAACAGCAATTGCAGCACATTTAAGGCCATCTGAATTCTTAAAAGCCTCATGAAGCTTTTGAGTTCCAGAAGTCTGTTCGTAAAGTACAGTGGCTAAACTTTTGTTTTCAGCTCCTGTATTTTGCGTTTTTTGGGTCCAGAAATCAATAGCTTCCTTAACAGACATTACTTTTGTAACCTCTGTCTCTACAGCAGAACCACTTTGCTGTAAAGCTTCAGTAATTATATTATCCCAGCGGCTGTTTTTTTCTTCAGACCTTTTCTTTGCAGATTCAATATTTCCTTTCTGACAAAAAGCACCTGCCACAGGAACAATATACCGCACACCGCATTCTACAGCCTGCCGTATAATAAGTTCCATTTTAGGAGGCTTTGCTACAAACTGAAAGAGAAAGAGCTCACACTGATTTTGCTTTTCAGAAGGAGGGGCCTTAATTTCACTGCCGGAATTAATACTTACTTTCCCATCACCGGCCAGTTGCAGGACAATTCTCTTATCTTCAATAAGAGCAACTGTCATCTGCATAAGCTTGTCCCCGGGGAGCCGCGCGTAAATCAT
>JAEEGF010543533.1_pt1 | contig 11836 bp, 14 predicted proteins | sample 9134171 | NCBI WGS metagenome assembly JAEEGF01 (sample SAMN16246542, study PRJNA631951) | gut metagenome | biome: gut microbiome; feature: rumen; material: AP-attached | host: Bos | place: Iran: Karaj | collected 2018-10 | reverse complement strand
ATCAGGTGCGGGCTGAGTTGTCGGCTGAGGCTGTGAATACGGCTGCGGTTCCGGCTTATGATCTGCTTCACTCATTCCGGCAGATCCGGGCAGCATGACCGGGGTGCCGCATTTTCTGCAGTATCTCGCATCCTCACTTAACGGAACGCCGCATTTTTTACATTTGGTAGCCATTTATTTCTCCTCCGCGAAACTCCCGACAGTACGAATCTATCTTCGCCCGGATCTCCATTATTTGGGTACAACACAGACAGCAGTACATTTAGGAGTAATGTGCCGCCTGCCTTTGTAATTATTATAAATAATAGATTTGTTACAGACTATATAACAATTATTTTTGTCATTGACATAACGTGTGCCATACAATGAATACTAAAATCATGTTTCTATTCATCTGTCTTCTGGAATCAAGCGACAAAGTCGACAATCTCCCTTTAAACAAAAAACAGCGGAAACCCGCATAAAATAAGGGTTTTCCGCTACATAGAAAAAAGCGCGAGACGGGGATCGAAAAAGGACAATCCCTGAAACGTGCATGAAATGGGGCTTTCAGAAGCCGTCAAAAAGTGTACTACTGATTTGTACTAAATTGTAAATCGATACGGGAAGGAGGATGACGCAGTGAATCCGATTCTTCCTCTTTCAATTCCCAGTCAGATAAAATAATGTGGATCGCCAAAATAATCAGTCCACTTTTTTATGATTTCTTCACTCCTGGCTTCAATAATACGCATCATATTCCTAAGAAGACGTTCTGGAATATGAGAATTATTATTCGCTAACAATGTCTTCCCTGCGCTCGTAATCCACACCTTTGTAGAATGTTCAGTGGGACTGCCTTGAGAAATGTGGACATGGATCGGCTCCAGCGGTTTTCCCTCGTTCGTCCAGAAATAGACCCAGTAAGAACCCAGCTTAAAAACCTGAGGCATTTTCAAAACCTCCGTCAGCTGCAAATTCCATGATCAGATGTGCCGTAGAACGAATCACTTCAAGATATCGATCCATCTCCTCTTTTGACAGACCGTATACATCTTCAACCCGATATCCGGGCAGATAACAGGTCATGTGATGAAAGCAATCTTTTTCATCCGGCTTTTCTACATATACTTTTACAGATCCATCGGGCTTAATCTCGGAATGTACGATCTCCGCCCCATCATCCAGTGTCATAAATGGATACATCATAAATCGTCGCCTCCTGTGGTTTTCATTATAACATGAACCAATCAGGCCTTACAATCCTGGTGTATCCACATCGTACTCATTCTCCATCATTTTAACCACACAATAACCCCGGCTCTGATTCTTCAAAATCTCACGTATGCCATGAATCTCCCAGACAGATTGTCCGATACGGACATGCATCGCACTCTTTGCTTACATCAGTTTTATCTTTCCGAAATATCTCAAACTTTGTCTCTCAGATTTCGACAAAATCATCTTTATAAATATTACCTTGGACAAAATCCAGCTCCGCTCAATGTCTAGACAGGCTCCGATATCTCCGTTCGCCATCACGCTAAAAGCTTCCGGCACCCCTATCCTTTTATAAATCTTAGTATGATTGTTGTTGGTTTACTTCAGAAAAAAGTTTGATTTTCATCGGACCGTCACACCCTCATGAATTCCCCTGGAATCTACACGGTCGATTACGATATCGCCCGCTTTAACTTCACTCTTATCCTCGTCCAGCACCACTGTAGATGCCGAGCGGTACCGGCTTTCGATCCGTTTGCGGACGGCTCTGCCGTCTTCAATCAGATAGATATAGTCCTGGTCTTCTGAAGTAAAGACCGCACCGGAAGGGACCGTCAGGACATGTTCCTCCTCAAAAAGCGTGAAATCAAGCTCGATTCCATAATTCTCCCGTGCGAGCAGCGCTTCCGCCTGTGCTTTTGTTCTGTCAGGATCAGAAGGATCCTCCCGGAGCTTTAAGCGCACATGAACCCGGTACTCATCCAGACCCAATGACGACACACCCTTTTCCGCGTAATCATAGATTCTGTCGATCTCAAACGAATAGATTTCATCCTTTCCCCTCAAAGAGATCCTGCCTTCCACCTGGGATCCTTCCCGTAACCAGGGCGCGATCGAGGTCAGGACATCCGCCTGGGCGCCGGGTTCTGTCATGTTTTGCAGGATCACCGTAATCTGGCCCTGCTGAACACCCGAAAGCTCTTTGAGCGGCAGCCCGACAACTTTCCCGTCCATTTCTGCCCGGACCGTGCATTTTGCGATCTCGTCCTCCAGATGACGGATATTGCTCTCCTGCTCCGCGATCAGCGCCTCCAACTGTTTATCCTCGCTGGCATAAAACTGGGCATTCAGTTCTTCTTCACTGATCCCCCGTGCTTTCAATTCCTCCAGATAGCTGTTGCTTTCGTCATATCGGGCTTTGGCCTGTTCATATGTTGCCTGGGCACTTTGGTATTCCGCCCGTATCTTTTCGTATTCAACACGGGCAATATCTCCGCCCGCGTACAGCGACTGGGCGCCGGACCAGGTAGTATCCGCAGCTTGTAATGCTGCTCCGGCCGCCGCCAGTTCCCGGGAAAGCCCTGCAAGGTATTCTGTAGGAGAACTTGTCATCAACTGTCCAAAACGGCTCTGGCTCATTTTAGCCTGATAGCCCGCAAGAGCATTTTCCGACTGTTCCTTCTGAAAGACATAGACCCGGTCGTCCACCCGGTACAAAAGATCCCCGGCATTCACCAGGCTGTTTTCCGAAACACAGATCTCCCTGATGGAGCCACTCACCTCGGAAACAATCTGATATCTGTCACCGAAACTCACCGTGCCTTCCTCTGTGTAAAGATCCGTCATCGGTCCATAAGAGACCACAGCCTTTTCAACAGGCACGCTCTGCCCGACCGTAAACTTCCATACCCCTGCGGCGACAGCTGCCGCAAGCATCAGTAGAAACAGGATCCTGATAACGATATGTAATGAAGCAAGTTTGCGAAACATTTGTTCCTCCTCTTTTCGGGATCTCCGGAAAATGTCGTCACATCATCACTCTCTGGCCTTGAGCATCTCGGTCAGGTCTATCCGTCTCATCAGTCTCTGTTCCGCATACCACGCGGACAGGATCATCAGAAGGCAGAGCGCGAAAGCTTTGCAGTAAGTAACGGGCGCAATGTGCAGCCGGATATCAAATGTGTCAGAAATGACCAGGATCTCCAGCAGGCGGTTGATCCCCCAGCTCCCCGGAAATCCGAGCAGAATCCCCAGAGCGAAATAAATCATTTTTTCCATCAGGAGCATACTGCTGATCTCCCGATGGCTCATCCCCAGTACTTCCAATGTCCCGAGTTCCGTAAAGCGTTCCTTCAGATTGATCATGCTGATGTTATAGATCAGGATCGCTCCGGCAACAACACTCAACAGACCGAACATGTTCACCATATAGACCATGGCATCGATCATACCGCGGTAAGCCCCGATGATCTTGTTGGTGTCCACGATCCAGGATACCCGGCTTGTATCAGTCAGTTCTTTCCGGACCTCTTCCAAAGCATTTTCCCGGACCTGCAGCACGATCGTATTGACGATCGAAGCTGTATGGAAGATCTGCCGGAAACTCTCCAGATCTGTATAGCAGGCCGTGCCGAGGAATTCTGTCATCACATCCGCGACCCGGATCCGCACGGCACGATTGGTCAACCCTGTACCCCTGAGTTCTATATAATCTCCCTTTTTCACATGCAGCGCATCAGCCGTTCGGCGGTTTAAGATCAGTTCCCCTTTTGGCGGCTGCAGGATCCCGCGATCGTTGTCCCGGATCCGGTAAAGCTCCGAGTTCTGATGCAGGCCGTAAAGTATGGTATAGTCTGTCAGATTGTCATGTTGCAGCATCACCGATGTCTGGCAGATCCCTTCTGCCGTTTTGACACCCCGGAGCTTTGTCGCCGCATCCCGGGCCGCCCCCGGTGTCACGAAACGGTCCAGAGTCAGCTGCAGGTCATAGACCTGGATCTCCTGGAATTGATCGTGCAGCAACTCATCAAACATGGGAATAAAGCAATAAAGTGAGGACGTCAGCGAAAAGGCAAAGACCACAGATAATATGACCAGAAATCCCCGGAAAGGGTGTCTTCCCATGGAACGGAGTGAAATCCTGGTCTGGATACTGCTGTGGTCCTTCAGCCAGGGCGGAAGCTTCACCAGCCTGCCAAGCTTTGGCTCCGGCTGACGCATGGCGGTCGCCGGCGCGATATGCAGTACTTCCCGGACTCCTAAAAACACGGCTAAGACTGCCGTTACAAGTGAGATCGCCATACCGATGATCCGGGGATACAGATAATCATGGTATACTGGGTCTGGCAGACTGAAGACTTCAATATATAAATCAAACATGATGCGGCCGAAAGCGCCTGCCGTCAGGCTTCCCAGCAACGCCCCGGCAGCGCCGATCACAGCCCCTTCGATCAGATAGGCACTGATCAGTTCCCGGTTCGTCATCCCAAACGCCTTCATGGTACCGATCAGGGTCTGATCGCGGTCGATCATCTTTTTCAGGACCACGTAAAGCATAAAGACTGAGATCGCCATAAACAAAAGCGGCAGGATCGTGCCTGTCAAGATCAGTCCCTCCATTTCAACGTCCACCATGTCCACGCTGGTCTGATCAGCACGCTCGACCAGGGAAGTGAGCCCGTAAGGCGTAAGGCGGTCCGTCAGCTGGTGACGTACATCCTCAAATGTATATCCGTCTTCCAGCAGAAATCCCAGTTCATTGACACTGTCGCCTCGTCCGAGCAGTCGTTCCATGCGGCCTTTTTCAATGACAGCGATATCATAGACCTCCCCGTCGGGTACCATTGCCCCGCCATGGGGGATCGAATAAATGTAATTCGGCGCGCGGCAGGTCCCGCGGTATTCAAAGGACAGGCTCTCACCATTCCATAAAAGCCGCAGAGGTGTTCCCTCCGGATAAGTGTAATGTTCGCTCATCTGGATCCCCAGAAAGATATCATCTTCTGTTTTGATCTGGCCGGAAAGAGTGATCTTATTGATATCTTCTTCAGGATCATAAGACATCAGATGTACGGAGACGATGCTCTTCTGCCCCTCGGAAAGAATGCGTACATCCCTGGCCATACAGCCGCCCGCCGCTTTGATCCCAGGGATCTCCGTGAGACGTTCCAGTTCGGTGGAAGAGATCCCCTCCACCTCCGCAAAGATATCTGCCATGCCGTTGTCTTTGTAATATGCCGTGATCTGCCCGTCCAGATTTTTCAGGGTATCAATCATGGAAACAAACACAAAAATACCGATGCCGATGATCAGTACAGCACCGAACACAGCCGATTTGTTGCGCAGCGCCAGACGAAGCACATTTTTACGAAAACTCTTCACCAGATGATTTCCTCCGGTTTCAGAGGATGTTCATTGACCTCAATACGGTTGATCAACCCGTCCTTAAAAAAGAAGACCCGGTCCGCGATCCTTGCGATATCACGGTTGTGCGTGATTAGAATCACCGTTTTTTCGTACTCACGGCAGAACTGTTCCACCAGATGAAGCACCTGCACGCCTGTCGCTGAATCCAGCGCACCCGTCGGTTCGTCGCAAAGCAGCAGATCCGGATTCTTGCACAGCGCCCGTGCGATGGCGATACGCTGCTGTTCACCGCCGGAGAGACGGTTTGGAAAATGATTCCGCCGATCGGCAAGTCCCACTTTTTTAAGGAGTGTTTCCGCATCCAACGGATGGGGTGAGAGTTCCGCGGATAGCGCGATATTTTCCAACGCAGTCAGACCCGGCAGCAGGTTATAAAACTGGAAAATAAAACCGATGTGATTCCGGCGATAGGCTGTCAGCGCCTGCGTATCTGACCAGCTGAGAGGTTCACCACAGTACTCGACCTCTCCCGCAGTCGCGGTCTCGATCCCGCCCAGGATGTTCAGGGTCGTACTCTTGCCGGAGCCACTGGGGCCGAGGATCACGATCAGCTCTTTTTCATACACTTCAAAAGACACGCCTTTCAGCGCGTGCACGGTGATTTCTCCCAAGGGATAATCCTTGGTGACATCCTTTAATCGGATCAGTGCTTTCCGGTTGTTAGCCATTTTTATTGCTCCTTTCTGTCAGTCGATACAGAGAATGTCGCCGGGATAGACAAAGGACAGGGATGCTTCCACGAACAGGCCTCCCTCCATGCCTTCTTTCAGTTCTTTCAGATCGCTGCGGTACTCCCTGCAGTCTCCGAGTTTCCGGATCGTGAATTCCTTTGTGCCTTCCGCTCTTTTTACCACAGCCTGATCCCGAAGAGCGATATTGCCCAGAAGAACACGTCCCCCGATACGGTATTCATTACGGTAATACCGGCGCCCTTTGCTTTCGTTATAGAGTTTCGTTATCTTGTCGACTTCAAAAATCGCTTTATGGGTGCCGTACTTTGCCTCGAACTCCGCCCTGCGCTGTTCTGCAAGAGCCGGCGCCGCCTGCAGTTCCTCATCACTGAGGCAATCGAGCGGATCAATGTACTCTACTTCATATCCATCTTCACCGGGCACCTCCCAGAGGGTACGGATCAACGGATATACGATGCGAAGTGCATCCGCGTTGTGAAAGACTCCGCCTGAGTCCGCCCGTCGCCACGCTGAAGGTGATGTCTTCTATGCCCCTGTGCTTGCCATAATGTTTTGTCAGATTGTTGATCTTGATCACTTGCTCATTCATTGGTATTCCTCCTTATACGCAATTTTCTTGAACAGGACTGCCCACTCTTCGAACGCACTGCTCACGTCGTCTACGACGATCGGTTTTCCTTCTATCTGCCTGATGTGCATATATCCGTCGGTCATCCAGACCATCATGTTCAAGATCTGCTTGGGGTCAATGCCTTCCTTAAATTTGTGCCATTCCATGTTCCTGAAATAGGTTTGAAAGGTCTCTTCGATAGCGCCGGCGATATTCGCCTGCAGTTCATCGGAAACGGCCTCGTTTTTGGAGTAGAAGCTCCGCAAAACAAATTGGATGATATAGGGGTTTTCGTTCAGTCGCTGTACTTTCTTCTTCTGGGCATATTCTACGAACTCAAAAAAATCCGTTATTTCAGCTAGATGTGAGTCGCATACGGATTCTCTGATCATCTCGGACACGTAATCAAAGGTGTGCATGTATAAAGACTTTTTGTTGTGAAAGTAATAGAAAAGAAGTCCCTTTGAAATGCCTGCTTTTACTGCTATTAAGTCGGTTGACGCTCTCTTGTATTCGTATTCACCGAATACTTCCATCGAAGCATTGTAGATCGCCAATTGCTTTTCCCTTGGGAGCTGCAAAAAAACTTCGTTCATTCATTATTCTCCTCTCATTAACCAATTTGGATTAATCGTTCTGGTTAATCCTTATTCTAAAGAATTGACTAAAATAAACAAGGGGGTCGGTTTTCTGGTTTTTTCTATCTTTTTTTCGAACTCCCGGTAATACAGCTCTCCGAGATCCAGAGAGCCAAGATCGGCGAAGAACACATCGCCTCTGTGATACTCTTCGATCCTCATACGTGCATCCTCCTCATGCCTGGTATGTATCAGGGAGCTGAAGGTTTCCCCTCAGCTCCCGTTGCGTTCATTCTGTTCTTCCTATTTGTCCCCGACACCCCGGAAAGGGTAACCCCCTGGGAAGTTCATCAGGCGGCAGACCTGCTTCTCTGCGCTCATGGGACTCTAACCCCTCCGCGGTTCTCACGAGGCTGGCCTCATTGCGTGATCCCGGAGCTCGCCGGGGCTGTGACTGGGCAGAAGTATCATTGTATCCTTTCCCACATCCTGGCCGCCGCCGGGTGCAGCCCCGGCATTTGTAGTTGGTTTTTCTCGCTCCCGGCAGACTGCAGTGTCAATACAAAACAATGCCTGCTGCTCCGATCGATCGTGACGAACCCCTGCGAAGGCTCCCTGGGAAATAGTTCAGAACGTACCTGATGAAATGCATATTCGGTTTTCAAGGTGCCAGAGCAGCAGTTTCTGCTGCTCTGAAGTCAGTTTAATAAGATCCGACCTTCCTTCTTAGTGCCAGCAAGGCACTGAAAACCAAACCTGCGAGGTTCTGTTCAAATAGGGTAGAGGGGAGCTGAATGGCTCCGCCCCTCCCATTGCACCGGACGTACGGTTCGCGTATCCGGCGCTACATTAATCGGAAATTTCCCCGATGTTAAACTGCGGCATCCTGTCCACCTGCTGCATGATAGCCTCCTGCGTATCACGGAGAATGCTCTCATAAGGAACTCCGGCCTCATGTGCCTGATAAACCTGCTGCATGTTGAGATTTCCCTCAATCGGCGCATCCTGCATTTTTATCACGAAATTGCCTTGAAGCATCTTGTCCTCTTCCCAGACCGCTGATCACTTTCGATGAAAGCTACGTGCGCAGACTGTTTACCCGGATCACGGTCTTTGATGACAAGGTGGTATTTGCCTTCAAGGACGGGAAGGAAGTCACGATAAAGGAATAAGGCTACAGACACTTAAAACACCTCCGAGCCATTATGGTTCAGAGGTGCTTTTTTCTATATGGCCCGGATACTTCTGTTCATCTTTATCATTGCATAGGTTCCGTAAACAGCCACAGCAGCTTCCGTCACCGGCATGGCAAGCCACAAAGCTTCTGAGGGAAATAACATCGGCAGCAGTATGATCATCGCACTGCTTACAATCACGCCTCTTGCAAGAGAAATCACCATAGATGCTCCCGATTTCAATACGGCCTGAAAGTAATATGTAAGAAAAATATTGTAAGAAATAATCGCATAGGAAAGCCCATATACTCTTAGAATGCCCGGTGCGATGGCAAGCACCTCCTGTGTGGGTTTCATAAACAAACTGATGATCACATTCGGGAATATTTCTATCGTGGCAATCCATATGGCTCCTAGCACAGCACTTGTGATCAGCCCATACCTTTGGCCTTCTCTGATTCGTGAATACTGCTTTGCTCCGTAATTTTGTGAAATGATTGGCTGTGCTGCCTGACCGTTACCATAGGCAAGGCACTAAGCAAAGGCCGTCACCTGTGTTATGACGCCATATACAGCAATCAGCAATAGCATAAGCATTGCCCTCCAAATCCCGAATTTGCTTAATTCCGTCACTCTCTTGGTGCCTTTATTCATTCTTCAGCAGCCAGTCTGATAAATTGTGGATCTTGATGCCTTCATAGTCATATGTCTCATGCCTGGTATTGGCCAGGATCATTTTGGGATACGCATCCTTGATCTTCAGCAACGGATCATACTCCCGCTCAAAGGTTTCCGGTCGTGAGATATCATCGCTGACCTGGATATACATCTTCTCATCGCCACGGACAGCCACAAAGTCAACTTCTTTCTGATACAGCTTTCCAACGTAGACTTCATAACCTCTTCTCATCAGCTCGATACAGACAATATCATACCTTTTTTGAATTAGCTATAATCGTGTTTATGAGTATGAGATCCTTTTTTCTTGTACCCTAGAATTGTTCTTGGATTCACGTTATACTTTCATCCTGCATTTTTATCACGAAATTGCCTTGAAGCATCTTGTCCTCTTTCCAGACCGCTGATCACTTTCGATGAAAGCTACGTGCGCAGACTGTTTGACTCAGACTATTTTGACTCAATCGTTTATGAATCACAGTTCCTTTACGGACCACTTCCTGATTGCGATAGCGATCGACGCAGTCGCGATCACCGCGCCAATCAGCAGGAAAATGATAGAGATCCCTTCGACCGCCACGACACACACATCGAAGTATTTAATCGGTGTCAAAAAATACAGGACCGAATTTTTCAGCAGTTCTGCCACGAAATAGATGCAGTAAAAGCCGATCAGCATGCCCGCTCCCAGCTGCACCGCTCTGCTCTAAGAAGCGGCAAGGCCGGAAATCCCAAGGCTGAGGGCATAGAGGATCACTTCTGTCAGAAAAAGGCCGGCTGTAGTTGTGAAGATGACGCTTTTTTGCTCGAGTCCGCCCAGCGGCACCACTGCCGTGAAGTAATTGCACAGGCCGCAGATCACTGTAATAATGAACAGGTTGCAGAAATTGGCGGCGATTTTGGCCAAGACGATCTGATCTCGTCTGACCGGTTTCGTGAACAGGTATTCCGACGTTCCCCGGATTTTTTCTCCGGCCACCGAGGAGAGGCCCAGGTAAACCGCGTAAGAGAATACAATGATCGCGTTCCAGTAGTAGATGCAGCAGTACCAGCCCAGCACGGTGGTCAGGTCGATCGTGACGCCGAACATGATTCTGAGGATCGCCGGGAAGCGGTCCACGAGCAGGGTGAATTCTCCGATATAGTTTTTGAGGGACAGATATTCCCAGTAGCAGAAAAGTCCCATGATGAGCACGATTCCCACCCACGCGAGCAAAACTTTGCGGGTGAGCCGCAGCTCCTGTTTGATCAACGCTTTCATTCTCTCGCCTCCTCATACTGCCAGCGCAATGTCGCGCCGAAGCTCTCTTCTATAGGACAAAATAGTCAGAATTCCGATCAGAAACAGATACCACAGCAGATACTGCCTGTCATAGGAGCCGTGATTGTGAATGTATGCCGGAGCGAAAAATGAGAACGGTGACAAAAATGATATGCTCCGGGCACCTATGGTAGCTGAAAAGCTATAGACCGCATATTCCATGATGACTGCCAGAAATGCTGTCAGCATCGCGGAGCGGTTCCGCGGGAACATGACGCCGATCAAAATTCCGATCATTCCAAAGATCAGCGCGTGAAGCGGGAAGGAAACAGCGACCAACAGGACTTCTCTCATGTTAAATCCCGGGTGAAAGATGGACATCGTCGCAACGGAAGCCGCAATATATAAGACTCCCATGACCAACATTCCCCATAACATGCACAGAACTTTTTGGACATAGATGCCAGGCCGGCTGATAGGTTTGGTATAGAGGTACTCGGCCGTGAGCTCCGCGCAGTCCTTGGTGAAACGGCTGATTCCCAGGTACATTCCGTAGATTCCCGCAGCGATCTTAAAAAAACTTGTCAAAAAAGCGAACATCCCAAAGGGCGTCTGAAGCATTTCCACCGACATTCCCACGCTGACCAGAAGGGCATGGTTTTTGAAGCCGGTGGGAAGGGCGTCTGCAGTTCCCACCATGCTGTTGTAAACCGGCGTCATGATGAAGATGCATGCTGCGAGGGAGAGCGCCCATGTCAGGATATATTTTCTATTGCGTTTCCACTCATATTGAAAGACAACCATCGCACTGCCCTCCTAGTCATAATAGTGAAGGAAAATATCTTCCAAAGGAGGCTGTTCGATCAAAATATCGTCCAGCGGAAGTCGGCTTATTATATCCATGATAACCATGACTCTTCCATGGAACATAAAGGAAGCCGTATTATCCTCCACCGTCAGGTTAGCGATGCCCGGGAAGTCAAAAAATCCCCTCGGAATCGGCTCCGCCGACGTGAGCGTGATCTTCTTAAATCCGTTATCACGCAGTTCTTTCATGGACTGAATGCCGACAAATCGTCCTTCTTTCAGGATGCAGACACGGTCGCACAGTTTCTGAACCTCGCTCAATACATGGGAGGAAAACAGAATAGTCGCTCCCCGGTCGTTTTCCTCTCTCAAAATATCGAAGAATGTGTGCTGAACCAGGGGATCAAGGCCGCTGGTGGGCTCATCCAGAATTAGAAGATCCGGCGAGGGCAAAAGGGCCGACACAATGCCGACTTTCTTTTTGTTTCCTAAGGACAGGTCGCCGATTTTTCTGGAAAGATCCAGGTCGAGTCTATCAGCTAATTTCTCTATTTTGTCATCACAGCGGATGCCGTAGAGGTCTGCGGTAAATTGCAACTGCTCTCTCACTTTCAGATTGTTATAGTAGC
>JAEEGF010748252.1_pt1 | contig 11837 bp, 13 predicted proteins | sample 9134171 | NCBI WGS metagenome assembly JAEEGF01 (sample SAMN16246542, study PRJNA631951) | gut metagenome | biome: gut microbiome; feature: rumen; material: AP-attached | host: Bos | place: Iran: Karaj | collected 2018-10 | reverse complement strand
TTATAGGGTGACCGCGAGCCAGAAATATTTCATCTCTTTGGGCGACGTGGTCGGAACCAGGTTCCGGGCAATGTTTTCTGCTCAGGATACATCCGTAGCGGTAGAGCGGGTTGCCGGAAAAACTGTTATTAATGTCAGCAATCCGCTCCCGTATGCCTATGTAATATATACACCCGAGTCTGATGGCTTTATTACCATCACCAAGGATAACGCCGGGACGGCAAATCTCAAAACCTATGTATTCCATCTCGTTGATCTGATCAACGGGAACAACTAATCAAGAAGAGTCGCTGTTGCGGCTCTATTTTTTATGAGGAGGAAAACAACATGAAAGAATTCTGGAACACCATTCAGCTTGTCTTCGCCGCTGTGGGCGGTTGGCTCGGCTATTTCCTCGGCGGCTGTGACGGGCTACTGTACACGCTGCTGGCATTCGTGGTTCTTGATTATGCGACCGGTGTAATGGCCGCGATTGCTGACCACAAGCTCTCGTCTGCTATCGGCTTCCGGGGCATTTTCCGCAAAGTGCTGATCTTCGCACTAGTCGGAGTCGGCCATTTGCTGGACGTGCAGATCCTTGGCGCTGTCGGTGTGTTGCGCACTGCTGTCATTTTCTTTTACCTGTCCAATGAGGGTGTGTCCCTGATCGAGAACGCCGCGCACCTGGGTTTGCCGATCCCCGCGAAGCTGAAAGCTGTACTTGAGCAGCTGCACGACCGGGCGGAAAAGGAGGATGACCATGAGCAAACCGAGTGATATCGTTAACATCGCCCTTGCCGAACTCGGCTACAAAGAAAAGGCTTCCAACGCCTCTCTGGATGATAAGGCTGCCAACACTGGCTCGAATAACTGGACCAAATACGCCCGCGACCTTGCTGCCGCGGGCTATTATAATGGCAACAAGAACGGGTTCGCCTGGTGCGATGTGTTTGTCGACTGGTGTTTTTTCAAAGCTTACGGAGCAGTCGAAGGCCAGCGCATCCAGTGCCAGAGCGGGCCGCTCGGTGCCGGGTGTATCTACTCAGCACAATACTACCAGCAGAAGGGGCGATACGATCGCAACCCGAAGGTCGGCGATCAAGTCTTTTTCCAGTACGGTGGCGAGATCGGCCATACCGGCATCGTTGTCGAAGTCAACGATGCGACTATTGTTACAATCGAGGGAAACAGCTCTGACATGGTTCGAAAAAACACCTATAGCCAGGCAAACAGCTATATCGCCGGGTATGGGCACCCTCTCTACAGTGAAACTGACGGTGTTACTCCACAGGACCCGAACCCAGATGAAGAGCCGGAAAAAGAACCTGATCCTGTCGATTCTGATGTCGAAATCAAGCTTGGTTCCATTGTTGAAATAAAGCCGTCAGCTACGCAGTACTATCCAGAAGGGCCATTTATCCCCGAATGGGTGAAGCGAGAATACGTTCATACTGTGACCCAGATCAAAGTCAACGGCAAGCCCTATTATCGTGGTGGCAAGCAGTGCGTATTACTCGGAAAGAAGGCACTGAAAAACGGTGGCGTGACAATGGGTGGAATCAACACATGGGTCGCACTGGATAATCTCTCCCCACAGGGGATTGCCGCAGCTGAACCTGATAACCAGCAGGTTTCACCATCTGTTTCTGTCATTCATACCGTTATTAGGGGCGATTCTCTCTGGGCGATTGCAGAGCGATATCTCGGCAGCGGCACCCGATATGGAGAAATAAAGAGCCTTAATGGCTTGTCCTCAAATGTGATATATCCTGGCCAGCAACTGAAAATACCTGTGTAAGCAAGTCCTCCACTGTCATTTCGGCAGTGGAGGATTTTTTGCATTTTAGGGGGTTCGGTTTTGCCTCCGCCGTGAGCTACCTGTGAGAGGACTAATTTGGAGGCAGGACAATGACAAGTAGTCAGGAAAGACAAGTCTTGGAATTGAAGCGTGAAGGACTGGGATATAAAAGAATCGCCGATGCAACGGGTTTGAAGCCTGAAATGGTCAAAAGCTTCCTTAGAAGGAAAAAGCAATCAGACGAGTCCCTACCATGTGAGTACTGCGGAAAGCAGGTAATTCAAACCCCTCATCGAAAGAAAAAAAGGTTTTGTGATTCTCGGTGTAGAGCGTCGTGGTGGCGGGAGCATTCGCAGGAAATCAATCGAAAACAATACCGGCATCTCTGTAAGTGGTGTGGTGCGTCTTTTCTATCACCTCGGAGTGCCGCCCAGTACTGCAGCAGGAGATGCTATGCCGATGCGCGGAGAAAGGAGAATTGTGCCGGTGTCTGATGAGCTTCGAATGAAAATCATTCATTACCGAACCGCCATGTCAATGGTGAAACAGATGGTTCTTGAGGGCATAATCTCTGAGGAAGAATACTCGGAAATTGATACAATCCTTCGGGCTAAGTATGCGATATCATTGTCGACTATTTTTGGATAAATAAGTGGATAATACGTGTTTCCTACGGTAATATCCGAACCTGAGGAGGTGGAATCCGTGGAAAGAAAGATCGAAAAAGTCGACTTTAGAATCCCGCCCAAAGCCCAAGTGAAGAGAGTCGCAGCTTATGCGAGAGTATCAACAGAAAAGGATGCAATGCTTCATTCTTTATCCGCGCAGATAAGTAACTATAGCTCTTTTATACAGAAGCAACCTGGCTGGCTTTATGTTGGCGTTTATTCAGATGAGGCTTTGACCGGCACGAAACAAAGCCGCCCAGGCTTTCAGCAACTGCTCTCGGATTGCCGGACTGGAAAAATCGACCTGGTGATTACAAAGTCCGTTTCAAGATTTGCTCGGAATACCGTTGATCTTTTAGCCATAGTACGGGAACTGAAGCTCCTCGGCATCGATGTTTTCTTTGAAGAACAGAATATCCATACGATTAGCGCCGAAGGGGAACTGATGCTAACTATTCTTGCTTCTTTTGCGCAAGAAGAGAGCTTATCAGCAAGTGAAAACCAGAAATGGAGAGTCAAGAAAAACTTTGAAGCCGGCATCCCATGCGATCGAACACTCCTCGGATACCGGTTTGAAGGTGACCATTATGTGATTGAACCGGAGGAGGCGGAAACAGTACGCAGAATATACGATCTGTATCTGTCAGGGAAAGGCGTTCAGGCGATCGCAAACGAGCTGAACAAAGATCGTGTTCCTACGCGTTTTGGAATGATGACGTGGCATATCGCTAGCGTTCAGAGAATCCTTCGCAACTACACTTATACAGGGAATCTGCTTCTGCAGAAGACCTACCGGGAAGATCACCTCACAAAGAAAAAGCGTATAAATACTGGCCAACTCCCTCGATTTCACGTTGAAAACGCACATGAACCAATAATCAGCATGGAAACGTTCAATGAAGTTCAGCAGGAGACAGCTCGTAGAGCAAAGAAGTACCGCCCGGACCGGAGCAAGAGAAAAGCTTACCCGTTCTCAGGCTTAATCAAATGTGGTTGCTGCGGCGACACATATAGAAGGAAGACCACGCACGCTGGGCCAATATGGATCTGCAAAACATACAATACCCTTGGCAAAGATATGTGCTCTTCCAAAGCAATCCCAGAATCAATACTGGAACAGCTAACTTCCAATATCAATCTCTGCGAGTTATCATCAATCCGCGCTGAATCAGGCAACCGGGTGGTTTTCTGCTTCAAGAATGGCGAGAGTCGTGAGGTGAAATGGAAAGATCGATCCCGATCTGAAAGCTGGACCGATGAGATGAAAATGGACGCCAGGAAGCATGCTATGTCAAGATGGAGTAAAGAAAAATGAGTGCTGTTAGTACTGATCGCACAGTCACTGTAATCCCTGCGACCCTCAACTCAATTTCACACTTACCGGTGATGGCGGTAACCAAGAAGAGGGTTGCGGCATACGCGCGTGTTTCAACTGCATCGGATGAGCAGTTCACCAGCTATGAAGCTCAGATTGATTATTACACCCAGTATATTAGAAAAAACCCTGAATGGGAGTTTGTAAAAGTCTATTCTGACGAAGGAATAACGGGCACAAGCATCAAAAACCGGCAGGGGTTCAACGATATGGTCAATGATGCGCTTGCCGGGAAAATCGACCTGATAGTTACGAAGTCAGTCAGCCGTTTTGCCCGCAATACCGTAGATGGACTCGTAACGATCAGAAAACTGAAAGAGGCAGGCTGTGAGTGCTTCTTCGAGAAGGAAAACATCTACACCTTTGATGGAAAAGGCGAGCTTCTTTTGACAATCATGTCCTCCCTCGCCCAAGAAGAGAGCCGATCAATATCAGAGAACGTGACCTGGGGTCAAAGAAAACGATTTGCAGATGGAAAGGTCAGCCTCCCGTATAAGCAGTTTCTGGGATATGAGAAAGGGCCTGACGGGTTACCGCAGATTGTTCCCGAGGAGGCCAGAACGGTGCGTAGGATTTATTCAGATTATATGCGCGGGAAAACAGCTTGGAGCATTGCAAGGGAACTGACCCAGGAGGGGGTTCTTACTCCAAGCGGGAAAAAGTGCTGGCAGACATCCACTATTGAAAGCATTCTTTCGAATGAGAAATATAAGGGTTCTGCGATCCTTCAAAAGAGCTTTACAGTTGACTTTTTATCAAAGAAGAAAAAGGCAAATGAAGGCGAAATCCCCCAGTACTATATTGAGCACAGTCATGAAGCTATCATTGATCCGGATGAATGGGATGCTGTTCAAACAGAGTTGCAGCGAAGGAAAACCCTGGGCAGGAAATATAGTGGGAAGAGCGTCTTTTCTGCCAGAATTATCTGCGGAGACTGTGGATCGTATTACGGGTCAAAGGTGTGGCATTCAAACTCGATGTACCGCAAAGTCATCTGGCAATGCAACCACAAATTCAAAGGCGATGTGTTTTGTACCACGCCTCATCTCGATGAGGAAGATCTAAAAAGGCGCTTCATTAAGATTTGGAATGATCTGCTTTCCAGCAAAACAGAGCTTGTTGACGATTGCCAGCTTATTCAGGACCGGTTAACGAACACTTCTGAGATCGATAAGCAAATCGCTGAATTGACAAATGAACTTGAGATTGTAGTTGAGCTCACAAGGCGATGTGTCGAAAACAATGCTCATAGCGCACAGGATCAAGAAGATTATTCTGCTCGATATGCAGGCTATGTCGAGCGGTATGAAGCAATTAATGCTGAGATTGAAGCGCTCGAGACGCAGCGTAATAAACGGATTGCCAAGGCAAACGCCATTCGGAGATTCACTTCTGAACTGGTAGCAAACGATGATGTCATAACCGTATTTGACGAACAGCTATTTCTGGTAACGGTAGACTCTATAACTGCCTTCCATGACGGCCGGCTAGTGTTTCGTTTTATAGATGGCACCGAGATCGACGGATAGCTAGCTCTCGTTTGGGGAGTCTCCGCGAATAAAAGCCAGTATTTCAGTATAAGAATACTTGCTACGTGAAATGGCAGCAAAGATCTCTTCCCGATGCTCATTCTCTCGTTCTTCTCTGAGCTGTTGCAGGTCAGCTTTTGCGTCCTCATACCGGGTTCGGGCTTGAGCTACAGCTGCTTCGGCACGTTTAATCCTGTCATCAAGCGTTAGCGGTTTCCGTGGCATTTAATTACACCTCCTCCTCGAATAAGTCATCTTCTTCATATTCCTCTTCCTCGTCCTCAAAAAGAGACTGAGCAGACGGTTCTTTCACATATAGCAGATTAAGCCGTAACCGGTGCTGACTATTGTTTCTCTTTTTTCCGTTATACTCGAGAACCATGGCCTCAGCATAACCCATGAAGCCGGGCCGCCTTTCTTTAGCTGTGCGGGTTAAGGCTTTAATCGATGCAGCCCCGACTTTTTCTTTGAAGACAGCATCATTGAGGGAATCTCCGTATACGGCGACCATTTTTGCAATAGCATTCATGATGTTTGCCGAGAAAGAATTCACATCTCCCTCCCATGCACCAATACAGAGTCGCAGGGTTCGGTTGAGAACTTGATATCCGTATTTCTCAAAAATGGACTCCAGTGCAGATACTGCAACGATATTTCCGGGTGATCGGTTTTGACTAATCTTCAACCCATAAGACTCGACAAGATCACGAATCATCAACTGTTCATCGTTTCCGGCTTCAAGGTTTGCCTTGAAGATCTCATATGGATTGAGAGCTTTTACAAACTTCATTTGGTTTGCGAAGATGTCGGCTTCGTGCTGATAAACCAGATCGTCATAGATCATACACCAGACAGGTGTATCCCGGGACCCCGAGGCCAGGGCAATGATCTCGATGGTATGTTGACCATTAAAGACGTAATTCATCCCGTCCCGTCGACTCACTTTTACTGGGTTTATCTGGCACAAGTCAAAGTTCGCAGCAGCCCGCTCTATGTGTTTGCGAGAGAGGTTGCGCTGATATTTTTGATTCGAGACCAGGTTTTTGATCGGAATCAAATCAAAGTGGACTTTAGGAACGAAGGGGTTTGCATCATCCATTTATTCCACCTCCAATTCATCCAAGGTTAGTGTAATTTGGTCCTGCAGACTGTGAAGCGCAAGGGAGAGTTTTTCCTTGGCTTTTGCCGATATATGGGCTGGTTCAGTTGATTTCCTTGCGCGCTCTATTGAGCTAGACCAGGTTGGTATCGTTAGCGTCAATGCGGTGATTTCGGCATCTGGATCATATTGGGGAACATCCTTTACTGAAGGCGAAGGTGGTGCTGTTGTTGCTGTTCCAGCGCCGAGATCTTGGATCTCTCTCCGCGTTTTCTTGTATTGCACATACTCTTGCCGCGGAGAATCAAGTCGTTGAATAAACAACCTGATTTGATCGGGGTCGAGTTTCGATAACTCTATTACGTTATTTTGAGAGATCTTGTACTGGCCAGAAAGGATGCTTGAGACCGCTTCTGGCACTTTCTTTCTTATCTCTTCAACTGCACGTGAGTACATAGCATATTTGTTTACTGTGTTCCATGAAACATGATTCTGATCTCCGATTCGCTGCGCAGTGATATGACCAGCCGAAAGCTCTGTTTGCTCTTGCTTTCTCCGTCTATCCGGGGACATGTGAGATGGTGAAAACTGATTGATTCCCGTCGGGTTAAGACGAGACTTTGCTATTTTGGCTGCTTCGTACTGCATGCCAATGAGATATTTCCGAGTCTCTTCTGAGATGTTTCGCCTCCCTAGCTGGTGCTCACAAATCCATGAGACGACCTCCTCCCGGTAGGTAAAGTGCATCTCAACTACGGCAAAGGGGATCCCGTGTTCCATACAGATTCGGTACCGATTGTGACCGTCAATGATAATACCATTCCATGTAATTATGGGATCAATACAGCCGTCCTTAAGCAGATTCTTTCTCAGCTGCTCGAATTCCTTTTTCTGCAGAGGTCGAATAAGCTGCCGGAATTCCTCATCGATCTCTAAGTGGTATAGACCTTTTTCGTTCATTCAACCATTCCTTCCTCAGACACCTTTCGGATAGTCTTCAAAGGAAATAGCAGCGCTCGTTGCTCCGGATACACCCTGCCAGTCAAACGGTAAGTTGACCCTCTTTCCAGATCCCCGCAGATGGAACATAAACGCTCAATGAACGCACGGCTGTAAAACTCTACATTTCGGTTATGCATCTTCTTCCCAACCTTGTGCGTCTGATCGTTCGTGTGTTCCTTATCGACTGCCCGGATAGCAACCATCATCTCTTCCGGATTCACAAGCAACTGTATAAACTCCGGAGTCCCTATTTGATGGAGCGCTGATTTAAAAACCCGTATCCGGTATTTTTTCACATCAATCGATATTGTTGTGGATAATGATTGGCTTTCATTCATTTAGGGCACCTCCGCCAGTAGACGCATCGGGGATCGCTAACTGCATGCTTTCATCTGAATCCCCAGCAGATCCTGCTTTGCCCGGTGTCCGGTCTTTGATAGCGTATACGGCATATCCGTCGAAAATGTTAATCTGCATCGACTGTTCATGCTCACTGAAAGGAAGTCCAAACTGATCTTGCCAGCCTGCCGGGAACACAGGTGTTCTGGAGGTTTTTGTCTTACCATCATCTGAGGTGCTTTTCTGGTAAACCTCTGTTGCTGTGAGATCAAATGCCAGAAGATATTCACCGTTTGCATGGATCACTCGGCCAAGCAACTTATATCGGTAATTAGGATTCCAATCCATGAGAGATACAATTTTGGCAAAAAACAGCTTACAGGTGATCGCTTTCGGCTTCCGGCGGCCTTTGGAGTAATAGCACCAGGGATAAGAGTCTCGGGCTCCTTCGTCGCACGGCCGGAGGGCAAGTATCTTTGTGTTCCGATTTACCATTACCTGAACGAATTCAGTATCCGGGAACTTAGCAATACATGCTGAGTTTACCGAAAATTTGCAGTTGTTGAATGATACCGATGGTTCCTTGATATGTGCAAAGAACTCCCGGCGCACAACCTGGAACCCATCAAAATCGAAAGAGTCGCCAAGTTCAAGGATCTCATCATCCTCCACTATGATTTCGGGTTTCTCTTGGATTTCTTCCTCGGCAGGGGCCGGGCGTGCGCTCTGCTCAACCCGCTTAAGGAGATCCGCTAAGATTTGCTGGTCCGTCATTTCCCTCTGTTCAGCCATCGTTTACCTCCTGTAGCTGTATATTACTCAACTCATCTTTGATGTACATCCGCAACGTCTCGAAGTCTGTGACATGGATTTTCTTCCCGGTTTCTACGAGCTGCCCTTGAAGGCGTAGCATCCAATCTGCCTCGCTTTGACTCTCAAGGACTGACAGAGGCTGTTCATGGACGTAAAACTCTTTACCGAAAGACGTCGTCCACTCTTCGGGAATTGCTCGTATGTGCTTCCCAGATGGGGTCAAGGGCTGAATTGCAGCAGGTGATCCATCTTCACCTTCTTCATGGGAAGGGATCATGTAGGATTTGAAATAAGCTTCCGAGTTTTCTGCATCAAAGAGGTACGCGACCTCGTCGCCTTGCTCGATAAGTGTTCCTATTATCCGGTACTTATAATCTGGATTCCAGCCAAATAGAGAAAAGAGAGTATCGCCAAATGCTGCACATGGAATTGCTCGGGCGATACGACGGCCTGCACTGAGCGTTGAGAATTGCACAGCATTCCTATTAGACTTCTCAGTTGGCCGGATCGCAAACTTGCGGGTTATCGGGTTGATAAGCATTTCGATATAGCATTTTTCTCCGAACTTCTGAACACATTCGGAAGTAAACTGGATGCGGCGCGTTTGAAAAGAAACTGCCGGCCGGCGATACAGATCAAAGAACTCCGATCGAGCGATTTCAAACCCTCTAAGATCAAAATCTCCAGGCTCGACCTCAACTCGAACCTCTGGATCATCTTCTGGGGTGGCCTGCTCCTCGTCGGGTGAATATACGCTCTGTGCAGCCAGGATATACTCAGGCTCTTTGAATGCAGCCCATCTGGGATTGATGATGACAAAACCTTTGAAGAATCCTGTCTCAATGACTCTCAGTTCTGGCAGAATAGATTTGTTGCCATATTTTGCATTGTCGAGCATGCGCTGAACAGCTATGAAATCATCACGCGAGATGATTGGTTCGTGGTGGTTCAGATATCGGCTCTGTGGACGCTCCCCGCGATTCTTCAAGACACGGTGTGTACGGTAATTCTCCGTGATCGTCTTCCGGGTTAAAACCTCTCCACAATGTCGTTCATTCCGCAAGATTTGAGCAACGCCTCCTGCAGTCCACTTGATATTTCCGAGGTAAGATTTCCGCCCGAGTGCGATAAGTGCATCTGCTATTTGCTGAGTAGAATACCCATATAAATACATGTAAAACGCTAACTTCACAGTTGGCGCTTCTTCAGGATTTATAACAAGATTGCCGTCTGCGTCGTGGGTATAGCCGAGCAGCTTGGGAGTGAGCGGGATCCCATTGTCCAGCCGCATTCGCAGAGAGGTTTCCATGCTGCGACTTCTCGTATGGGACTCTTCTTCGGCCATGGTGGCAACGAAGGAAAGCGCCATCTGGGAGTCCTCATTCAGAGAGAAAATCGCCTCGGATTCGAAGAAGACCCCTACAGGCGGGCGGAGCTCACTGAGAGTACGCACCATGCCAATTGTGATCATCACATTTCGAGCAAAACGCGATACACTCTTCGTGATGATCAAATCGATTCTGCCGGCTTTGGCATCTGCAATCATCTGATTGAAAGCATCCCGATGTGCTAATGAGGTTCCGCTGATACCCTCGTCAGCATATATCCTATACAGCGTCCAATTTGGCCTGGAATTCACGTAGTCTTCATAGTACCGCTGTTGCAGCTCGTATGAAGTCGTTTGCCGGATGTCGTCAGTAGAAACACGAACATAAATACCAACGTTTTGGTGAACATCCGTATCATAGAAATCTACAGCCTGCTTTTTCGCAGGCGTATATTCGTAGTTCTCTGGATCGACAGATACTCGCATTCGCTTTCGCTGTTTGGCTTTTGCTTCTTCCTGTCGAGATCGTTTTTCGACATCAATCATGTTTCATCTCTCCTAATCAATCTCGTCAGGAAGCATCTCTACCTCGGGGCCGGGTAAGAAGAAGGTATCCCGGAGGTCGTCCTGATAGTAGCTGGCCAGGGTAAAGATATCTTCAGAAATGAAGTAGATCCCTATAGGATGCTTTTGAGCGGCAAGAAGCCTGGCAAGCAGGGTTATCTCATGCATTTTCCGGGACACGTTAGATACCTTCTGCGTGATGATCAGATCCACTTTTTTATCAAAGCAGTCTTGGATCAATCTGCTCCATTCAGAGGCGCTCTCCATGTTCGGTGCCGATGCGCCTTCGTCGATGTAAAAATCAACTAGCTCCCAGTTGGGGCATAGAGCAACGGTATCCCTAAACTGCTTTTTATGGTAAGACAAGTAATTCTCGTATTTGGTCTGATTGAAGTATCGAATATAGATCCCGATTTTGTAGTGAGTCCCTGTGCTCGGTCGCTCATGCCGGATCGAGCGCAACCATGAGCGGTGCGCAGCAATCTTCTTGGCCATCTCGTCGTCCTCACCGAAGACCAGCTCAAACTGAGGCGTTTCAACGATCTCCTGCATCCGATTGTATATTTCGAGATCTTCCACTCGCGTGCACTCCTTACGCTTAATTATCGAAACACAGTATAGATTTGATCCTCGCAAAAAAGAATAAACCACAGGTCACAATGATGACCTATGGTTTATGAAACGAAAAAAAATAACAGATTTATCTGGCAGACAAACCTGTTATTCGTCGTATTCGCTTTTGCGAGAGTGCATCTGCGTCTTGATTTCACGAACGATCTTGAAGATCGAGTCAATCTCTGCCGGGGTGCAATCTCCGATGATTTCCTGAAATTCTGATTGATAGATTGTGTTGACCTGGGGGATGTTTGGTCTGAGCAAATCATCTGTTGAGACTTGAAGAGCCTCAGCTATCTGAATGAACGTGGAGAGCTGCATCTTCGCTTTTCCAAGCTCGATTACACTAATGTGAGGCAGGGAGAGATGTGCGGCAGTGGCCAGGTCTTGTTGACTCATTTTCTTTTCGAGACGCGCTTCGCGGATTCGTGCACCGATCTTTCTGTACACGTCTTGCTCGAGTATCTCCATGCCTTCACCTCCCTCATTTAATCCACAGACTATATTTTTGCCTAATTCTATCAGCTACAGGTTTACTTTTATATAAGCTATAGAATGAATAATAATCTGCAAATTATAATGAAGCCGCCAATTTTTATTGAATGGAGGTTTTATTATGGCACTTAATTATTCATCTCTTGGCAAACGGATCCGGTATTTCAGAAAGAAGCGTGGGCTTTCACAGATGGCACTTGCGGAGGAAATTGACTGTGCGACAACATTTATCAG
>JAEEGF011504388.1_pt1 | contig 11838 bp, 4 predicted proteins | sample 9134171 | NCBI WGS metagenome assembly JAEEGF01 (sample SAMN16246542, study PRJNA631951) | gut metagenome | biome: gut microbiome; feature: rumen; material: AP-attached | host: Bos | place: Iran: Karaj | collected 2018-10 | reverse complement strand
GCGCGGCGACGGCCGAGTACGTCTTCGCGCCGCGTCCGCTCGCCCGCGCGCCGTAGAACTCGGCGTACTCCTTCGCGGTCGAGAGCGCGAAGTCCTCCTGCGTCTGGTCGTAGACGTCGTAGCCCGTCTCTTTCTTTCCGCCGTTCAGATACCTGCCGCGGTAGTCGTAATCGGGCGGCGTGAAGTCGTCCCACGCGCGACGCGGCGACTCCTGCCGGGCGTATTCCGTCTCCATCATGGGCATGAACTTCCCGAGCGCCTTCATCGACTCGTACGCCGGCATTTCGTGGCGGTGGAGCATCGTTCCGACGTACTCCGCCTCCGCAAGCTGCTCTTTCGTCTGGAGCGTCCGGCACCCCATGAAGCGTCCGCCGTCGGGATCGACCAGTTTCTTCAGCGCGACCATCTCCTTCATGTGCGCTGGGGAAATCTGGTTGTTGCCGGCCTCCCAGAAGACGATTGACGGCGAATTGCGGAAGTAGATCATCGTGTCGCGCATCGCCTCGACACGCTGCGCCCAGGCGCGTCCGGAAACGTCCCCTTCCTTGTCGCCCGCCGGCGCGGCGTTCACGATGCCGAACTTGTCGAACGCGCGCACCGGCGCAGGCTTGGGCGCCACGTGCATCCAGCGGACGAAGTTGGCGTTCGACCGACGGATGAGCGCCGCGTCGTAGTCCTGCAGCCAGTCGGGCGCGACGCCGATCGCCGCCCATTCGTCCGTCGCGCGCTGCGCGTAGCCCGTGAGCCATGTGTTCTTGCCGTTGATCTTCAGCCCTCCCGACTTCGCGTCATACGTGACCTCGCGGAAGCCCGTGCGGATCGTCTCAGTGTCGAGGACCGTGCCATCCTCCCCGACAAGCGACACCTTCACGTCGTAGAGATGCGGCGTCTCGGGCGACCAGAACACGAGACCCGTCGCGCGGCATGTGGCTTCGAGCGTCACCGTCTCGGGCGAGACGACGCGCGTGGGCTGCGGCGCGTTTTCGTAAACGTCGCTTTCAAGCGCGGTGGGAAACACCTTGCCCGCATCCTTGACTGGTTCAACCACGGAACACACGGAAGACACGGAAGACTTCTGTGTATTCCGTGTATTCTGTGGTTCAATAATCTCGACTTTTAGTCTCGCATTTACCGCCTTGCAGCTCTCGTTCCGCACCTCGGCCCTGACACAGATCGTCGCCGCGCCCTTCGCGAAATCAAAGTCCTTCGCACTCACGTAGGTGCCGACCGTCTTGAGGTTGTTGTAGTAGGGAAGCGTCAGGTACGTCTTCGACGGCTTGATGACGAGCGAGACGTTGCCGACGAGCCCGCCCTGCACCTCGTTGAAATCCGCCGTGTTCCACTGGTAGGCCGCGCCGCTCATGTCGCCGGGGGCGTGCCCGGGAATCGTCTCGTGCATGAAAAGCTTCGCTCCGCGCGCCGCGCAGTTATCCGTCGCGACGCAGATGAGATTTTCACCCGTCTTGAGAAGCGACGTGACGTCGAATGCGCACGGCGCGATGCCAGCCTCGTAGTATCCGGCGAACGTTCCGTTCACCCACAGATAGACCGACTGCCTCACCGTCTCGAACGCGATGAACGCCTTGCCCGCCGGCGCGGCGTCAAGCGTGAAGCGCTTCCGGTAGAACGCCATGCCGCGCCAGAAGTTTGCCTCTCCCGCATCGACGGCGCGATCGTCGAAGCTGTCGTGCGCGTTGATCGGATGCGGCACGGAGACGGTCTCCCAGGCCGAGTCGTCGTATGCCGCCTCTTCGACCTTGGCGCCCGCCGTCTCGACGCTGGCCTTGGCCTGCGCGAGCGGAATCGTCTTCGGCGCCTTCATGAAGCGCCAGTCGGCGTTGAGGGAATAGACCGCGCCCGCCGAGCTTGCGGCCAGGCCGAGCGCGGCAATTGCAACCGCAATCGCAGACTGGATTTTCACGCCACGGCTACCGTATGATGATGGTAAAGGGAGCGACCGAGGAAACCTTCAGGGTTCCGTTGCTCGACTTGATCGACCACTTGTTCTTGACCTTCTCGCTCGTCCCCTCCGGGAAAGCGAGCGTCGGCGTGCCGGAGATGCTCCCCGCCTTTACGACGGTGAACGACCCGACGGCAGACGGATTCGCGATGTAGACCGTCAGGTCCGAGACATCGGCCGTACCAGTCGCGGCGAAACTTTCCGTTCCTGCGGCGAGCGTATAGTCGGCGGCAAACTTAAGGTTGTTCGTGGTCGCGCCCTCGATCTCGCCGCCCGCGCCGGCCACAAGGTCGAGAGCCGTCCCCGCAGGAACGATCAGCTTGCCCGCCTTGACCGTCGTCCAGCCCGTGTAGAGCGGCGCGGCGGAAAGCGTCAGCGTGCCCGCGCCGAGCTTGGTGAGGCCGCCGACGTTGGAAGCCGCCAACGCGTTCGCCCACGTATGGACCTCGTTTACGCCGTTCGAAAAACAGATCGGCGATGAAGAGCCGACGATGAGCGCCGAAACGTCGGCGAAATCGACATCTCCGCCCAAGTCGTTCTTTCCGGTGATCGCCATCGCGCCGCCCTCAAATGCGTAGCGGACCTCGCTGTGGACGCTGTTCGTGCCATCGGCAAGCGTCACCAGACCTTCCTGCATGATCGTGTTGCGCACCCACTTCGCCGTCAATGTCAGATTGCCCACGCCGACCTTGCGGATGTCGTTTCCGTTGCCGCTGATACGCGAATTGCCGTCAGCGTAGCAGAACTGTCCGCTGATTTCCATGTCCTCGCCGAGCGCGCCGACCTCAAGCACGTTCCCCGCGTAATTCATCGTCTTGAAATAGAGATTCCCGTTCAGGCTGCCGAACTTCACGGTCTTGTTCTTGAAATGAAGGAAGCCGTCGTTGCCGCCGCCGGAGGAATGCACCGTCCAACGCGCGTTTTCAGACGCGGCCGTCTCGGAGGAAAGATAGATGTTCTTGCGGTCAACGCTGTCCTTTTCCGCGACAATCGAACCGCTGAAGCCCGAATTGTCGCCAGCAAGTTCACACGACGTGCGATTGCCTCCAATCGTCAGCGTCCCGTTGCCGGAGAGGTCGCCAAAGAACCGAATGACCTTGGAGTCCGCCGAAGGCGTCACGGCAACCGCGCCGACGATTTCGAGGTCATTGGAAATGACCGTTTCCGCGTCGATGTAGAAGCCCGCCCCCTCACCCAAGGCGATTTTGCCCGCGCCGCGAAAGACGGGCGAGCATATCTGGCCGCCGGAGATCGACACGTCGGCGTCTGCGACAACCTCGGCCGCCGTCTGGCGCGCGGAAAGCGTCAGGTTGGTGTTCGCCGTTCCGGCGGGAATCGAGACCGTGTCGAATGCCAGGGGCGCTCCAGACGCGGCGACTCCTCCAACCGTCCAGTTCGCGCCCACTTCCCAAGCCGTGCCCTGCGCGCCCGTCCACACGAACGTCTGCGCCGCGCGCGTCGCCTTGACGGTATATCCAGATGCCCCTGATTCGACGTTGACAATCGTCCCGGCTGCCGCAACGGCCGCCGTCAGGTCCTCAACCGTCGTGCCCTCGGCAAGCGAGGCTATCGTCAGAACATGCGTTTCGTTTTCCGTGCCGGTGAAGGGAACCGTCAGCTTTCCGCCGCGAATCGAAAGCGCCGCAATCGTCGTCCCCTGCGGCACGACGAGGGTTCCGTCCTCGATGGTTGTGAGGGTGGTGTGCGTCGGCGCGGTCGTGAGGGTCAGCGTTCCCGCGCCCTTCTTCGTGAAACCGTAGGGGACGCGGGCGTCAGTCAATGCGCCAGACCAGGAGTTTTGAAGTCCCCTGTCGTCGAACACGACGGCTGCCGTCGTGTCGGACTCCGAGAAGTTGGCCGGAGGGTTCACCGAAACGCCTTCCGCAACGCTGAACGCGCCGCCGGTGAAGATCATCTCGCCGGGAAGCGCCGTCGAGGCGCCGACGATATACGTTCCGCTTTCAATCGTCAGGTTGGGCATCTGGGAGCCGGTGAACGTCATGTCGGACGTGCCGACCTTCTTCGTGTAGCTTGGGTAGCTGCTTCGGGCCATTGTGCCCCCGAAGGAGCACGGCTCGTTCCGTCCGCCGATTTCGAGCGTATAGCCGAATTTCTGGTCGGCCTTGCTGTTGTTGTTGCCGTCGAAGTGGACTTCGCCGTTCAATGCGCCCATCTTGTATGTCGTGCCGATGCCGCCCGCGCGAAGCACGTAGTTCCTTCCCCCGTCGCTATATGTCGCGGCAAGATCGTATGCGGCATATTGCCCGAGGGCCGATTCAGTCATCACGTAGACCCGTGTCGCGTTTTCGTCGCCGGGAAGATGGTCGGCGAACACGCCGCGGAAATCAGAAGCATCGCCGTACAGGTACACCTTGTAATTCGTGCTGTCCGTGTTGCTACGGGCAATCAGCGTTCCGGAGCCTGTCAGCGCGCCGCGAAGGTAGGCGGAGGCATAGCGGGTGTTTCCCGTCGCGATTCTCAGCACATTCGTCGTTCCGGCGACGATCTCCAAGTCGTTCGTGATCTGGGTCTGCGATCCAGCATCAGATGTCGCGTACGGAACGTAGATGGTCACGCCCGCGAGGCGGATCAGGCCGGAACCGCCGATTGTCAAAGGCGCCGTGTTGTTTGAGCCGGTCGTCTGTATTCCGCCGTTGCCGTTGCCGGAAAGCGTAAGCGTGCCGTCCGTGAATATTTTGCGCGCCTTGACAATCGAGTTCAACGTCAGGCTCGCGCCGGACGGGAAGAATGCCACGGCATTGCCATCGTTGGGATACGCCCCGGCGGCAGCACCTCCGTTTTCATACGACCAGTTGTTTCCGCTTGCCCATTCGCTGGACGCGCCGCCAATCCAGTAGAAGTCAGTCGCATCCGCGTGGAACACGAGGCCAATCGCGATGATTGTTGCCAGAACTGCTGAGCGTTTCATGTTTTAATCTCCTTATTTGGGCTAGACGTGGCATAATGATACCAAGTTCCGCCGCCCCCCGCCCTACCCAAATGGGTGAGGAAGGAAAATTTTCTCTTATCAGCTGAGACCCTGTCACATCTCCATGCCATATAAGCGCTACAAGACCACGATAACAAAACCTGTCTTGACAATGGACGCCTTGACCGTGTTGTCCGAGACGGAGATCTTCGCCTTGAGGCCTTTCCTGAGCCCCGTCACCTCGACCTGGCGCGGGAGAGTCGCGCTTGTCGCCCCCGACAGCATCGTGTAGCTGAAGAGGTTCGTGACCGTTCCCGCCGTCCAGGACACGTCGCCGGGGATTATGATTTTCGCCCCCTCGGCGATCGCAAGCGTCTGCGGCGCGATGCCGACCGGCATCGTCACGGAGCCCTCGCTGACGGTCAGGTTCTTGATGGTTTTCGTGCCGAGCGTCAGATTGGCAGTGCCGACTTTGGTCACTGAATTGGCGCGTCCGCTGACGCCGTTCGATAGATTGATGGCGCTGGCGCGGTTAAGATAGCCGATCGTAAGCATGGCAGTGTCATATCGATCCCACCAGCCCCCGTCCACGCCGCCGAACTTCACGCTCCCGCCCATGCGATAGCTGTCGCTGTTGTAGGTTCCATAACTGTGGCCGATATGCAGAAAAGCATTGGTGCCGACGGCGTTCTCGGTCCAGTTGATTACGCTGCGGTTATCCTTGCCGCCGGATGTATACACGTCGCCCTGAAACTCATTGTTGTTTCCAGAGAAGTACGCATTGCACATCCTGACTTTCGCAAGGTTGATTTGATAGCACCCCTCGCCGCTGATGTCCCCTTTGATGTAGATGCCGGGATCGTTGTTCGCCGATCCTACAGCGTTGAAATGGTTTGTCGTCCCTGCGGTCATGACAATGCCGACCGTATTGGTCATCGGGGATTTGAGAGGATTCGCGAAGCCGCTGTTGGCAAGCGTGACCGTGCCCGTGCCGTCAACGAGCCTGGCGGTGAGCCCGTAGCGGTTGACGTCGCCGCCCTGCATCGTCACCGCCGCGTTGAACGTGACGTTCGAGGCTGCGGCGGCCGCAGGGAACGAGACCACCGCGGCGGAATCGAAGCGCACCACATCTTGAGATGCGTCGGAAGGATATGTCAAAGCCGGTGCGATTCCCTCGTAGAGCCAGTTCGCCGCGTTGTGCCAGTCGCCCGCCGCGACGGCAGGATTCCACACGAAATTGTGCGTGTCGATGTCGTCGTAATTCACAGGTTGCGGCGTGGGTGCAAGCGCGAGGATTCTCACATCGTCGATTGCGCCTTCGTGCGCCTTGCCGCCCGCAAGCGTGATGCCGAAGTAAGAGTACGGCACATGCGAGGCGGATTCGATGGCGAACGTCTTGTAGTCGCTGCCGCCGACCGAGGCGCTGACCTTGAGTGCGTCGAGATCGATGATCATGTCGACGTCCATCCACTCGCCGGCGTTTATCATCGCCTGCGGAACGGGCGTTTCGTCGGCGGAAAGCGTGACGAACGGACCCGCCTCGCCAAAGACGTTCGCCGACCCGTCCAAAGTCAGGATCTTTTCGCCGCCCTCCATCGGCCAGGTCGTCGTGCCCTTCGTGTTGCTCAAGGCAAAGACCAGCTCCCCGTCCCCGAAACGCGCCTTGAACGAGATACGGAACCGCCCGGATGCGATCGGACTGTCGAGCGCGCGCGTGAAGCCGCAGTTCTTTTTCTGGCCGCTGCTGTTCGCGCCGGAACTGGTAAAAGCAATCCCATCTTCTTCGCCCGACGTCTCAAATGTGTTCACGGCCTGAGTCGTCTTTTCCCACGTCGAAGCGACAGAGCAATCGTCATCCAGACAGGTCGCCGTCCAGGCTTCCAGCGGATAGACCGCAGAGCAAGGCGCGTTGTCGCCGACCTGCCACGTGTTGCCGCTCGCCTCCGCGAACCAGATGTAGGCCTTTCCGCCAGAGGCGATCGTCAGGGTCTGGGAGACGTGCGAGGCGATGCCCGCGTCGTCCTTGTCGAGGTCGGCGTCGATGAAGCCGCCGACTTCCGGGACGACGAGGTCGCCGGACGCATTTCCGCTCGCGTCGTAGTTGTAGTACGACCAGTAGCGGTTCGTCACGGCGCCATTCGCGCTCACGACGTCGATGACCGCCTTCGTGTAGTTGAGCCTGTTCATGACACGCATCGTCACGCCGCGCAGCGCCACGACGCCGTTCTCGCACGTCGCATCGACGGCCGCGACGGCCGCGCCCTTCGCGTAGTCGTATCCCGCGCGGACGGTCGTGTCCCAACATGCGTTCGGGGCCCTGCCCGCGTCGATGATGTCGTCGGAGACCCGCCACGGCGTGTTGTCCGCCGTGCCGCCCACGCCGACCTTCAACTGCACGCCCTCGGTGATGCCCTTCAGGACGGCGGACTGGATGCGCTGGCTCGCCGTCGCGCCTTCCGCCTCGCCGGCCGCGACGCGCGCAAGCGCGTTCGACCAGACGATGTACGCGCCCCAGTCCGAGCCGGCGGGGTTCGGATGGGTGGCGTCCACCTTGCCGCCCTTGGCGGAAAAGAAGTAGTAGTCGATCGCGTTCTTGAGCGGGATGGACGGGTTGATGCCGTTGATTCGGACGAGCTCCGCGTTCATCCAGTCCGCGAACGGCTTGTTGAGGTCGATGAAGGCGACATTCCGCGCGCCGGCGGCGATCTTCGCCTCGACCCACGCCTCCCCGGCCTCGGCGTATCCCTGGAGCGTACGGTTCCACTTCGCGTTTTCGGCATCCCACGAGTAATGACGTTCCAGCGGCGAGACGATGACGAGATACGCGCCCGCCTCGTTCGCATCCGCGAAATAGGTCTCGAGGTTGTTTGTGTAGCTTTCCGTGCTGGCCTCGTTGTGTCCGTATTCGACATAGAGATAGTCGCCTGGCTTGAGAAGGCAGCTCTTGCGGTGCGTGTTCGCGCCCGTGGCAAGTCCGCCCTCGCCCTGGTTGCGGATCGCAAGATTTGCAGGCGCCCAACGCGAAAGACCCGAACCGACGCCCGAATAGTTCTGGAGCGTGAAGTACGGCGTGTCGCAGCGCTGGTCGGTTCCGGTCGAGTCGTCGCAGAGCCACATCGTCCGGCCGACGTTCATGCTGGCGACCGCGCTGCCGCGAATCGTCCCGGCCGTCTGCGGCTGCTTCACCACGGTCAGGGACGCGAGAGCCGCGTTCTCGCCGACGACCACCACGTTGATCGCGTTGTCGTCGTAGGCTTTCTTCGGCGTCTTGAAATAGTTCGGCGCAAGCTCCACGCTCCAGGCGAACGTCTTCGTCTCGCCGGGGGCGAGAACGAGATGCTGCGCGTGCGTGTGGCAGCGCTCGGAGAAAAGCGTCACGTCGGCATTGGCCGTTGAAGACGCGTTCGCGACGGTACAGGTGACGGCGTAGTACGCCCGCTCCTCCGCCCGCATCGAGAAGCGGACCGGATAGCGTCCCTCGAACGACGACGCGCCGCCCGGCAGGTATTCGCGTGCCGCAGGTCCCGTCACGCAGGGGACTCCGTTCGCGTCCGCCGTATCGTGAAGGACGATCTTCTGTCCCTTGACGACCTTGAACCCGTCAATCGCGTGGGGGACCGTCGGCAGGTTTGACGGAACGTCCGTCCTGTACGAATCGTCCGTCGTGCCGAGAAAGCCGTAGGAGAACTGCCCGTTCGCCAACTCGCCGTTCACGTCGCACACGGCGTTTGCAGGCACGGGGATCGACCCGTCCTGCGTCTCGCTCACGCCAAACGCAAACCGGTACACGCCATCCGACGGCACGTTCGCGGTCGTGAACGCCACGGCCGTGAATGCCATCATGCCGACACACGCCAGAACCTCTATTTTTATCCTCATGGGCGACTCCTCTCAGATGTCGCCCGTATTCTATCAAAATCAGCCCTCCACCGCATTACCCGATGGGGTATACTACTGCTGAAAGCAGCATATCCCTTTAGAGGGTAGATTACGCCAAATAATATCGGCAGGGCATTGCTGCCTTTAACCTAACCGTCGCAGTTGAAAACGTTTGATGGCGGTTTCAGCCTTTATATTCAGTGGTTTGAAGGGATTTCGGTTTTCACCAAGCGGGTGAAATCTACTTTCCGATCCCTTCACGTGAGCAAAAAAGCGTCGTTCGTGCTATACTTTCAGCGACCAAGCAAGAAAGGAAGAACGAACGACGTGAAAGAGTATAGCACAAAACAGGCCGCAGGGTAATCGGTCAGTGAAATGCAGGGTAACCTCCGGCGGGGCGCGGCCGGAGGCTTCACTCCGGGCCCCTTAGTCTCGCGGAGCCGCCGCGCTGACGCGCGACGCCTCCGCGAGCCCGCATTCCCGAAGCGAACCTCCGCTCCGCGCCCCTCGCACGCAGGTCGTGCCCCCGAACTTTTCAAAAAAAGATCATTTTCCCCTTGCATGACCGTATCGGATATGATATACTTGCACCATGCAAAGGAAAGACAAGGCAGACGAGGCGGCCAAGGCCGCGTTCCTGAAGAAGGTCGCCGCGCTGTGGCCGGTGGCGCGCGGCACGGTGTCGCTGGTGCGCAAGCCGTGCAGCCGCAGGACGTGCCCGGCGTGCGCCTCGGGCGAGAGGCATCCCGCGCTCATCTTCACGTGCCGCGTCGGCGGCAGGGGCAGGTGCCTCCACGTGCGCAAGGGCGACGAGGCGCTGATGCGCAGGGCCACGGAGAACTGCAGGCGGCTCGAGGCGCTGCTCGCCGAGGAGGGCGTGAGGCTGGTGGAGTCGCTGAGGGGGCCGGGTGCTGACTGAGCGCCAGTCGAGGGGGTGCTTCTGCGCCCGCCTTCTCGAGAAGACCTCGCAGGTCGCGAGGGTCGAGGCGGAGCGGGACATGTGGAAGGCCAAGTACTACCAGGCGATGGCGGAACGCGGCAAGGAGGTGCGGGACGCGAAGGAGGCGCCCTACGCGGAGAACACGCCGTCGTCGAAGCAGAACTTCAAGAAGGACAGCCCGGAGGAGAGGCGCGCGCGGCAGGGAGGCGCGAAGCCGGGGCACGAGGGGCACGGGCGCAAGGAGGTCGCGGCTGAGGACGCCGACGAGGCCAAGGTCGCCGAGGCGCCGGCGACGTGCCCCGACTGCGGGGCCGCGCTCGTGCCGGTCTCCCCGAGGACGCGCGTCCTGCGGGACGTGCCGCAGCCGAGGTTCACGAACGTGCACTGGACGGTTCCGCGCGGGATGTGCCCGTGCTGCCACAGGACGTTCGAGGGGGAGGTGCCGGGCGCGATGCCGCGCTTCGCGGCCACGAACAGGGCCCTCGCGGTGAACGCGGACGACCACTACCGCCACCACATGCCCGTCGGAGTCATCTCGCGGCGGATGGGCTTCAACAAGAGCACGATACTCGACGAGATGCGGGCGCTTGCCGAGATCCTCAGGCCGTGCGTGCGCAGGCTCTGGCGGTGGTTCAGGGAGTCGAAGGTCCGGCACGCGGACGAGACGACGTGGCCGTGCAACGGCGCGCACGGCCAGTACGCCTGGGGGTTCTTCGCGAAGTTCGTCGCGCTCTTCCTGTTCTGGAAGACGCGCGGCGGCGCGGTGCCGAGGGTCGTGTTCGCGGACGTGAGGGACGGGGTGACCGTGCACGACGGCTACGCGGCATACGACGGCCCGTGCGAGGACGCGAGCCAACAGTGCTACGCGCACATCAAGCGGAGGTTCGAGCGGCTGCTGAAGAAAGAGCCGGACAACAGGGAGTACCGCGCGTTCGTCCCGAAGATGTGCGGCCTCCTGTCCGAGGCGATGGCGCTCAGGACGAAGGGCCTGTCGCCGGAGGATTTCGCGCGGGAGGCGAAGAGGATCCGCCAGAAGATCGAGGGGATGATGGACGCGCAGGCGAGGGATCCGGCCCTGCAGGACCTCCAGAGCTGGATGCGGGAGCGGCGGAGCGAGCTGTTCCGGTGGACGGAGAGTCCCGACATCCCCGCCGAGAACAACCTTGCCGAGCGCGGCGTGAGGGGGCTGTGCGTCGCACGCAAGACCAGCTTCGGCGGGCAGTCCGAGGACGCGCTCTGGGTGCGCGGGGTGATGCAGTCCGTCATGGAGTCGCTCGCGCTCCTCTACGACGACCCGGCCGCAGCGCTCGCCGAGGCGCTCGACCTCTACGCGAAGACCGGCAGCAAGGCGCTCGTGCGCGACTTCCTCTTCCCGAAGATCATGCCCAGGCGACGCCCCGGAAAGCCGGAGGTCGCGTGAGCGGGGCGCGGAGCGGAGGTTCGCTCCGGGAATGCGGGCTGCGGAACGCACGGCGCGTCAGCGCCGTGCGTTCCGCAGACTAAGGGGCCCGGAGTGAAGCCTTCGGCCGCGCCCCGCAGCACTCACCTCTGCATTTCACTGACCGATTACCAACAAACAAACGCGCCCCTTGACATGAAAACGAGAAATAGAGTATAATATCCGCCGCTTGGGACAAATGTATCTTGGGCGAAAAGCGATAAAAACATGACGAAGGCAAAGCATAACGGCAGACGGAAAGCGTCCGCACTCGGCAAGACGGGGGCGGAGCGCTCTGCGCATGTCATGAAACGGGAGACCCTTGCCGTGGTCAAGAACCTCCGCCTCATGGACGACACCTTCATGTCGAAGTGCCTTGAGAACGCGCCGGAGTGCATTGAGCTGATTTTGCAGATCATCCTTGGCAAGAAGGATTTGAAGGTAATCAAGTCCCAGACCGAGTACCCGATCAAGAGCCTTCAGGGGCGCGGCGTTCGCTTTGACGTGTTCGCAAGGGATTCCAAAGGCAGGGAATACGACATCGAGATACAGCGCGCGAAAGACGGAGCCGAACCGAAGCGCGCGAGGTACAACTCCGCGCTGATGGACGCGAACGCGCTCAAGTCGGGCGAGGACTTTGACAAGCTGCGCGATACCTACGTCATCTTCATCACCGAGAATGACATGATGGG
>JAEEGF010712807.1_pt1 | contig 11838 bp, 11 predicted proteins | sample 9134171 | NCBI WGS metagenome assembly JAEEGF01 (sample SAMN16246542, study PRJNA631951) | gut metagenome | biome: gut microbiome; feature: rumen; material: AP-attached | host: Bos | place: Iran: Karaj | collected 2018-10 | reverse complement strand
CGTATGCAGCTGACAGTATGGTCCTGTCCGTCGAAGGGGCCTCGGAAGCGGGGCCCGGTAATACCGATGGCGGTGTAGTTGCTCTCGGTGGCGCCGAGGCCCTCAGTGCTGTAGGTGATGTCGTTGGCGAGTTTGAAGTACTTGCCGCTGAAGCCGTTGGCAGTGTAGCCGTGGGTGCCGTTGACGTTTCGGGCCAGCAGGTTGAGACCCGTGGTGTCGGAGATAAGGTAGGGTTGAGCCTCGCTGCCGTTGGCGGCATCAGGGGTGTTGGTGACGCCCCACACGTCGCGGGTGGTGGCCGTAACGGTGACGTTGGCGGCGGGCATGGTGAGGGTGTTGCCCGAGAAGGTGCCGCCGTTAGTGGCGCTGAATCCGTTCCAGACGTAGCCCGTGGCCGGCACACCGCTATGACTGAAGGTGAGGGTCTGGCCCTCGCCGCTGTAGATGGTGGTGGTGGTGCCGTCGTTGTAGCTGAGGGCGGTGGTGCCGAGGGCGGTGAGGCCGCTGACATCATACTCGGTTTCGTCGCCGTTGAGAGCCACATTGGCATCCAGGGTGACCGAGCGGGCGCGGCGGGCGCCGTCGCAGTCGTTGCCGCTGGAGTTTGATTGGCCATTGCCAACACCGCCAAGATTCTCTGTGGTGTAGTAGTTGTTGGTGAGGGTGCCTGCGTTCGTTCCTGCAATGGCACCGTAGTAATTTAATGCACTGACGGTGCTTCCCGTATATAGGCAGTCCTTGACGGTACCGAGAGCGCCGTTATCACCAACGATGCCACCATAATACCTGACGTTACCTGTGCCATGATTGTCAACGTTAGCCGCGCTGATACAGCCGGAGACAGTACCACGGTTCCAACCAACGATGCCACCATGAAGAAAAGACATATTGTCTATCGGCAATACTTCGACAGAACCTTCTACGCGGCAATTCGTCAAAGTACCAATATTATAACCCACGATGCCACCAACATTACTATGAGCGGTGATAGTGCTGTTGGCAAGGACAACGTTCTTTACAATACCATTGATGCCAACTTGGCCAAAGACACCTTGTCCATCTGCGGTAGTGTGGATTCGGATGCCGCTGATGGTGTGGTTGTTGCCATCGAAGGTACCATCAAAGTAATATGCGTCGTTATGGCCGATGGCGGTGTAGTTGCTCTCGGTGGCGCCGTAGACGATGTCGGCGGTCTGGCTGAAGTAGGTATTGGCGTAGGAGGTGCCGCGGTTGACACGCGCCGCCAGACTGTCGAGGTCGAGGGTGGAGGCTATCAGGTAGGGATGCTCAGCGGTGCCGTCGGCGCCGGAGGCGATGCCCCAGAGGGGATACCAGTGGGCGGTGTAGGAGCGGTCGCCGGTGGAGCCCTGGGCGATGGTGAGGTCGGAGGTCGGAGTGCTGAGTTCGGAGTTGACACCGCCCGTCCAGCCAAGGAAGATATAGTTGTCGCGGGTGGGGTTGACGAGGGTGAAGTCAGCACTCTCGATGGTATAGGAAGTGGGGTTGGGGGTGGCCACGCTGCCGCCGTCGAGGTCGTAGGAAATATTATAGGTGATGGGGGTCCAGTTGGCAGTGTAGTTGAGGGGTGCGTGCGTATGGTTGGCGACGGTGACGGTGGACTGCGGCGTGTTGCCGTTGCTGCCCGTCCAGCCGTCGAAGGTGTAGTGCTCACGTGTGGGGTTGGTGAGGGTAAAGGTGGCCGTCTCCCAGGTGTAGGAGTCGGGGTTGTCGGTGAGCACGCTGCCGCCGGCGAGGTCGTAGGAGATGGGCCAGGCATAGCTGGCGGTGAGGGAGCAGAGACCGCTGGCGGTGACACTGCTGCCGTTGACGCTGTTGCCGGCGAGGTCCTTGACGGTACCGCTCAGGCCGGTAACGTTGAGGTCGCCGCTGGCATTGTCAGGAATAATACCCCTGAAGGTGAGCACGTTGGAACCCGAGCCTGCGTAGTAGGAAAGCGTGCCCCATTGGTTGGCATTGGTCGTGGTGAGATAGGGCGTGCCGGTTTTGACGACAATCTCGCTGAAGGCCACCGAGACATATACTGTGTCGCCGTGGCTGTAACGGCCAGGAGCGACGCTGACAGCCAGCTTGGTGGGAGCGGTGTTGTCGACGGCCTGGATGTAGGCGGTAACGTTCTTGCAAGTCCAGCTGTCCTGATTGTCGCCACTGGCGTTGAGGCGCAGCACGAGGGTGGTGAAGCTGGTGGGGATTATCAGCTTGCCGTCGCTGTCGCGGTAGCTGTTGCTTTTGAACTTCTGGTCGTAGAGCTTGCAGCTGATGCTGTTGCCCCAGGGGTTGTCGACCTGGCCGCAGTTGTTGCCCTGCGAGGTGACGGGGAAAGTGTAGTTTGACCAGTTGCCGTCGTAGGAGCCTGGGTGGTGGCCGAAGCCAGCCATATAGCGCGAGAGGCTGATATTGCCGGGGTTACCGTCGCCGCAGTTGGAGCGGTCGTCGCAGGAGCTGGTGTTGTCAAAGAGCAGCTGGACATACTGGTAGCCGTCGTGTACCTCCTTGATATCCATCGACAAGGTCATATGCAGCGTGGCGCCGATGGCCGAGAGCCAATTCTTGGGGGCTGCATTGTTGTAATAGCTGGTGCCTTCCACCGAAAGGTAGGGGTTGTTGATGTAACCCGCATCGGAGGCGGTGGTCTCGCCGCTGTTGATAATCACGGTCTTCTGGGCGAAGATGCTCGAGGAGGGCACGCTGTAGCCGCTGGAGAGGCTCCGTGTGCAATGCGCCAGATAGAAGCCGCCCTGGTCGGTGACCTCGAAGCGGTATGAACGCGAGGTGCCGTTCTGGTACAGGTAGGCGTCGGCGTTGGGGTTGGCCCTTGTCACGGCGACCTTCTTGACACTCTCGCCGATGCCGAAAGTGAGGGTGCCGCTGGTGGCGGTGTAGTGCTGCCCGGCATAGGCGCTGAGACCCGTGGTGCGGTAAAGCACCGTCTCGGCGGTAGTGGTGGTGCTGCGGGTGACGATAAAGGTGTCTTTCTCACCGATGCGTGAGGTCACCGTCCAGGTGTTCTGTGCCCAGGCACTCCCCTGCCCTGCCGCCAGCATCAGGAGCATGGCCACGAGGGACTTGAGGTTGTTGTGTCGGTAGCGCCATGCACGGATGGCGATGTAAGCCAGGAGTCCGAGGGTCAGGACTCCGAGAGACAAGAGGATAATAAGTTTTATGTTCATAATATAAAATATATTTTTTCCAGCTGCAAAAGTAGCAATAACTTATTAACATGCCTTTCCTCTGATGGAAATTTCCACCAGAGGAACACAGTTTTTCCATTAGAGGAAAGCCGCAATCAGGAAACATCTGTCGCCCAAACGGTTACCTGAGGCTATTTTTCCACCAGAGGAAAAAGAAAATCAGGCAGGGAAAAGGGAAAGGGGGGAAGTGAAAAGTGAAAAGTGAAAAATGAAATGGAGGGGTGAACGAGGGGGCGCCGTTAGGTGCCCGACAACGGTAGTCAGCCGTTTCAACGGCTGGAACAATCAACGCACCACCCCGTTCGCGTGCCGTAGGTACGCGACAATATCATATCGCACCCCGACGGGGTGCATATCATCAAATTACACCATCATAATCCAGCCAATGAATTGGCTGGCTACCATTGTCCGATGCCTACGGCATCGCAGACGCGCGCATTCCCCATCACATTTATATGGCTACCGTTGTCCGATGCCTACCGGCATCATTCATCCGCATATCACGATTCTTCGGCGGGGACAAATCCTTGCATCATGTATTCTGGATTGTATTCGATTCCGGCCTTACGGAAAAGGGATTCCACCTCTTCGCGAAACGTCTTATGGCGATGGTGTTCGTGTTGATTGGCAATATATTGCTTCACCGTCGGCACCAACGAAAGACTATAAGAAAAAGCCGCATAGCCGCTCTGCCACGCGAAAGAAACATGCATGTATGTCTCGTTAATCCAATGCGACGACTGTCCTTTCAGCTCTTTCACCAGAGAAGAGACGCTTTCCGTAGGGCTCATGCCCACCAACATATGCACGTGGTCGGCGGTGCCGCCGATGGCGTGGACGAAGTGCTTGCGATTGCGGCAAGCACCAGCAAGATAAGCGTATAGGTCGTCGGCCCATTCATTTGCAATGAGAGCTTCACGGTGTGATACCGCAAAGTCGATGTGCATATATATCTGTGTGTATGTGTTTGCCATGATGTTGTTTTATGTTTGTCGCACCACTCCGGGGTGCATGTTGTTATTTCCGTTTTTGTTCCAGCCGTTGAAACGGCTGGCTATCATTCTCTGATGCCTTCGGCATCATTGGGACCGCACTTGCCTGTTCTCGTTTTTGTCCAAGCCGTTGAAACGGCTGGCTATCGTTCTCTGATGCCTATCGGCATCATTGGGACCACGCCTGCCTGTTAGCGATAGGAAGATGGGGTGCCTTTGCCCTGGGATTTGAATGCTTTGGCCATGGAGGCTTGGGAGGAGAAGCCGCACTGGTCGGAGATGTCGGCGAGGAGCCAGTCGGGATGCTGGTGGATGAGGCCTATGGCGTGGCGCACACGATGCTGGGAGATCATATCGTAGAACGACTGATAGCCACTGCGGTGGATGGCCTCGGCGAGGTATTTGCTGTTGGTGCCCAGCCGCGAGATGAAGAGGTCGCTGGTGATATGCGGCTCGGTGAAGAGGCGCTCGTCGGCGAGGAGTGCTTCGAGGCGGGTGGCAAGGTCGTCGAAACGTTGAGTGTTGAGTGTTGAGTGTTGAGTGTTTAGTTGGATATCATCGCCAGGCTGCTCATCTTCACTTAACACTAAACACTGCTCACTTAATACTGATGACACCTTGCGCCAGGGATTGAGGGTGAGGACGCAGAACCAGACGCTGGCAAAGATGAAGAGGATGTCGCGCCCGAACTTGACCCACGGGTGGTCGGCGTAGAAGTTGACGGCCAGGAGGACAAGGATGAGCGTAGGCACCCAGCGGATGATGTTGGCGAAGGCGATGGGGAAGTCGTCGCTGTCGGCGTAGCGTTCCTCGTTGGCGCGCTGCACGGCACGGCGGATACGCAGGGCCATGTGTACGGACTGCAGGAAGTAGAGGAGGAAGAGGATGCTCACGACTCCTACCATCCAGGGGCGCCACCCTTGGGGCATAGCTATGATGTTGACGGCTTGCAGGAACAGCGGTAGCAGGACGACGACGGCCGGCAGGAAGAGCCAGAGGTCGCGGCGGTTGCGGCGTTGGGTCGGGAAGAAGTAGCCTTCGCACATGATGAGCATCTGGATGGAGAAGAAGATGAGCGAGAAGGCGTTGACGTAGAGGAGTGCGTCGCGGTCGCCAATCTGGAGGAGGTAAGGGAGTTCGAAGATCTGGAGCAGGTAGATGACGCCCACGGAGCGCTGGGCGGGGAAGAGCTCGTGGAAATGGTCGCGGTAGGCCTGGGGGCGGTAGAACCATTTGAGCAGCCAGCTGTAGAGGTGGGTGACGATGAAGGCCAGATTGGCGGAGAAGAGAATCAGGTATGCCGGGTCGGTCGTTGTCATCGGGTGTAGTGAGTTAATGGTTAATGGTTAATGGTTAATGATTAATGGTTAATGAGTTAATGAGATAATGAGTTTATTTCAATTTTCATTTTTCAAGTGCAAAGATACGAAAAAACAGGGAATCGTCCACTATTTTTTTCGGGGGCGCAAGTGGGACATTAGGGTACTTTTGTGGGACATTAGCGTACTAATCTGGGACGATTTTGGCCATTTTGCCAAATCGGCCTTATATTGGAGGCTGTCCAGTCGCGACAAAGTGGACGTCAAATCAAGTTACAAACCAATCAAAAACAAGAAAGGAGAATCAAACAATGGGTAAAATGAGAATGGGAATCCTTGACGGATTCGTCGGTAAAGTTGGTACTGTAGTCGGTGCTTTCTGGAAAGGCAAGAAGGTGATGCGTGGCTACAACGAGTTTCCTGCCAACCCGAAGACAAGCAAGCAGGAGTTGCAGCGAGCCAAGTTCGGCCTGCTGGCAAGTATCGGCGGTGCTCTGCTCAATGCCTTGCACGTGGGGATGAAGAGCTATTCGGACCTGCATACCAGCACGGAGCTGGGAGCCTTCATGCGGCTGAACCTCAACAAGGTGAGCGGTGAGACGCCGGAGACGCTGGAGGTGGACTACGAGACGCTGAGCGTCAGCGAGGGTCGCCTGACGACCGTGGCGCTGGGCGAGGTGGACCTCAGCACGCCGCTAACGGTCAGCGTGCCTGTCGACGACAACTACCTGAACCCGGACTTCAACAGCGGTGACGACCGCCTGTATCTGGTGGTGTACAGCAAGACCGGCGGCGAGTCGGTGCTGAGCGACGGCACGTCGAAGCGCACGAGCGAGTCGGTGAGCGTCAGGGTGCCCGGCTACTGGCAAGGCCACTTCGTGGAGGTGTATGCCTTTATGAAGGCCGCCGACAGCGCCGCCGACCCTGAGGTGTGCAGCAAGACGCTGTACTGCGGCAGCGGGCGTATCGCGTAAAGTGTTAAAGCAGGTATCGCTTAGCGCTTTATCGGGGAGTTAAAGAAGTTAAAGGAGTTATCGCGCTTCGCGCTAGAAGTTAAAGACAATAGCATCGGCCGGAACATTTGTCTTTAACTTCTTTAACTTCCCTTAACTTCTTTAACTACCCTCAACTTCTCTAACTTCTTTTTTTATTTCTCTAAATTCATCCTTGATGCTGGAAGCCAGTAGCTGCCACCCACTATTTATCCATCGTGTAGAGGAACTCTTCGTTGTCGTGGGTGCGGACTATCTGTTTCTGAAGGAATTCCATGGCTTCGATGGGGGTGAGGTCGGCGAGGTGGTTGCGGAGGACGACGCTGCGGGCCAGCAGGTCGGGACGCACGAGGAGGTCGTCGCGGCGGGTGCTGGAGGCGGCGAGGTCGATGGCGGGGTAGAGGCGGCGGTTGGCGAGCTTGCGGTCGAGCTGCAGCTCCATGTTGCCGGTACCCTTGAATTCCTCGAAGATGACGTCGTCCATCTTGGAGCCGGTCTCGGTGAGGGCGGTGGCGATGATGGTGAGGGAGCCGCCGCCTTCGATGTTGCGGGCTGCGCCGAAGAAGCGCTTGGGTTTCTGGAGTGCGTTGGCTTCGACGCCGCCGGAGAGCACCTTGCCCGAGGCGGGCTGGACGGTGTTGTAGGCGCGGGCGAGGCGGGTGATGGAGTCGAGGACTATCATCACGTCATGGCCGCACTCGGTGAGGCGCTTGGCTTTCTCGAGGACGATGTTGGCGATGCGCACATGGCGGTCGGCGGGTTCGTCGAAGGTGGAGGCTATGACTTCGGCCTTGACGGAGCGCTGCATGTCGGTGACCTCCTCGGGGCGCTCGTCGATAAGGAGCACCATGAGGTAGACCTCTGGGTGGTTGTAGGCGATGGCGTTGGCCACCTCTTTGAGGAGGGTGGTCTTACCGGTCTTGGGCTGAGCCACGATGAGGCCGCGCTGGCCTTTTCCGATGGGGGTGAAGAGGTCGATGATGCGGGTGGAGAGGGTCTCCTGCGGATGGCCGGTGAGGGTGAATTTCTGGTCGGGGAAGAGCGGCGTGAGGCTTTCGAAGGGGATGCGGTCGCGGATGCGGTCGGGTTCGAGGCCGTTGATTTCGAGTATCTTCACCATGGGGAAGAATTTGTCGCCCTCGCGGGGAGGGCGGACGGTGCCGCGGATGGTGTCGCCGGTTTTGAGACCGTAGGTGCGAATCTGCTGGGGACTGATATAGATGTCGTCGGGCGACGAGAGGTAGTTGTAGTCAGAGGAGCGGAGGAAGCCGAAGCCGTCGGGGGACATCTCGAGGACACCTTCGGCCTCGATGACGCCTTCGGTCTCGAAGGGATAGGTCTTGCGTTTGGAGTGGCTGGGTGACTGAGACGTCGAGTCTTTGAGTCTTTGAGTCTCTGAGTCTTTGAGTCCTTGAGTCTCGTTGTCTCGTTGTCTCGTTGTCTCGTTGTCTTTTTGTTTCTGAGTCTCTTGGCGACGCAGCAGGAAGCGGCCGTCGGGCGAGAGCACGTCGGGCACCGTGGGCACTTCGGGCACCTCGGGCATAGCGATGACGTTATTCTGCGGTTTGGCGGCAGACTCGTTCTTGCGGGCACGGTTCTCGGCCTTGGACTTCTCGATTTCCTTACGTCGGTCGGCCGTCACGGTGGACTCGGCGAGCAGCTGAGGCTTCATGTGTTGGCGTTTGGGCTTCGGAGCGGAGGATTCGGACTTCTCGGGGTGGGAGGCCTGATGGTCGAGGATGCGGTAGATGAGTTCTTTTTGTTCGAGATGCGAGGCCCGGTTGATGCCCATCTGCTTGGCAAGCTCGATAAGCTCGATATGGGCTTTGTTTTCCAGTTCGGTGATATTGAACATAAATTTAGTTTATACGGTGCAGAAGCACTTTGTAGTATTTTCTTATAATATTGACTTGGATTTCAACGAATTCAGCGCAGAGAAAGCGCTTACTGCCATTGACTTTTGACGGTGCAAAAATACACATTTTTCGTGAATTGATTAAAAAAAAGTAGCGGTATGAATATTTTTTTGTAATTTTGCACCGTCGAATTAAGAAGAATAAAACACTTAACAATATTAGTATTATGAACATTCCTGCAAATCTGAAGTACACCCAGGACGACGAATGGGTGCGTGTAGAAGGCGAATTTGCTTTCGTTGGTATCACCGATTACGCCCAGCACGAGCTTGGCGACATCGTCTTTGTGGACGTCACCTGCGAGGGTGAGACCGTCGAGGCCGGAGAGGCTTTCGGTAGCGTCGAGGCCGTGAAGACCGTGGCCGACCTGCTGATGCCCGTGACCGGCGAGGTGGTGGAGTTCAACACCGCTCTCGAAGATGCCAGCGCCATCAACGCCGACCCCTACGGCAACGGCTGGATTATCAAAGTGAAGCCCGCCAACATGGCCGACATCAACGGCCTGCTGGATGCCGCCGCCTACACCGCCAAAATCGGTGCCTAAGCACTAAAGCATCTTGACAAAAGAAAACAGGGAGCCCCCGACCAGGAGCTCCCTGTTTTCTTTACATCTTGCCTATTTCACAACAACAACCTTCCGCGCTGCATAAGGGCCGACCTTCACGAGGTAGGCACCTGCAGCAGGAACGTCGAAGCGCATCGACTTGTCTCCTTCCTGCCGCGTTGCGAGGATGCGTCCGCTCACGTCCCATAGCGTCACATCGTTTTGTCCGGCACCCTCGACCACTATCTGCCCGTGGGAGGAGTATATCTTTGCCACCAGAGCGTCCACACCGCCTACCCCCACAATGATAGTGTCGTGTATGTACACTGTATCGTAGACATACACAGTGTCGTGGACATACACTGTGTCATGCAGACTGTCCAGGACAAAGAATGCCACCAGCGAAGTGTCGGTTGTGACTGTCAGTGTTCTTGGATTGAGGGTGTTTCCATCGCTCCAGTGGTCGAAACGGTATCCGGTCCCTGCCACAGCCTCTATCACCGCCATCGGCGCGGCACACGTGGGCTGGGTTAGGACATTGACGACCCCGATGTTTCCGTCGGATGCGGTGGCCGAAAACGAGGCTCCCTCCATCTCGACAATGTTGCTGAAGGCAGTCCACGTTGCCTGATAGGATGCCATACTGCCGCAAGGAACAGTTACCACCGCCGACGAGGGGACAGATTGCATTGCACCACTGCTCAGCGCGGGGGCGACGCTTCGATAGCATGTGATGGAAGTGAGGCCGTTGCATCCGTGGAATGCGTTATTACCGAACGAAGCCACGCCACTGCCAACTGTCAGCGAGGTAATGGCGCTGCAATATTCGAAAGCCTCGTTGGGCACTGCTATCAAGCTGTTGGGCAGCGTGACCGACAGCAGGCTGTTGCAGCGCAAGAAGGCTTTGCTGCCCATGAGCAGCAGGCTGTCGGGCAACGTCAGCCACACCAGCCCTTGGCACTGATAGAACGCTTCCGACCCTATCTGGGTCACCGTATTCGGTATGGTCAGCATGGTAATGGAGCTGCAGTTGTAGAAAGCATCGTTCCCGATGGCGACGACATTGTACGTCACTCCGTCGTGGACGACAGCGGAGGGGATAATCAGCGTGCCTGTAGGCTTTGTGTAGCCGCTCCAGGGCGAGTCGGCAGAGGTGCCGGGATAGGTGACGGTCACACCGTTCACCCCGCCGCCGTAGTTGTAGTAGAGTGTCTGTCCCGTGCTGCACACGGCACTGAAGTCGTAAGCCGCCGCCAGCTTCGGGGCAGCCGTAAGGCAAATCACCAATAGAATTGCAAATACTTTTGTGTCTTTCATTGTTGTTGACTTTATTATATTATGTTATTCAATGGTTTTTGTTGATTTATCGTAGTTGTGGTGTAACACTGCCTGCAGCTCGCCGATACCGCCGACATGGAACACCGTGGCTGTGCGGCTGAGGATGGAGACGGCGACGAGGTCTGCCTGCGCAGGGTCGACCGCGGCCTTCGGATTCTCGCCTTTGGCAATCATTGTGGAGAAAACCAGGTCCTTCCGATTATCATAGACAGCCTGCATCAACGATGAGTCCATTTCCGGTATGGAGAGGTCGTCTAGCAGCTGCCGGAAGACACTGTCGGTAGTGGCCTCGAGCAGGGTGACGTCGAGCAAGAGTGTGTCGTTGACAGGGAAATTGTGGATGTAGCTGGCGGCGATGCCGTCGGCATGCTCGTAGCGGCGGTAGAGGTCGCCGACCTGCTGCCACGGAAGCACGTAGCGCCACACGGCGACGCCCCCCACTCCAAGGGTAGTCAAAAGAACAAAAAATATAATCCTCCTTTTCATAGGCTTGCCAACATCACACTGACATGGTGACAGGCTTCGGCAGTGCAGCAGCTGAGGCTACCGGTCACATAGGTGTCGCTACGTTGGGGCATGAGCCAAGCCGCCGAACCGACGCAGAGCGCCACCGCCACAATTAGTGTCGCCGACCGCAAGACATTGGCCCGGCGGCGGCGCCGGCGCTCGAACCATTCGTCGTAGCCGTCGATTATGGCTTCCAGTTGTTGTTTAATGTCACCTTCCATATTCTTTCCTCAGTTTATTTATGATACGGTTCATTCGCTGATATACTGCATTACGTTCGATACCTAGAGCCCGTCCTATCTCGGTGGCGTCGTAGCCGTCAAGGCGCATCTGCAGCATCCTGCGCTCCTCGTCGTCGAGCCGTGACATCAGGTCGTCGATGAGCTCGGCCATCTCGGCCGCGGCCGAGAGGTCTGGCAGGTCGCGTACGGTGTCGAGCGGCACGGTCGCGGGCTTGCGCTTGCGGTAGAGGTCGACCAGCACCGACCGCGTAGCGCGCCAGACCCAGACCCTCTGCTGCCACGGGTTGTCGCCGGCCTCGAGCTGGTCGAAGTGGAGCCAGAGGGCCAGGTAGACCTCCTGCACAAGGTCGCGGGCCAGTTCCTTGTCGTTATGGGCAAAGCGGCAGCAGGCGCGCCACACCGTGACGCGGTGCCGCAGCATGAAGGCCTCGTAGTCGTCATAACTCTTCCTGGCTGGTTTGTCCATACAAAATATATACGACGTAAAAAACGGTCGAAATCTTACACGATGCATAAAAAAAACCGCTCGGATGAGCGGTTTTTCCTATTGCTTCTCAACATGAGGTCTCGAAGTATCGCTGGATTAGTCCATGACGGTGTTCCAGTTGTGCTTGTCTTCGGCCTCGCCGAGCTGGATGGCGCGGAGGGCGTTGTAGAGCTTGGTGCTGTAGGGACCAGGCTCCTTGCCAAAGACGTAGCTCTTGCCGGTCTCGGGGTCATCGAGACGCTCAATGGGGCTGATGACGGCGGCGGTGCCGCAGGCACCGGCCTCCTGGAAG
>JAEEGF010649334.1_pt1 | contig 11838 bp, 11 predicted proteins | sample 9134171 | NCBI WGS metagenome assembly JAEEGF01 (sample SAMN16246542, study PRJNA631951) | gut metagenome | biome: gut microbiome; feature: rumen; material: AP-attached | host: Bos | place: Iran: Karaj | collected 2018-10 | reverse complement strand
TCCGCGTGACCATGCGGACCGAGATCCGCCGCATCCAGCAGCGGGCGGGCATCACCGCCGTGTACGTGACCCACGACCAGAGCGAGGCCATGGCCCTCTCCGACAAGATCATCGTCATGGAGAAGGGCCTCGTCTCCCAGATGGGCACGCCCCAGGAGATCTACTATCATCCCAAGAACAAGTTCGTGGCCGACTTCATCGGCGACGCCAACTTCCTGGAGGGCCAGATGGTCCGTCACGAGGGCGACGTGGGCATCGTGGACATCAACGGCACTGAGGTGAAGGTAGCCGAGGCTTCCAACGTGGCCGACGGCGCGGACACCACCGTGGTGCTCCGGCCCGAGTCCACCATGCTGCGGGACGAGGGTTACTTCCCCGTGGAGGTGGTGGTGTCCAACTTCATGGGCGCCTACCAGCTCTACCACGTGATGCTGGGCAACGTGAAGCTCATCATCCACGAGTACAATCCCAAGGACAAGAAGATCTACCAGGCCGGTGAAACCGCCTACATCGACTTCGCCCCCGGCGACGCCCACTGCATTTGAGCATCCATCGGCAAGGCCGACAGGAAGAGATTCCTGCCGGCCTTTTTGTTATAAAAACGATGGAAAAAAGGGAAGAATGCGGGTATAATGAAAAAAACGGTTTATCAGGAGGAACAGCCCATGCAAGTCGATCCCTTCACCAAATTCGACCAGGACTGGGGGCTGCTGACGGCGGGCACGCAGGAGCGTTTCAACGGCATGACCATCTCCTGGGGCTCTATGGGCACCATCTGGCATAAAAGCATCCTCACCGTCTACGTGCGTCCGGACCGATACACTTGGCAGTTTCTGAAGGACACCGATATTTTCACCGTATCCTTCTATCCTGAGAGCTGCCGCCAGGCTCTGACCGTCATGGGCACCCTGTCCGGCCGGGATGGGGACAAGGCAGCTGCCGCCGGACTCACGCCTCGGTTCCTGCCTCAGGGCGTTACCTTCTCGGAGGCCCGGGAGACCTTCGTCTGCCGAAAGATCTATATGGCCCCCATGGCCTATGAGGACGTGCCCCCGGAGGCTCAGCGGATCTATCAAAACGGTATCAAGCCCCACTGGATCATCATGGGCGAGGTCGTGGACCGCGTCCAGGAGGCATGATCCTGGGACCGGTATAACCCAGAGCAGACTTCTCATTGGGCTCAATGGGTCTGAGTTAAGCCCTGCCGCTGATGGCAGCGCAAGTTGTGGACAGGATTTACATCGGCCATATGGGGGATGACAACCGCCTAACCTTTACGGGTTTACATCCTGTGAGCATTTCGGTAACATAACCGCAGGGACCGCAGGATTTTCCCGCATCATTATACGCGATATGCTGGATTTTTCTGCTGCGACAGGTTGAAACACATATATAAGGAGGTTTGACACATAGGTCATACAAAAAACACGATGAAAAAATGGGGAAATCTGTTTCTAGTTCTTGTGATTGTTTTATCTTTATGCTTTCCTGCTATGGCTGAAGAAGACCCCATTGGTGAAGTTGATGGTAATATCTATACCAACTCGGTATTTGGCTTTCAGATGGTGTTGCCGGACAATTGGCATTTTCTCAATGATTTAGAGCTAGCCCAACGTATGGACTATAGCGTTGATTATGCCAGCCGTGAAGGCCTTGCCAGGTTGCTGAAAGAGACGACCGCCGCTTGTTGTATGATGGCCACCACCGAAGATGATCCCAATTCAACAGTTCATCTTATGGTGCAGGATTTAGGACTCTATCGATATTTGGATGAACAAACATTCTTTAATGCCATTAAAGAAGGCTTATCAAATGCCCTTACGAGCCTGGGCTTCGCAGATGTGAAGACGAGTCAGCAGACCTTCCGATTGGCAGATAAGGAGTATGTGGTTTTGGATGCAGAAGGCACCAAGAATAATATAACCGAACATTCATTATTCATGTACTTCATAAGCGATAATGTCACGGGGGTCCTTACTATAAAATCCTCCTCCAAGGAGAATGCAATGGCTATACTTGATTTTCTGCAGCCTCTGTAAACAGACGCATCCAACAAACCGCTCAACAAGCCCAACGAAAGGAATCGCCTATGCACGAGATCGAGATCTTCTATCTGAACGGCTGTCCCTACTGTGAGAACGCCAAAAGGGCCGTGACCGAGCTTTTGGCGGAGGAGCCCGCCTATCGGACGCTGACCCTCCGCTGGATCGAGGAGAACCGGGCGGCGGACCTGGCCGCCAGCTATGACTATTACCGGGTGCCGTCGGTGTTCCATCACGGGGACAAGCTCTATGAATGCTCGCCGCTCCATGGCTACGGGGCTATCAAGGAGCATTTCCGCTCGGCCTTCGACCGGGCGCTGGCGGCATGAGTCGGCTCAAATACAAATGCCTGGTACTGGATCACGACGACACGGTCATGGACAGCACCCGGCTCATCCACCATCCGGCCTTCCTGGTCTACCTTCGGGAGATGCGGCCCGGGGTCACCGTCAGCCTGGAGGAATACTTTCGGCTGAACTTCCACCCCGGCTTTTTGGAGTACTGCGAGCAGGTCCTGCACCTCACCCCGGCGGAGCTGGATCGGGAGATGGCGGTCTGGACGGAGTACGTGGCTACCCACGTGCCCCGGGCCTTTCCCGGCATGAAGGAGATCATGACGGAGCAGCTTCGGCGGGGCGGCAGCATCGCCGTGGTCTCCCACTCCCTGCGGAAGAATATCCTGCGAGACTTTCGGGCAAACGGGCTGCCGGAGCCGTCCATGGTCTTTGGATGGGAGCTGCCCCGAGAGCAGCGCAAGCCCAACCCCTACGCCCTGGACAGGATCATGGCGTGCATGGATCTTGCGCCCGAGGAGATGCTGGTGGTGGACGATTTGAAGCCCGGCTACGACATGGCCGCTAAGCGCCGCGTCCCCTTCGCCGCCGCGGGCTGGGCCTACGACGTGCCGGAGATCCGCGCCTTTTTGCAGCAGAACTGTCCGCTGTACTTCGATTCCGCGGAAGCGTTGTACAAGTATCTTTTTGAAGAGGAATGATGGAAAGCTTCGCACCTTTTCTTCGAAAAGAAAAGGTGCGGCCAAAAGAACTTAAGAAGAGGACTATGCTGCGTGCACAGTCCTCTTTCTCTTCTTAAGTTTCTCTTTTTCCGCCGCTTTTTCTCTTTGTCTAAAGAGAAAAAGCGGCAAAAGAAGAAATCACAATTGTTTAAGAATATACGCCTTCACCTTATCGAGCTTCGAATACTTCCAGGCGCCCTCCTCGGCGGTCCTAGAGAAGGGAACGATCACATGGAAGTCCATGTGGGTGCCCTCGTAGTACCCGTCGGGCTCGGTGCTGAAGAAATACCCGTCCCAGACGGCCTGGGGCGCGTTGGTGAACCTATCCGGCTCCAGGTAGATCATCTTGCGCATATCCTCCGCCACGAAGGCCTTGGCGGCCAGGGGCGACAGCAGCGCGTACTCGCCCGCGGGGATATTGGTGAAGATGTCCGGCAGGGGCGCTTCCACGATCTTCTCCGGGCCGCGGACGATCTGGATGCCCATGGCCTCGAAGTCCAGCTTTTCCTCGGTGAAGATCAGCTTCAGCAGCACGCCCACGTCGGTGTACAGGTGGGCCCGCTGGTAATTGGTATCGAAGATGAAGTTGCCCAGGGAGTAGAAGATGGCCTTCCCGTCGGGGAACAGCTCGTAATTCTCCGGCACGTGGGGATGGTGGGCCACCACCACGTCCGCCCCCAGCTCCAGGAACCGGAGATACCGATCCCGGGTGTAGGGGCTGGGCATGCTGGTGAACTCCTCGCCGCCGTGGGAAACCACCACGCACCAGCGGCACTTCGACTTCACCTCGTCGATGCGCTTCTTGATGTAGTCCATATCGTCCCAGCGGAAGATGCCGGGCTCCGTGGCGGTGGCGGGGATGCACTCGGCCATATACGCCACGCCGAACATGCCGATGCCGCCGGCCTCGTCGAGATAGATGGGCTCCGACGCCTCCACCTCGTTGAGGCCCGCGCCGATGGTGAGGCACCCCATCTCCCGGGCGATCTTCCGGGTGCTGACGACGCCCTCCCGGCCCGCGTCCATGGTGTGGTTGTTGCCCACGCACCAGATATCCGCGTGCATGTTCTTGAGCACCTTGGTGGCGGCGGGGTTCATGGCGTGGAAGAACACGCCCCGGCTGCCGTCGTCCACGGCGTCGATGAGGGCCCCCTCCACGTTGGCGGCCACATGGTCCGCGCTGTGGAAGAAGTCCAATATGGGCTGGGAGAGGAGCTGATCGTCCTCCCAGCGATGGTCCATGTACCGGTCGAAGCCGATGTCGCCGGTGAATATGATGGAAGTCTTATCCTTGCTCATGCCGTCCTCCTTACTTCAGGCGCTTGAGGGTCTCCAAGGTCAGCAGCCAGGTCCGCTCCGTGGAGACGATGTGCAGCCGCTCCCGGGGCGTGTGGATGTTGGTCAAATCCGGCCCGAAGGAGATGCAGTCGAGGTCCGGCATCTTCCCGGACAGGATCCCGCATTCCAGGCCCGCGTGAAGGGCCGCGATCCTGGGCTCCTCGCCGTAGACCGCCCGGAAGGCCTCCACCATCACGTCCCTGAGATGGGAATCGGGCCGATACTGCCAGGCGGAATAGGAGGCGGGGATCTCCACCGTGCCGCCCAGAGCCCGGGTCAGGGCGATGACCTTCTCCGTGGTCTCGGCGGCCTGGGAGTTGACGCTGGAACGGATCATGAACCAGCCCACCACCGAGTCGCCCTCGGTGTAGACCCGGCCCAGGTTCAGGGAGGTCTGGACCAGGCCCGGCACCTCCGCGCTCATCATCTGGACCCCGTTGGGCGCGCAGAACAGGAACGCCGCCACCCGGCGAGTGCTGTCCGCGTCCAAGGCGACCAATTCACCGTTGGTCGGCTTGAGCGAAACACGAATGTCGGGGTCGGCGGTCCGGTACTCGTTGGTCAAAGCGTCGCCCAGGGCTTTGGCCGCAGCTTCCGCCGCAGCGAAATCCTTCACGGCTACCAGTGCTTTGGCGTCTCGGGGGATGGCGTTGTCCTTGGCGCCGCCGGAGACGGTCAGCAGCCGCAGGTCCGTGACATTCATAAGCTCCGTCAACGCCCGGCCCAGGAGGATGTTGGCATTGGCCCGGCCCTTGTGGATCTCCTCGCCGGAGTGGCCGCCCATGAGGCCGTCCACGATAAGCTCGCAGACCGCGCCGTCATACGCCGCCCGCTGCACAGGCAGGGTGCAGACGGCCCGGGTGGAGCCCGCGCAACTGACGGTGAGGACCTTCTCCTCCTCAGAGTCGATGTTCAGCATGTACTTGGCCTGCAGGTCCGAGGCGTCCAAGCCCCGAGCTCCCAGCATGCCCACCTCCTCGTCCACGGTGAAGAGGCACTCCAAGGGTCCGTGGGGGATATCGTCCGCGTCCAGGATGGCCAGGGCCATAGCCACGGCGATGCCGTCGTCGCCGCCCAGGGTGGTGCCCCGGGCGCCCACCAGGTCGCCCTCCACGAAGAGGTCCAGCCCCTCCTTGTCCATGTCCTTGGGACAATCGGCGTCCTTTTCGGCCACCATGTCCATGTGTCCCTGGATCATGACCGTGGGGGCGTTCTCATAGCCCGCTGTGGGGGCCTTCCAGATGACGACGTTGTTCAGCTCGTCCTGACGGAACTTCAGGTGACGGGCCTCGGCGAAGGATACCAGATAGTCGCTGATGGCCTTGGTATTATGGGACCCGTGGGGGATGGCGCACAGCTCCTCGAAGAAACGGAAGACGTTTTGCGGCTGCAAGTTGGATAAAACACCCATGCTTTTTCTCCTTTTCCTAATATGACACGATGCAAGTGAAGGTCACTTGCATCGCGTCGTTTTGTTTTCTTATACAGTTACATCCCGGCGCGAGGATATGATCGTTACGCCAGAGCCGCCATGATACGGGCGCAAAGGACCGCCAAGGGGGTCCCCACAACGTAGCCCATGAGGGCCATCAGGATACCGACGGGTACCAAGGAACCAGAATAGGAACCAGCAAGCACCGGCGCCGAAGCCGTGCCGCCGATATTTGCCAGGGACGCAACTCCTGCAGTGAACAGGTCGAGTTTGAGCAGTTTGCAGATGATCAGCATCAGCACCGCGTGGATGGCCAACACAATGAAGCCGGTGAGGATCCAAGCGGGCGCGTCGCCCAACTCCAAAAGGCTGGCACGGGAAGCCAGCAGACCGATGACGGAGTAAAGCAGGAGGTTGGAGACCTCGGCGGAACCAGCCACTTTGCCCAGCGGGGTAACGGCAGCGATCAGCGCCACAACGGTAACGAACAGCACCGTCCAAGTGGCTTTATCGGAGAAGTTGGTCCAGCCATACAGCTTGGCACCAACGTTGGTAGCGATGGCGCTCACCAGGAAGGCGCAACCGATCAAGAGGATCAAGCTCTGGAAGGTGACAGGCTTGGTGTTGAGTTTGGCTTCCTCCTCAAGGCGAGAGGAGACCTCATCCAGTCGGCTGGTATCTGCCTTGCTCCACTTGTTGAACTTGGGAGCAAGCTGAATGGCCCACAGCAGGAACATGACCCACAGAGAGTAGTCGATAGAGTCGATGACCAGAGCATATCCCATATCAGCCTCGCTGATATCTAGGGCAGCTTGCACGGCCACCATATTGCCACTGCCGCCGATCCAAGAACCGCAGAGAGCGCCCAAACCTTTCCATGCATCGGCTCCGATAATGCCCTTCATGATAACGAAAGCAACTACGAAGCCAATGATGATGGTCAACGTGGCGGAGAAGAAACCGACGAGCATCCTTGGCCCGAGGCGCAGGACTTTGCGAATGTCGCAGCGAAGCAACATAGCAAAGATCATGGCATAGGTCAGGTTGTTCTTCAGGGCGCTATACGCCGGCTTGGTCTCCTTCAAATCCCAGACCTTCAGCGTGCAGAGCAGCATCGCAATCAGATAGCAAAGCACCACAGCAGGAATAAACTTGAAGAATTTCTTCAAACCACCCTTAGCGGACTTCTCGAGAGTCACCAACACGGCTGCCATGAACAGCAGTAAGGCCATGTAGGTAAAGCCATTGGTAATCATTCAATAAAACCCTCCTCGTTTGTTTCTCTATCCCAAAGCCCCGCTTGCGCGGCGCTGAGTGACCGTCAATTGTGTCACCAACGTGAACACTTTTACTTTTTAAAGTATAATCCTATATAGTATATATGTCAACAAATGATCAAAAAAACAAAAAAAGATATGGGCCTTGGCGAAAAAGCCCATATCTTTTCGACTTTTCCCTTATTTGAGCCGCCGCAGGGTCTCCCGAAGCAGCTCCCAGGTGCGCCAGGTGGAGGCGATCTTGAGCCGCTCCCGGGGGGTGTGGACGTTCACCACATCGGGACCGATGGAGATGCAGTCCAGATCCGGTATCTTTCCCGAGAAGATCCCGCATTCCAAGCTGGCGTGTTGGGCCGCAATCCGGGGTTCCATACCGTATACCGTCAAAAAGGCGTCGGTCATGACCTCCCTCAGATGGGAGTCGGGCCTATACTGCCAGGCGGAATAGGAGGAGGGCACCGTGGCTTCGCCTCCCAAAGCCCGAGTCAGGACCATGACCCGACGGGCCGTGTCCTCCGCCTGGGAATTGATGCTGGAACGGATCATGAACCGGGACACCACCCGATCGTCCTCCGTATAGACCATGGCATAGTTCAACGAAGTCTGGACCAGACCCGGCACCTCCGCGCTCATCATCTGGACTCCGTTGGGGGCGCAGAACAGGAACGATGCCGCCCGACGGGTGCTCTCCTCGTCCATTGGCATGAAGTGACTTCGGGTGGGGAACAGCCGGATACGGACCTTGCTCTCCGTGGCCCGGTATTCGTTCTCCAAAACAGCCGCCAGCGCCTTGGCTGCCGCTTTGGCCGTCTCGATATCCCTCACGGAGATGAGGGCCGCCGCGTCCCGGGGAATGATGTTGTCCTTGGCGCCGCCGGAGACGGTGAGGAGCCGAAGCTCCGTTTTGTCCATGAGCTCCATAAGGACCCGGCCCATGAGCCGGTTGGCGTTGGCCCGGCCCCGATGGATATCCTCGCCGGAATGGCCGCCCACCAACCCGTCCACCATAAGGGCGCAGACCCGGCCCTCGAAGGGCATCCGCCCCACGGGGAGGGTACTGACCACCCGGGTGGATCCGGCGCAGCTGACGGTGAAGACCCTCTCCTCCAGGGAGTCCAGGTTGATCATGTATTTGGCCTTCAGATCGGACACGTCCAGGGCCCGCACGCCCTGCATGCCCATCTCCTCATCCACGGTGAACACGCATTCCAAAGGCCCGTGGCGCAGATGATCGTCGTCCAGCACCGCCAGGGCCATGGCTACGCCGATGCAATCGTCCGCCCCCAGCGTGGTGCCGTGGGCGCCGATCTCGTCCCCGGCCACGAAGATGTCCAGCCCCTGCTGCTCCGTGTCCCGATTGCAGCTGTGCTCCTTCTCCACCAGCATATCCATGTGGCCTTGGAGCATGAGGGTAGGCGCGTCCTCATAGCCCGGAGCGGCGTCCTTCCAGATGACCACGTTGTTGACCTCGTCCCGACGGTAGCGAAGGCCCCGCCGCTGGGCAAAGTCCACCAAATAATCGCTGACGGGGCCCGTTTGATGGGTCCCGTGAGGGAGCGCGCACAGAGCCTCAAAGAATTCAAACACCGCTTTCGGCTCCAGACCAGCCAAAACACCCATAGGTCAGTTCCTCCTTATCAAGATTTTGAAACTATGCTTCGTACAACAGATTCAGCCGAAAGAGCTTCCGTTCCCGATCCCCGCCGAGCAGGAAGGTGTTTCCCTGGCGGGCATAGGTCAGGGTCACGGCCTCGCCCAGCTTCGCTTCGCCGCTGTATTCCGCCCGGATCTCCCGAACGGGACAGGCGCACAGGTCCGCCGGCATCCGATCCTCGCAGAGATCCAGATACCGGGTGTTGTTCATGTGCCCGTTCAGGTCCACGTAGCTGTAGGGCACCGTGAAAACTTCCTTCTCCCCGCCCTGCGCCGGTCTGGGCGCGGCGGGCAAAGGCAGGGGTTTCTCCGCCTTCTCCCCCTTGATGCGAACGCCGTGATCCTCCGGAAACACCAGTTTCCGACTCTCCCGATCCATGAGGGCCCAGAGGGCGCTGCCGGTCAGCAGCGTGTTCCCGTCCCGATCCTCCATGCGATAGTACCGGGGAAAGTACAGGTGCATGGTGTCCCCCGGCCAGGACAGCAGCCGCACGTCTTCGTCATAGACGGGCAGCCGGTCCACCTTCACCTGCTGCAGCGTCACGATCCACAGGAGCCCCTTGTCCAGGGTCTTCTCCCGGCCCATGCCCAAAAGGGTGGTGTGTGCGATGGACGCCTCCTGCAGGAAAGTGAACAGGCGGCTGAGCCGCAGCCGCCTTTGGGCGTCCACATCAGAGCTTAGGAGTCGATAGGCTTTTTCGTACGCGCTCATGCCTTGGGCATCCGCTTGTCGATGGCGTCCACCACGTCGCCCAGGGTGGACAGTTTCTGCCACTGGCGATTGGGGATGCGCACGTCGAAGGCTGCCTCCAGCCGGCAGATGATGAGAGTGAAGCCCATGGAGTCGATGCCCGTATCCGTGTTGATGACGGTGCTCTCGTCGAAATCCTGTCCCTCCAGCTCCGGCAGGGACTCCACGATGATGGTCTTGGCCTTTTCCAAAATTTCTTCTCTGCGGGTCATTTTTCCTCTTTCCCTTCCCGTTGGACGGCCCAACGCATGATCTTGCCGCTGGCGGTCCGGGGCAGCGGCGCCCCGTAAAATGCGATGTTCCTCAGCTGTTGGCCCCGAGGGAGCTCAGCCATGACGGGCCTGAGCTTCTCCCACAGAGGCGCTGTTTCCTGTTCCGGCCCCTCAAGAACCAGTACGGGACCCTTATCCTCCAACACCACGCACAGGTTCGGGGTGCCCAGGGCTCGGGCAATGGCTCCTTCGTATTCGGGCAGATATAGCTTGGTGCCGTCCATGAGCACCAGCATCTCCTTCTTCCGGCCCGTCAAGATCAGGCGCCCGGCCCAATCGAGACGGCCCAGATCCCCCGTATGGAGGATGCCGCCCCGCAGGACGTTTCCCGTATCGGTCGGCCGCCGCCAGTATCCTTCCATGACGCAGGTGGGTGCGCTGATGAGCACCTCCCCGTCAGGGGCGATGTCTATGGTGTCGTCGGGACAGACGGTCATGGCGTAGGGGTCGCTGCCCAGGCTCAGCGCCACGCCAGAGCTGGTCTCCGTGAGGCCGTACCCAAAGTGGACCGCCTTGCCCATGGCCCGCGCCGCGTCCAAAATGGGCTTGGGGCAGCCGCCAGCGCCCACCAAAATGAGCTTCAGCTCTGGGTTCAGGGCCTGATGCTGCAGCAGAAAGCCCAGGAGCAAAGGCACGGCGGAGATGGCGGTGGGTGTGAAGAAAGCGCAGTCGTCCACATAATGCCGGGCGCCGCGGCCAAGGGCCACGGACGCGCCGCAGGAAAGGCCCCACAGAAGGCCGCAGACGAAGCCGAACACGTGGTCGAGGGGCAGCATGCACAGCAGCCGGTCCTCTGGCCGGAGGGGCAGCAGGGCGCTGCCGTTGTAGGCGCTGCTCATAAGGGAGGCGCTGGTGAGCACCACGGCCTTGGACCGGCTGGTGGTGCCGGAGGTGAAAAACAGCACCCGGGCGGGACCGCCCTCAGCGTTGGGCTCCAGACAGGGCGTAAGATCGCTGACAAGGTCCGGATCGCCCCACAGGGAGCTGATCTCGGCTTCCCGGACCATGTCCGCAAGAGCGGCATCGGAAGCATTCTCGTTTAGGAGCACCAACCGTTTGCCGAAGATCACGGTGGCGAATATCTCGATGACGCAAGCAAAGCTTCCGTCGCACAGAACGCCCCGACAGAGCCCCGGTTCCCGTCCCAATTCATTGGCCCGAACCAAAACCCGCTCCCGCAGCTCCCGGAAAGTGCACGTACATAAGGAGCCGCCTCGTTCATAGACAAGGGCCGGCCGATCCGGCGCATTCTGGGCCCAATAGCTCAGCAGCTCGTCAAATCCCGAAAATCGCATGGTTCCACCTCCCTGTATTTGTATAGTAGCACGGCCCCGGCAAAAAGAAAAGAAATCTTTTTGTTTTCATAAAAAATATCGTGCAATCCGCAACCGTTTGCGCTACAATAAAAAAGATGGAAATCATCAATATTCAGGAGGAGTTTGGTATGGACAAAAACATCCGCATCTGCATCGTAGGCGGCGGCCCCGCGGGCCTTTCCGCCGGCATGTATCTGGAAAAGAAGGGCTATGAGAATTACACCATTTTGGAGCGTCTCGACCGGGTGGGCGGCAAGTGCTGGTCCCCCACCTACAACGGCCGCCGCTATGAGATGGGCGCCATCATGGGCGTGCCCAGCTACTACGCCGTTCACGATGTGGAGGAATTCTGCGGCATCACCCACGACGGTCCCCAGCTGAACCGTAACTACAAGAACAGCAAGGGCGACGTGATCGAACCCTTCGAGCCCAAGAAGAATATCCTCAAGATCCCCCGCCTGCTGAAGATGAAGAAGCAGGTGAAGAAGCTGGGCGAGATTTTGGAGACCAAGTACAAGGGCTATGACGTGAACGGCCACAGGGGCGTAGCCCAGGGCCGGTACGACGGCTTCTCCCAGGCGAACGCCAAGCGGGAGCCCATCAGCGGCGAAAACTCCAACCTGAAGGACCTCTGCCTGCCCTTCAACCAGTTCTGCAAGCTCAACGGCGTGGAGCTGACCCAGGACATCTGGATCGGGCCCTTCACCTCCTTCGGCTACGGCTACTTCGACGAGATCCCCGC
>JAEEGF012492901.1_pt1 | contig 11839 bp, 9 predicted proteins | sample 9134171 | NCBI WGS metagenome assembly JAEEGF01 (sample SAMN16246542, study PRJNA631951) | gut metagenome | biome: gut microbiome; feature: rumen; material: AP-attached | host: Bos | place: Iran: Karaj | collected 2018-10 | reverse complement strand
GGCCTTCAGTTCGAGGATGATATTGCCATTGACGACCAAGTCCATACGGTAGTCCTGGTCGAGGCGCACGTCATCCCAATAGATGGGCAGGAACTTCTGACGCTCCACGGTGTAGCCTTTCTGCTCCAAGAGGTATTTCAGCGCGGCCTCGTAGGCAGACTCCAGCAGGCCCGAATGCCACTTACGGTGGATGCGCATAGCCTCACCAGTGATGTCCTTGAAGAACTCGTACTTCTTGTTATATTCCGTTATTGCATCCATATTCTTTCTTTTTGGGGGTCGCTTTCGCTCAAAATTATAAGAAAATTGTTCAAACTGTACGGTTGAAAGGAATTAAGGGACGGGTAAGGAAGAAAGATGTTTTTGAAGGAAACGAATTGCCGTAATTTGACATAATTTTACTCACAAATTATTATATTTATTATTTAAATTCGTGGACAAAATTATAATAATTATGGGAATTCGTTTCAAAAGCAAGTAGTATTTTCTATTTCATTTCAAGATGTCATTTCAACCGTACAGGTCAAATTCACTGTGATGTGTTTACGGTCGATTTGCTTCATGGCTTTAGCTACCACGCTACTCTTACCAAAACGACGCGGACTGATCAATACCAGGTGGTTGGCACTTTTCATGAACTGCTCAATATAAGCGACCTCCTCCACTCTGTCAGTGAAGTAGTTTTCCTCTACGATAGTGCCGAATTTAAAGGGATTCTCCATATTACGCATTTTTTCGTTACGATTTTTTTCGTAGTCGATGCAAAGATAGATATTTTTCCTTTAACTTCCAAATCTTTAGACATTTATTTTAATATCAGCCATCGAAAAGCTGCGAAGTATAGAGTCAACATGCTAAGTGTCATCGCCAGAGCGAGGGCTGTGGCGGCAATGGGGCGGGTGTTTTCGGCAAACCAAAGAAGGAAACTTGTCTGCATGTGGAAAGTGAAGAGTGGCACGTCGGCGGGTGTGGAGAGAATGAAGACCATAGTAGCGAGCTAGCTCGCCTACTAGCCTTTCGCGCTCCAGCAGGTCGCCCTTAAGTTACATTGTGAATAAAACAAAAAAAACAGTGTCTGTTTGAAGATATCATGGAAAAAAACACTAACTTTGCGCTTTATAAACATATAAAGACGCAATAAAAGTAAGTTCAAGATGTTTTCACAAAGAATAGAAGAGGTCATCAGGGCATCGCTCGTCGATGGCGTCATTACAGAGAGAGAGCGGCAGGTCATCAGGCGCCTGGCCGAGCAGGAAGGCATCGACGCCGACACCTGCGATGTGCTGCTCGACGCCCGCATACAGGAGATGAAGAAAGAACAGAAGGTGGAGCAGGCCGAGTGTCCGCATTGCGGCGCCCAGCTCGATGCCTTCAAGACCACATGCCCCTTCTGCGGTCATGAGATAGGGCGGCGCCGTGCATCGTCGAGCATGAAAGAATTGAACGAGCAGTTGGCACGGGTATCGGCTCCCAACACAGAGGCAGCGAAGGCCACCCGCACCAGCATTATCACCAGCTTCCCCGTGCCCAACACTCGCGAGGACTTGCTGGAGTTTCTCAGTCTCTCGGCGGCCAATGCCAAGAAACGCGGAGGTCTGCTCGATCAGCCCTTTGCCCGCTATGCCATGGTCATTGCGGCGTTCTGGCTGGGCTTTACCCTCATCTTGGCTATTGGCAGCAAGGAGACGAAAGGCTATCCCCTTGGCGAAGCTTTAGGCGCCGGCTTCGTCATGGCCCTCATCATTGGCAGCTGGTTTGGCATCAGATACGCCAAGAAGGGTGGCGACAAGTCGGTGAAAGAGCACAACGCCATGGTGAGCGTGTGGCGCACCAAGTTCGACCAGGTGATGACGAAGGCCCGCATGACCTTGGTTCGCCCTGAGGACGTGCAGACGCTTGACCGCCTGCAGCGCGAGGTATATGGCAAATAATACAGCTAGACAACACAAACAGTGATAAGCACATTAACTAAACAGATTGGGGAATACAAAAAGGCATCCATAGCCACGCTGCTTCTGACGGCATTGGAGGTGGTGATGGATGTGCTCATTCCCTACGTCACGGCGCTACTCATTGACCGTGGCATCATGGCGGGCAACATGCAGGCCGTCTATCTCTACGGACTGCTGATGGTGGGCATGGCCCTGCTCTCGCTGCTGTTCGGCATCCTGGCCGGGCGCGTGTCGGCCTACGCCTCAACGGGCTTTGCCTCCAACCTGCGTCGCGCCATGTACAGAAACATCCAGACTTATTCCTTCCAGGACATCGACAAGTATTCAACATCGGGCTTGGTGACGCGCATGACCACAGACGTGAACTCACTGCAGAACGCGTTCCAGCAGATTCTGCGTGTCACCGTGCGCGCACCGTTCCGCCTGCTGCTGAGCATAGCCATGTGCCTGGTCATCGACCCAAGGCTGTCGCTCATCTTCATCTTAGCCATGGTGGTGCTCGGCGTCAGCCTATACCTTATTATATCGCGTGTGGCACGGCTCTTCCAGCAGGTCTATGTGAAGTACGACGAGCTGAACCAGAGCGTGCAGGAGAACGTGACGGGCATACGCGTGGTGAAGGCCTTCGTGCGCGAGGACTACGAGACGCAGAAGTTCAGCCGCGCTGCCGACGGCCTGTACAAGCTCTACACGAAGGCCGAGAGCCTGATGGCGCTCAACCACCCCGTGATGAACATGGTGGTGTACGGCTGCATCATCGCCTTGTCGTGGTGGGGCGCCCACTTCATCGTGGGCGGCACGCTGACCACGGGCGAGCTGACCTCGCTCTTTACCTACGTCATGTCAATCCTGCAGGCACTGATGATGCTGTCGATGATTTTCGTCATGCTGACACAGAGCGCAGCCTCGGCCAAGCGCGTCAGCGAGGTCATTGAGCATCGCGCCACCATTGAGAATCCTGCCGAACCGGTAATGGAGGTGAACGACGGCAGCGTGGAGTTCCGCGAGGTGAGGTTCGACTATGAAGTCCAAGCCCCCCTGTCATCCCCCGAGGGGGATACAAATGCCCTAAAGAGTAATGAAGCCCCCTTGGGGGCCGTAGGGGGGGCTTCGCATCGTCGCTCTGCCCTCTTCAATGTATCCTTTTCCATTTCTTCCGGACAGACCATCGGCGTCATTGGCGGCACCGGCTCGGGCAAGTCGACGCTGGTCAACCTCATCAGCCGCCTCTACGACACGTCGAAGGGCGAAGTGCTCGTGGGCGGGCGCAACGTGAAGGACTACGACCTCACCGTGCTGCGCAACGCCGTGAGCGTGGTGTTGCAGCAGAACACGCTGTTCAGCGGCACGGTGATAGACAACTTGCGCTGGGGAAAGCACAATGCCACTCTAGAGGAATGCCGCGAGGCATGCCGCATGGCCCAGGCCGACGAGTTCATCATGGAGATGCCGCAGCAATACGACACGAAGATTGAGCAGGGCGGCACCAACGTGAGCGGCGGACAGAAGCAGCGACTGTGCATTGCCCGCGCCCTGTTGAAGCAGCCGATGATTCTCGTACTCGACGACTCGACGTCGGCCTGCGACACCCGCACCGATGCCCGCATACAACAGGCCTTCCGCGAGCAACTGCCGCAGATGACAAAGCTCATCATAGCCCAGCGCATCAGCAGCGTGGAGCACTGCGACAAAATTCTTGTGATGGACAACGGCGTGGTCACTGGCTTCGGCACGCACGACGAGTTGCTGGCCACCAACGCCCTCTACAAGGAAATCTACGATATTCAGACAAAAGACACTGGCGACTTTGATGCAAAGAAGAAAGGAGGTGCCGCATGAGACAGCCATCATTCGGACGAGGCGGCGGTGGTGCTCACGGGCAGGCCGGCTTCCAGAAAGTAAGCAAGAAGCAGCGCCAGGTGATGGTGCGCCTCTTTGGCTTCGTGCTGAAGAACTACAAGTTCAGCATTCTCACCGTTCTGGTGTGCATCGTGGTGAGCAGCATCACGTCGCTCTTCTCCACGCTCTTCACCCGCACGCTCATCGACGACTACATAACACCGCTGACACAGGCTGCCAACCCTGAGTACGCATCGCTGCTCCAAGCACTCTTCCGCCTGGGGCTCATCCTGCTGCTTGGCGTTGTGGCTGGCTATGCCTACAACCGCCTGATGATTAACGTGAGCCAGGGCACCATGCTGCGCCTGCGCAAGCAAATCTTTGAGCGCATGGAGAAGCTGCCCCTCAACTATTTCGACACGCACCCGCACGGTGAGCTGATGTCGGTCTACACCAACGACGTGGACTCGCTGCGGCAGATGATTTCCACAGCCATGGCGCAGGTCTTCTCGTCGCTCATCACCATTGTGGCCACGTTCACCTCGATGGTGGTGCTCAGCATCCCGCTGACGCTGGTGAGCATCTTCATAGCCGTAGTGATGATGATTACGACAACAAAACTGGGCAAGTGGTCGCGCGGCTATTTCCGCACACAGCAGGAGAGCCTGGCCAGCGTGAACAGCTTCATTGAAGAAATGATGACAGGGCAGAAGGTGGTAAAAGTATTCTGCCATGAGCAGCAGGCCGTGACCGACTTCGAGGCCATTAACGAGCGGTTGCGCTACTCGGCCTACAACGCCAACAAGATAGCCAACGTGGTGATGCCCGTCAACGGCAACCTGGGCAATCTGGGCTACGTGCTGCTGGCCGTCGTCGGCGCCGCCATCGCCCTGTCGGGCAGTTGGGAACTGTCGCTGGGCACCATCGTTGCCTTTCTCCAGCTGAACAAGAGTTTTACGCAGCCCATCAGCCATGTGTCGCAGCAGATTAACAGCGTGCTCAACGCCTCAGTCGGTGCCGAGCGCGTCTTCGCCCTGGGCGACGCAGAGCCTGAAGTAGACGAGGGAGCAGTGGTGCTGGAAAATGGACAGTGGAAAACGGTCGATGGTCAATGCCGAAAGGTGGAGGGCGACGTTGACTTCCAGCATGTGGACTTTGGCTACGTGCCTGAGAAGCAGGTGCTCTTCGACATCAACATCAACACGCAGCCCGGGCAGAAGATTGCCTTCGTGGGCGGCACGGGCGCCGGCAAGACCACCATCATCAACCTCATCAACCGCTTCTACGAAGTAGCCCCCCTACCCTCGCCCAAGGAGGACGCAAGTGCCTCGGCTATACTCTACGACGGCATTCCCATTACCGACATACAGAAGCAGTCGCTGCGCAGAAGCATGACCATTGTCCTGCAGGAGACGCACCTCTTCACCGGCACCGTACTCGACAACATACGCTACGGCAGCCTCCATGCCACCGACGACGACTGCATACGAGCCGCGCAGCTGGTGGGTGCCCACGACTTCATCCGCCGTCTGGCCAACGGCTACCATACGATGCTACAGGGCGACGGTGGTAACCTCAGCCAAGGCGAGCGCCAGCTCTTAGCCATTGCACGTGCTGCCGTGGCCAATCCACCCGTGCTCATCCTCGACGAGGCCACAAGCTCGGTCGACACCCGCACGGAGCAACTGGTGCAGCGCGGCATGGACACGCTGATGAGCGGGCGCACCACCTTTGTCATTGCCCACCGCCTGAGCACCGTGCGCAATGCCGACCAGATTATTGTCCTCGACCACGGCCGCATAGCCGAACACGGCACACACGACGAGCTTCTCGCCCTGCACGGTCAGTACTATCAACTCTATACCGGCAACCAGATAGACTGACTTGGGGGCGGCCGTTCTAAACTCATGATGATTCAACACGGAAGTGACAGACCGACCACCGAGCGCGAACGGCACATGATTCTCGATGTGCTGCGGGGACTGGCTTTATGCGGCATTGCTTTGGCCAACTTCCCTGAGTTTGCATTGTGGACGTTTCTCTCAAATGAGGAGCAGGCAGCAATGCCTACAGCTGACATTGACACGGTGGTGCGCTTTCTGCAATACCTCTTCGTCGACGGAAAGTTCTACACCGTCTTCTCGCTGCTGTTCGGCGTGGGTTTCTCGCTGATTCTGAGCCGCCATCCTGTATCGCTGTTCCTGCGAAGGATGCTGATTCTGGTGGCGATAGGTTTTTGTCATCTGCTGTTCATCTGGAGCGGCGACATACTGTTGCTCTACGCTGTTGGCGGACTGCTGTTGCCGCTATTCATCAAATTGCCCGACAAGGCCTTACTGTGTATAGCGGTGCTGCTGATTCTTTTGCCCGTGGGTTTGGACGCCCTGACTGAGTTTGCAGGTATCGACTTCGCTGCGCCTTTCTATGACGCCTGGTGGAGAAGTGCTACGGAGCAAGGCATCACCGACGAGAACTTCGCCTCGTGGCTAAGAGATGCCGACAGCTATCCTAAGATGTTTGCCTTCCTCATTCAGGGTGCACACGAGCGACTGTGGGAGTTTGTAGGCGGTCATCGTCTGCCCAAGGTCGTTGGTTTGTTCATCATTGGCTATCTGATAGGCAAGAACCGGTACTATGCCCATCTGCCTAAGCTGCCACTGAAGAAGCTCTTCTTCACAACCGCCGCCATAGGCCTGCCTGCTTCCGTGCTCTATGCCTGCAGTGCCACGGGCGGACATGCATGGGGGCTCACAGTTCACTCCGCGTTGTATGCCGTAAGTGTTGTGCCTTTGGCTTTCGCCTACGTCTTTGGCGTCTGTCTGCTGCTCCAGGGGGCACCCAATTGGGGCAAGGGTTTTGCTTTTGCCGGGCGCATGGCGCTCACCTGCTACATCACGCAATCGCTCATTGGCATTTTGCTATTCTACGGCATCGGATGGGGACTCGGCACATCGTTCGGCCTCGTCAGCATCGAGGCCACAGCCCTCTGCGTGTTCACGCTGCAGGTATTGCTCTGCCGTTTGTGGCTGCGCTATTTCCACTTCGGTCCACTCGAATGGCTGTGGCGCATGCTTACATACGGCAAGTATCTCCCAAACAGACAAAAGGAGCATGTGCCAACTTGAACTCTTAAACACTCGTGATGATGACATCTTATCTGAACAAAGAAAATATAGCGCGAAGCGGGAATGGCGTGGAGTACCATCCGCTGCTGCCCTTCCTGCCTGAGAATGCGCGGGTACTGTTTCTGGGCAGTTTTCCACCGCAGCGCAAACGGTGGTGCATGGACTTCTATTATCCTAACTTCATCAACGACCACTGGCGCATTGAGGGGCAGGTGTTCTTTGGCGATAAGAACCACTTCGTGGATGCTGCCAACAAACGCTTCAAAATCGATGACATCGTGGCATTCTGCAAGGAAAAGGGCCTCGCGTTCTACGACACCTCCACCTGCATCCGCCGCCTGCAGGACAACGCCTCAGACAAGTTTCTGGAGGTGGTGGAGCCTACCGACATACGTGCCTTGTTGCAGCAGTTGCCCCATTGCAGCGCCATCGTTACCACAGGCGAGAAAGCCACACACACCATCTGCACCTCACTCCATATACCTGAGGTTCCAAAGGTCAATAGCTGGGTGGCTATTCCCGACTTCTGCAATAGTAATGGCGAGCAGACAGTTCTCTACCGTCTTCCATCCTCGTCGCGCGCTTACCCGCTGTCGTTCGACAAGAAGGTGGAGGCTTACCAACAAATGTTCTATCACATTATGCGTTTCACCTCTCCTATACTTCAACAATGACTATCCGCAATCATGGGTGACTAAGGCCTTTTCGCTTGCTACCGTAGGGACACAGGTTCCTGTACAACAGTGTAACGCTACGCGCGCGCAGGAAAGAACTTTCGTGCTACCAGTGCTACCGGTGCTACCACCCCTGCAACTAGTGCTGAGAGGGCGCACACCGGGAAATGTATAAATATACAGAAACCAGAGGGCTTCGCAGTAAAATTTGGCGGTCACTTTTTCGAAAAAGTGGCCGCCAAATTTTACTCAGAGGCCGTCCTATGCTGAAAAGTGGCCAACAGCCTCCCCTTCGCTGCCACTCCTGCATAAATATTCACTCAAAACGTATAAATATGTACGATGAGACAAATAGAAAACACACTTTTCTATTTGTCTCATCACTAGAGTCTACCTTAACCCTAACGTGCTACCGCTTCGTGCTACCAGAGCTACCACTTCGTGCTACCAGTGCTACCACCCTCAGTTAGCGTTAAGGTTAGCGTTAAGGTTAGCGTTAAGGTTAGCATTAGCTGGTAGCACTGGTAGCACAAAAAAAACACTCACGCGCGCGTATAAGGCCTCCGTTGGCTCCCCGCGCAGGCGAGCTTTGATTGGGAATGGGCATCGCCGCTCAATGGCCGAGGGCACAAAGTACCCCCGGCCGTGCCGATTAGCGAGCTATTGAGCGGCAACACTGTCAGCGTCAGTTGCACTTGTCAAGCCTACAAACTCCTGACGGGCATCGAAGCACGGACACGCCTTCGCTGCGAAATCGCGATGGCCATACACCTGAACACCGGGGAACTGCTGCCGCAGGTGGTCAACAAGGGTGCGCATGGCCTGCCGTTGTTGTGGGGTGCGTGTGTCCTTGGGATGCATGTCAGCGTCAAGACCTCCCACATAGCAAATGCCTATGGAGTGGGCGTTGTGTCCCCGGCAGTGTGCTCCAGCGCGCCATAGTGGGCGGCCGGCACATACGGTGCCGTCGAGGAGGATGAGGTAATGATAGCCTATGCCGAAGAAACCGCGCTGGCGGTGCCAACGGTCTACATCGGCCACAGTGTGGTGACGGCCCTCAGGTGTGGCCGTACAGTGAATGATGATCTCTGTTATTCTGCGCATGGTATTTACAGGTAATCTATTACCGCTGGTGCGCGCATGATGCCTGGCGCCAACGGTTTGGGTTATTGAATAGTGGTTAACAATCTATCCGTTCGCAGCCGTTGGCCATGACGAGGAAGAACGATGTGCTGCTGCAGTCGAACTTTGACTTCAAGTGACGAATGATTTGCAGCGTGTCTTGGCGGTTCAGCCAGCTGTAGACCAGTAGCTGCCATCGCGTATGGTCATAGAGGTGTATTCCGAAATGGTCGAAGCTGGCAGGCAGCAGTACTATCTGCAATGCACTGCGGCTGCTCACCTCATGGCTGCCCGGTGTGAGGCAGGCCAGGCGTGCACTACGCATGCAGCCACGCTCTACGTAGACGGTTTGAGTGACAGGCTGGTGAACCATGAGCAGGTAGTTTTGACATACATTGGCCATTGTGTGCATCTGCTGGCACGCATGACCGAAGGGCGACCGAGTGTCGAGCGACATCTGGCATCTTTCTTTCTCAAACTTTTTCATAACGATTCTATTTGTTTGTGGGTTCATGCCATCCAGTAGAGGGCGCCTTCTCTCCGTTTGGCTGGTGCAAAGGTAGGCTAAAGCGTGCTAACGGCATGAAGAAACCCCGTCTTTCCCGCATTTTACGGGAAGACGGGGAAAGGACAGGGAATACTTCAGGAAAAGCCTGGAGAAAGAGAAGCTATACCCGGACGCTCAAAAGACCTGCAGCGGAAGAACGCGGATGAGCACGGAAGAAAACCGTGTCCGCCCGTGTCTGTCCGTTGCCAAGACCTGCAGCGGAAGAGCACGGATGAGCACGGAAGAAAACCGTGTCCGCCCGTTGTCAAGACTTACATAATGCAACAGAAAGACACGGACTGACACAGATTCATCGATGAATCTCCGTGTCAGTCCGTGTCCTTCTGTTGCTACTCCTAACTAGAAGTTCTTCGTCTGCTCAGCCACCTCAGCGTTGATGCGGTCAATGAACTCCTGTACGGTCATGGTGGCCTGCTCGCCGCCGCCCTGCTGACGCATGCTGACGAGACCCTCGGCCTCCTCCTTCTCGCCTACAATAACCATGTAGGGTATGCGCTTCAGCTCGTTGTCGCGAATCTTGCGGCCCAGCTTCTCGTTGCGCAGGTCTATGCTACCGCGCACTCCCTGCAGGTCGAACTGCTTCAGCACCTTCTGGGCGTAGTCGTTATACTTCTCCGAGAGCGGAAGAATGGCCACCTGATCGGGCGTGAGCCAGAGGGGGAAGTGCCCGCTGGTGTGCTCGATGAGCACGGCGGCAAAACGCTCCATGCTTCCGAAGGGAGCGCGGTGAATCATCACGGGCGTTTTCTTCTGGTTGTCCTCGTCGGTGTACTCCAGTCCGAAGCGCTTCGGCAGGTTGTAGTCCACCTGTATGGTGCCCAGCTGCCAGCGGCGGCCTATGGCGTCCTTAATCATGAAGTCGAGCTTCGGGCCGTAGAAGGCAGCCTCGCCATACTCTACCTTGGCGGGTAGGCCCTTCTCCTCGCAGGCTTCCTGGATAGCGCGCTCGGCCAGTGCCCAATCCTCGTCGGTACCCACATACTTGTCGTGGTCGTTGGGGTCGCGCAGGCTGATCTGTGCCTCGAAGTTAAAGCCGAAGGCCGACAGCACAATATTAATAATGTCCATCACATTGAGGAACTCCTGCTTCACCTGGTCGGGACGGCAGAAGAGGTGGGCATCGTCTTGAGTGAAAGAGCGCACACGGGTGAGACCGTGCAGCTCGCCGCTCTGCTCATAGCGGTAGACGGTGCCGAACTCTGCGATGCGCAGCGGCAGGTCGCGGTAGGAACGTGGCTTCCAAGCGAAGATCTCGCAGTGGTGGGGGCAGTTCATGGGCTTCAGCAGGTATTCCTCATCCTCTTCGGGAGTGTGTATGGGCTGGAAGGAATCCTTGCCGTAGTGGTCCCAGTGTCCGCTGGTGACGTAGAGGTTCTTCGAGCCGATGTGCGGTGTGATGACCTCCTGATAGCCAAAGCGCTTCTGCACCTTGCGCAAATGATCCTGCAGGCGCAGGCGCAGCTCGGTGCCCTTCGGCAGCCAGATGGGGAGGCCTTTTCCTACTTTGTCGCTGAACATGAAGAGTTCCATCTCCTTGCCTATCTTACGATGGTCGCGTTTCTTGGCCTCCTCCAGCATGACGAGGTATTCGTCGAGCATCTTCTTCTTGGGGAACGAAATGCCATAGAGGCGCTGCAACTGCTGCTTCGAAGCATCGCCGCGCCAGAAGGCACCGGCCACGGCGGTGAGCTTCACGGCCTTGATCTCGCCAGTATCGACGAGGTGCGGACCACGGCAGAGGTCGGTGAAACGGCCCTGCGTATAGGTGGTGATGGTGCCGTCCTCCAAGTCCTGCTCTATGTGCTCGCACTTGTAGGTCTGGCCGGCAGCGGCAAATTCCTTCAGTGCCTCGGCCTTGGCCACCTCGCGGCGCACCACGGGCTCCTTCTTGCCAGCCAGTTCCTTCATCTTTGCTTCAATGGTGGGGAAGTCACTCTCCTTGATGCTCTCCCCGTTGGGCAGCAGCACGTCGTAGAAGAAGCCGTTCTCCACAGCAGGGCCGAAGCCGAACTGCACGCCAGGATACAACTCCTGAAGCGCCTCAGCCAGCAGGTGGGCACTGGTGTGCCAGAAGGTGTGCTTGCCCTGCTCATCGTCAAACTTATAGAGCTCAATGCTTGCGTCTCCGTTGATGGGGCGGTTCAGCTCTACGGTCTCACCGTTCACTCCGCAGGCCACAACGCTGCGTGCCAGAGCCGGCGAAATGCTCTCGGCAATCTCAAGTCCCGTCACGCCCTGCTCATACGAGCGAACAGATCCGTCGGGAAAAGTAATGTTGATCATATCAATATTTGTTTTAATGTAGGGGCTTACCTTATGTTTGCCCTTTGCGGGTGCAAAGGTACGAATAAGCGAGCGAAAAGCAAAAGAAAAATTGCATTTTCTTTTGTTTTTCCGAGCGATAGTACCTTCGGCGCAGCCAAAGGTACGAATAAGCGAGCGAAAAGCAAAAGAAAAATGTATTTTTCTTTATTGGTGTCCGCTAAAATTTCTGCTCTCGCGTGTGCGTATATGCATGCGTGAGAGATTGTAAAAATCAGGGCTGATTCCTTTGTGGAT
>JAEEGF011597233.1_pt1 | contig 11839 bp, 9 predicted proteins | sample 9134171 | NCBI WGS metagenome assembly JAEEGF01 (sample SAMN16246542, study PRJNA631951) | gut metagenome | biome: gut microbiome; feature: rumen; material: AP-attached | host: Bos | place: Iran: Karaj | collected 2018-10 | reverse complement strand
TCTCTGATCTCTATGGCCTTTTGATGACTTATTCTTTGGGCAGATTGACATTTCAGTAACACCTCCTTACAGTAACCGTATAAGAAACTGCCTGTGTTTAAGGCAATTGTTTACGTTTATTCATTAGCATACTTTAGTAGTATATCCATAGTAATGCTATTTGTCAATAATTTTTTTAACTTTATGATTCTTTATCTATTGCAGTACTGAGAATACTTCTTAGGAGATATGCCAACCGACTTGGTAAAGGCCTTAAGGAAATTGCTGTAATCGCTAAAGCCGCATCTGTCGCAAACCTCACTAACACCTATTCCCTCAGCTAAAAGGGATTTAGCAATAGATATTCTCCTTGCCGTCATATATTTATTGATCGTAGTTCCAGTAGCAGCCTTAAATATTCTGCATATATAGGACTCACTGATATAAAAATGCTTGGCAAGGTCTCCTATACTAAGCGGATATTGGATATTGTTATTAAGATAAGAAAGTATCGCATCCACCTGCTCATTATAGGTAGCAGTCTTCTCAGTAACTTTATTATTCTGTTTGTCGCAAATTATCTGGTTGATCATAACAAAAAGTTCAGTAAAAGTAGCCCTTTCCAAAAGGTCATGCCCATAACCATTACTTGTTATGATCTTATTTATAAAATAAAGAAATCTTCCCTGCTGCTCTGCTGACAGTTTAACTTTATGCGAGAATTTGTCATTTCTATCCTGAAAGCACGCGTCAAGATTTGTTTCTGCACTTGAAATGCTGCGCATGTACTCAGGATCTATCATTATTACAATTCTCTCATGAAGTTCCTTATCTATCTGAGTCAGATAATGCGAATCATACTGATTGATCAAGAAAAGATCACCAGGCTCAATGTCATAAACCTTATTATCAATAAGGAATTGCTTGCCACCTGAAATTGAAAAATACACTTCATAGCAGTCATGAATGTGCATTTCCATAGCTTTTTCATCTTTGTATAGGTGAGCAATGGCAAAATACTTGTTTTCCATGCTTTTTGCCATTGCTTCCTTGCATGAATTAAGTTCTTTCATAATCTAATTATTTGCATAATGCATATGTATCACGAGCTATAGCAAGCTCTTCATTAGTAGGAATTACCATAAGTGTTACCTTACTGTCAGAACCAGAAATGATCTTGTCCTCACCATGAACCTTGTTAGCCTCATCATCAAGAGTAGCACCAATAAAGCCAAGCCTATTGCAGATAAGTCCACGAACAAATCCGCTATTCTCACCTACACCTGCAGTGAAAGCGATAGCATCTACTCCGCCCATAGCTGCTGTATAAGCGCCAATATACTTAACTACTCTGTAAACAAAAGCATCTACAGCGCGCTTTGCACCTGTATGTCCGTTCTCATATCCAGCCTGAAGATCTCTGAAATCAGATGAAAGCTCATCAGAAAGGCCAAATACACCAGACTTCTTATTAAGAATGTTTGTAACCTCTGCAACAGAAGCATTCTCTTTTTTCATGATGAACTCAACAACAGAAGGATCAATGTCACCTGTTCTTGTTCCCATGATAAGTCCCTCAAGAGGTGTAAGTCCCATAGATGTATCTACGCACTTGCCACCATCTACTGCAGATACAGAAGCGCCATTTCCAAGGTGGCAAACAATCATCTTAAGCTGTGAAGGGTCCTTACCAAGAACCTCTGCAGCTCTCTTACTTACATATGAATGGCTGGTTCCGTGGAAACCATATCTTCTAATACCATATTTCTCATAGTATGAATAATGAAGTCCATAAAGATAAGCTTCTTCTGGCATTGTCTGATGGAAAGCTGTATCAAATACTGCAACCATCGGAACAGAAGGCATAACCTTCTGGCAAGCCCTGATACCGATAAGGTTTGCAGGGTTGTGAAGAGGTGCAAGATCACTAACATCCTCAATAGCCTTGATAACTTCGTCATTGATAACAACTGACTTTGTAAACTTCTCACCGCCATGTACAATACGATGTCCTACAGCTCCGATTTCTTCAAGCTTAACAACACCATCCTCAGCATTTGTAAGAGCCTCGATAACAAGCTCAATTGCTCTGTTATGGTCTGGCATTGGTGTAACCTTTGTAACCTTGTCCTTACCCTCTGGAGTATAAACAATCTGGCTTCCCTCAATACCTATTCTCTCGCAAAGGCCCTTACAGATAACAGCCTCTGACTCTGAATCGATAAGCTGGAATTTCAGTGAAGAACTGCCGCAGTTAATTACAAGAATTTTCATAAAATAACCCCTTTTCATATAATTATTAATAAAGCATTTATTTTTGAAGTAAATCGATGCTTTGCTTTTGCATGTTGCATCATTATAATTATATCAGTGAAAAAATTATTAGCAAGAGTAAAATTGAAAGCGCTTACATTTTTATGAAAACTATTGGAATCATTGCAGAATTTAATCCATTTCACACTGGCCACCTTCATCTGATCGAGGCCTGTAAAAAAGACCTAAAGGCAGATCAAGTCGTTATCGTTATGAGTGGCGACTTTGTTCAAAGAGGCTACCCTTCTTTTTGCGATAAATACACAAGAACCCAGATGGCTCTTTCCTGTGGAGCAGACATAGTATTTGAATTGCCAGTTTGCTATGCAACAGGAAGTGCTGAATTCTTTGCAAAAGGAGCTGTTTCTTTACTAAACAGACTTGGATGTATTGACTATCTTTGCTTTGGAAGTGAATGTGGCAGTGTTGACCTTTTAACCTGCATTGCAGACATTCTGGAAAAAGAGCCAGAAAACTACAAGGAAACTCTGTTAAAAGAGCTAAAGTCAGGCCTTTCCTATGCCGGTGCAAGACAAAAGGCACTCCTTGCCTATATTTCTTCTGCTAATATTCCAAATAACAAAAAAGACGTAGAAAACGCCTTTCTTTCTCCTAACAACATTCTGGGGATTGAATATATTAAGGCTCTTATAAGCTCTGCAAGCCCCATACAGCCTTATTCTATTAAAAGAGTTGGACAAGACTATTCATCTGATATATTCACTGAATATTCCAGTGCATCAGCTATAAGATCATATATTACAGCAAACGGCATAACAGACAATTTATCTTTAACTATGCCTGATACATGTATCAAAATTTTAAGAAATAATGCTGATTCGATAAGTAATACTGGTAAACTGTCTGCCCTTCTAGGCTACAAACTTATTTTGGAAAAAGATAATGGCTTTGACCGTTTCCTTGACATAAATACAGATCTTTCCAATAAGATAATTGCGAATATTGAAAATTATGCTGATTTTGACAGTTTTTGCCAGCTATTAAAATCAAAAGATCTTGCCTATTCAAGGATCAGCAGATGTTTGATCCATATACTTCTTGGTATAACCAAAGATAATATGGAAGAGTATAAATCAAAAGACTATATCTCCCCTTTGAGAGTTCTTGGAATGAAAAAGTCAGCATCCTCTCTTGTAAAAAGAATGAATGCTCTGACAGATAATAAAATTCTTATAAACCTGAAAAATGCTTCCAAAATATTATCAGATGATGAACAGGAGATTCTTAAAAAAAATCTGTCTTCATCTGAGATATATGGCCTTATCTGCTCAAGAGGTCCACTAAATGAATATAAGCTAAAGCAGATTATTGCGAATTAACTTAATTTTAAGATTTGCCTTGCCTTTACTGATTGAAGATAAAAATTCAACGTGTTAACATTAATGTGTATACGATTTAACAACACATCGCACCTGTCCGGAGGTTACATATGGGGCTTGTCAAACTAGAAAAAGGTCAGATTTTGCACAAGGCTGGATCAGATATTGTTGAAACAATCGAGGTTCTCGTTAAGGGAAGCCTTAAAATCTCTAATCAGTTCACTTCTATTACTCTGTCTGTTGGCAGTTTCATAGGCATAGTTGAAGCTCCAGGAACTCCATATAACTATACGATTGAAGCCATCGAAGAGTCTTCCGTTTATTCCTATCCTTACGACAATGCCGATGATATTCCCAATGTAGTTCGTTCAAATCCAAAAATAGCCCCTATTCTCGCTGCTCAATCTGTTGAATCTGCCTTTAAATGCTGCGACATCTTTGAAAAAGAATTTGAAGATGCCCTATCAGAATATGAGCAGATAATCTCAGATTATAACGACTATCCTGCCCTTTGTATAAAGGTAGGAGAAATAGCCAAGTCATTTCCAGAAATAGAAACTATTGAACCTCCTGAAAAAAGCGACAATATAAAAGATTGGGCATTTGACTTTGTCAGAGCATTAAAAGCCAATGAAGCATCTTTAAAAAAATCCCTGTATCCTCTAAGTATTGAAATAGCTACTGGTGTTGTTATGTCCTCTTATACTATCTTTCATAAGATTTCTGAGGAATCCAAGCACCTGATACAATATAGAAACACTTTAAAGAAAACAGCTACACCCTTTGCTAATACAATGAAGGCTATAAATGCCAAGTTAAATGATCTGGAAAACAATAATGGCGATGGTTCTGTAGTCACCATTGTCAACGCTCTTAATACCATTCTTGAGTATTCTGGTGTATCACCAGAGATAGCTGCCAAATTTGAAGAACAGCTTTCTGAGTTTAAGGCCAACAATAACCGCTATGATTCATCAGATGAAGCAAGAGCACTCAGAAGAAGCATTGGCTCAACTTTCTATGATGTCTACACCCCTGCCTACATAAAAAGTTTAAATGACAATAATATTCCAATAGAACTTAAAATGTTCTTTATGTTTGGTTTTGTAGACGAGGAGCTTGCTGGAGAAAAAAATACACAGATTCTATACAACATGGCCAAAGCATATGTTCCGGATCCTGATGGAAAAGTTCTTACAATCTATGAGTGGCTACTTAAAATATATAATCTTGAACTCGAGCCCTCCAGAAACGAATTTGATCAGGACTGGCCTACCTATCTTCGAGAGCAAAAAAGCACCGGACAGTTAAACCAGGCTCAGGTAGAGCTTATGACAAATGACCCTACTAGCAGACTTCAGTTTGAGATTCATAATCTTTTTGGTCTTGGAAACAGAATGACCTTTGGCAGAATATCATCCTTTGTTCCAGTTTTTGACGCTCAAAATGTACTGCGCCCGCTTGATATGGCTTATCTTACAGTAACTAAAATAAATGACTACTATAAGATGATCCGGAATCTGGACTATGGTGTATTTTGCAGATCTGCTGTCTATTCAAACCCTGAAATTGGCATAACCCAGCTTCACTACTCAGAAGACATCACGCCATATATGATTCTTTTGCCTAATGTTGGATCAAGAGCTGCTCTCTGGCAGGAAATTGAGGGTAAAAACAGACGAACGCCTGCAAGAATGGTAGTCTCCATCTTTAATACTGAGAATACCGAAGAATGTATGATAAAGCTTTTTGCAGAATTCAGATGGGAAATGTGCAAAACTGAACAAGGTGTGCACTGGAATGATGTTACTGATCCATCTCTTACCTCCATGTATTGCGATTATCTTCAGTTCTATAAAAAGAATCCTTCTCTATCATCAGACATGAAGGAAAAGTTAAGAACAGACCTAAAGAAATACAACAACAACTATAAAAATATGTTCATAGCAGATTATCTGGCATATACCAAATTTGAGGCTGCCGGATCCCCAAGGCTTAATAAGGTTGCTAGAGAAATTCTCTTTACCTTCTGTCCTTTTTCAAAAGAGTTAAGGGAAAAGATTGCTGATAATCCTCAGTACACTGAGCTTATAAGCCACTACAATACTAGAATACAGAATCTTGCAAAACCTGTGTCAAACATTGTAGCTAAACTAAAAAAAGAAGATATTCCAATTCCAGAGGCTGTAACAAAGCAAATTGAATATCTACGAAGCTAAATATTTTTCAAAGCTTGAATTCTATTGACATCAAATCAAGTCAAAAATCCTTAGTCTTTCTACTATATGAGCCGCTAGAAGGTCTTGCCATCTAGCGGCTCTATATTATTAAGCCTTATATTTTTTCTCTATATTCTGTATGAATTCCCTTGCTGCAACTGCATTATCAGGCTTTGTGTCTTCAAGTGTAGCATGGATAAAAGGCTTTTTCTCAACTGCAAACTTCACAACAGCGTCATAGTTGATTTCGCCAAGGCCGCAGGCCATACTCTTTACGCTATCACCCTCTACCACTGCATCTTTTAAGTGGATCATGCATATATCTTTACCCAAAAGATCTATCGCCTCCTCAAATACCTCCTGCCTCTGCTCAAAATTATCAGTCCACAAAAGGTTAACAGGATCAAAGATAATCTGAAGATTTGGAGATCCTATCTTATCAAGAACTTCTCTTGCTCTCTTAGGATTCCATACTATATGTCTGTAAACTGGCTCAATAGCAAGTATTACGCCCATTTTCTCGGCATATGATACAACAGGTCTTAAGTTGTTTACAAAAATATCAAGAGCCTCCTGAGAATGACAGGCCTCCTTGTCATAGTGATAATCAACATTTGGAGCACCAGTCTCAGTACCAACCATTCCAGCCCCCATAAGGGAGGCAAAACGAAGATGTGCCATATATTTGTCCTGAGTTGCCTTAAGTGCAGCTTCATCAGGAGTAGCCAGATTAAGATAACAGCCAAGTACTGCAACATCAAGATCTGCTCTTCTAAATGCATCTCTCATATACATTGCATATCCAGGCGTAAGTGCATCTGTATTTGCTGTAAATCCGGGCACCTTTGAAAGCGCAATATGAGTACAGGTAAACCCCTGTCTCTTTATCTCCTGTAATCTTTCCTCGAAGGGAAGTTCCACTGTGTCATGAAATCTGATTCCTATCTGCATTTTGGTATCCTTTCGTGTAAAAAATTAGACATCATATTCTAAAAGCATCTTTACTGACTTACATATAAAGGAGCATCAAAAACAGCTGTAAGATCCTCTTTTCCTCCATAGGCATACATGCCAACTAAAGCCCCTGTAAATCTTTTACCAATATGATAACCCTCATCACATAGATAATATACATCAGAAAGTGTATTAAATGTAGTTAATTCTGAAGAAGGAAGCAGTCTGTAAGATAAGGTCCTTACAAGCATGTCTGTTGTCATAACAAGCTCAATCCCGCAATATTCTGCATTCAGAGCCTTTTCTCCATAAAAAATATTGTCATCCTCTCCTATATGCTCATTTGAATAGATATAAAGCATGCCATCTTTTTTTACTATTCCAAACTCCAGATAAGTGTTTTCATCATAATAGCCTGTTATTCCAGCACTCTGGCCTTCTTTTAAGTCTAATGGTTTTAGGATAGCACTATATTTGAACTTAAAACTATCCTGTCTTCTTAGAACTATATTTCTGCTATCTACGCTGCTAAGCGGAGCCTTACTCCCCCTTATGTAAAACTTATTACCTTTAAATGAAACATCCCCCGGATAAAAGCCCCTTGGAGTCATGTAATCCATAGGTAAGCCGCAGGGCGAAATATTATCTTTTCCCGTATTTTCTGATTCAATCTTCCCTTGATTAGTGAAATCTGCATCTGCAAAAGGTTTTACCTGCATGCAGGAAGGCCCTTTTAGATTATTTACGATTGGCCAGCCATCTGCGGTCCAGGTAACTGGATCAAGCGCCGTTTCTCTTCCAAGAATACTATAGCCATTCCCTATTTGTCTTCCGCAGAGATATACCATAAACCAGCGCCCATCATGGGTTTCCACCAGATCTCCATGTCCGCACCTTTGAATGGCTGCTTTCTCATCATTTTGTCTCATTATAGGATTATATGGGCAAGGCTCATAAACGCCAAAAAGTTCCCTGCTTCTTGCCACTGTAACTCTGTGACCAAGGCCTGTGCCGCCCTCAGCCTGAAGAAGATAATAATAGCCGTTCTTTTTGTATATATGAGGTCCCTCTGGAGCTCTTTTATTGCTGCCATAATAAAGAAGCCTTGCATCAGATATTTTTTTAGTTCCAGTATCATCCAGCTCAAATATCCTGGCTCCTCGGTTTAATAGCATATAACGCCTTCCGTCATCGTCATTAAAAAGACCTGGGTCAATGCCATCCTCATCGATGAAAACAGGCTCGCTATAAGGCCCCTCAGGTTTATCTGATGATACGATTATTTGCCGCCTATAGACAGGTCCCGAGTCATTAAGTCTGTAAGTAGCTGCAATATAGAACTTTCCATTGTAGTATGTAATATCAGGGGCCCAGTATCCACGGCCTCCCTCAAGTTCGTCAAGAAGAGCCCACTTAGGATTTGTAATGGCGTGGCCTATAATTTCCCAGTGCACAAGATCTTTGGAATGAGAAATGGGAATGCATGGAAAAAAGATAAATGAAGAATTGACCATATAATAATCGCTTCCCACCCTGCATATGGACGGATCAGGAAAAAAGCCTGGTCTTATAGGATTTCTATAATAATCCTCATATTTGTGACCATACTTTTTTTCCAGATAATCTTCTATTTCTTTAAGATTATTTAAAAACTCCTCATTTGAGCATGGCTGCTTACTCCCCTCAATTTCTTTTATCCTGGAATGGACAATATCCCAAGGGGTTGAAAGAACATCATCGCCCATTAGGGGATCAAGCCCACATCTATCTACAAGATACCTGAACATTTCAGGATGCCCAGAAATTGCGGCATAAAAAAGGGCTGTTCTATGCCTTTCGTCAAACTCATTGAGACTTGCTCTTGAATACTCAACTATCCATTTAACAAGTTCAAAGTCTCCCTTCCTTGCAGCTTCATATATATCTATATTTCCGACGTCCATTTCATTACTCCAATTTTCATTTTAATCAGTCATACTCTAATCCAATTAACAATCATAACTCTCTAGTTATTACTGATTTAAATCTTGCATATCCGCATTTATTCAGATCACATTTATTATCTGACAGAGCAAAGATTCCCACCTTAGCACCAACCCAGGTGTGGTCAGAAGGGCTGTATTTAATGCCAAGATCAGTCCTGAAAGTTTTTGTATCTATACCATTTTCATTTTTATTTTCTTCGATCATAAAATAAATCTTAAGATCAGGGACATTTGTCTTATCCTCAACATTTGCAAAATACATTCTTTCAGAAGTTATGCTCTTATCATCACAATCAAAGACAAGATTAAAAGAGATGTTTTTAAGTCCCGCGTCCAGAGAAATTCCTTTTGCTCTGCAAATTTCTTCAAGGTCAAGATCTGCAAGAACTATCTCTTTTTTATCAAGGTCCCCACCCTCGCTTCTTACTGTTCTTACAGTATACTTATTTTCCTTTTCTCTTTTGATATATGCGGCAACGTACTGCCCACCAGTCATACAAACGCCGCACTTTTCACCATCTTTAAGTCCTGTAGCATCAACATTGATCTTAGTTTCAAACATAGGATAAACAATCTTCTGTGTCAGTACATTAGGGCTTTTCCAGATTATCGAAGTATCCTCGCCAGAAAGATTTAAGGCATTAAGGCACAAGCCGCCTTCACTATAACTTATGTCATTTGTATTATGCTCGCCATTACCATTATCAGCACCTATGATTCTTGTAAAATACTCATAATGATTTCCAAGCCACTGCCAAGATAAATTATACTTTCCATTATCAAAGCTATCTGAGGCAAGATCATTTATATTTCCTTTCCCAGATGCCTCTTTGGCAATTATTTTAGATTCAAACTCAAATACAGGCTCTCCAATATTATCCTTATCAGGATTAACTCCTACGATAGGCCATCCATTCTTCCAGGAAACTGGCTGCAAATGGCAGATTCTTCCATACAATCCCCTGTCCTGGAAATGAATAAACCACTCATCTCCATTTACAGTATCAACAAGTCCTCCCTGGTGAGGTCCGTTTATGCAGCTACTTCCTGTATGCATTACTTCTTTTATCTCATAGGGACCGCGTATATTCTTACTTCTAAGAACAACCTGATAGCCAAACTTAACGCCTCCCGCAGGAGCCCAAATGTAATAATAGCCATCACGTTTGTAAACCTTAGGCCCTTCTATAGTAACTGCTGGATGATCCTTGTCATTACCATCAAAGATAAAATGATCCTCCGATATTGCCTTCAACCCATCACTGCTAAGCTCAAATATTCCAAGAATGCTTTTAAAACCAATTCTACTCTTAGCATAGCCATGGATCACATAAGCTTTACCATCTTCATCCCAAAATGGGCAGGGATCAATAAGGCCTTTTCCCTCAAGGATACAAACAGGCTCTTCCCATTTTCCCAAAGGATTTGAAGTTCTTACAACATAATAGCCTTCATCAGGCATTCCATAAAAAATATAAAACATTCCCTGATGGTACCTTATAGCAGGAGCCCAAACTCCCTCTGAGTGTCTAGGAATGTCATATCTTTTTTCCTTAATATTTTCAAGCGCATAGCCAACAAGTTCCCAGTTTACAAGGTCTTTGGATATCAGAATAGGAAGGCCAGGTGTATAGTTAAAACTACTGGCGGTCATATAATACATATCCCCCACTCTAATAACATCAGGATCAGAATAATCAGCAAAAAGAATAGGATTTCGATATTTCATTTTTTCTCCCAATTAACCATTTATTTCAATATCATAGGTTTCTTTCAAATACTCAGAATCTGCAATAAGCGAAGAATAAGGTTCTCCAAGTTCAGCAAGTCCCTTAGCTATCATTCCGGCATAAAGAAGAGCTCCTTCGTAGCGCAAATGTGAGTTATCTTTTTTTCCATCAATTGCCCAGGAAACTTCACCAGGTTCAAGATTCATGTAGTACTTTTTGGAAGCCTCATCTCCAGTCTTTTCAAGGAAGTTCCTACTCATAGTAAAAAGATCTACCACAGGTACATCAAACTGTATGCCAGCCTCCTTCATCCCCATTACATACTCAGTATGCTCTGATGGTTTAAGATTTCCATTTTCATCAAAGAGTCTTCTCTCTACTGAAGTAATAAATACCGGATATGCTCCCTTATTGCGGGCTACATTCACAAACTTTCCAAGATTTACAATAAATTCACCATGAGGATCTGTATATCTTTTAGGATCATTTATCTTTTCATCATTGTGGCCAAACTGAATAAATAGATAATCTCCCTTAGTTATATCGTTATAAATAGCAGCTAACCTGCTTTCATCAATAAAGCTCTTTGTGCTCCTGCCGTTTACTGCATGATTACAGATGACAACATCCATTTTTGTATATCTGTCAAAGGCCTGAGCTATTCCTGTCTGAGGGTAGGTTCCAAATTTATTGCATGCTACTGTTGAATCTCCTGCCCAAAATATATGTCTCATTTATATATCTCTCCTTTAATCCACTCTAAATCAAGTATAAAAAAAGAGAGAAATTGTAACCAATTTCTCTCTCTATAAGTTTTAAGGGAAAAATCACTCCTTAACAGCACCTACATTAACACCCTGTACAAAGTACTTCTGAAGGAAAGGATATGCTGCCATGAATGGAAGGATCGCAACAATAATAGCTGCATAATACAATGTATTCTGAGATACCTTGTATGCTGTTGTTGGTGTATCACCATCCATGATCATAACTCTCAGTTTGTACTGGAAGTTAACCTGATCAGGGTTTGTAATATAAATCTGAACTGTGCTGTAGTCATTCCATACAGTAACTGCATACATAAGACCAATTGATGCAAGAGCTGCCTTGGAAAGAGGAAGTACTATCTTGAAGAAGATTCCCATAGGAGAGCATCCATCAATCTTAGCAGCCTCAAAAAGAGACTCAGGAATGCCTTCGAAGAAGTTCTTCATAAGTACAAGGTTATATACGTTCATACCATGCTTGATAACCAGAATCCACATTGTATCTACAAGGTGAAGCTAATTTATGAGATATGGGCTTGGGGTGAAGTGATT
>JAEEGF011039181.1_pt1 | contig 11839 bp, 9 predicted proteins | sample 9134171 | NCBI WGS metagenome assembly JAEEGF01 (sample SAMN16246542, study PRJNA631951) | gut metagenome | biome: gut microbiome; feature: rumen; material: AP-attached | host: Bos | place: Iran: Karaj | collected 2018-10 | reverse complement strand
ATATAATATAATTAATTAATTATATTATTTGATTACAATATTTATTATAAAATACAAATTTTTTAAAAAAAAGGAAAAATGAATAATATTACCTATTCATATGAATATGATAATATATATTTAATAAAATATTTACATTAAACAATCCTCAAATAAAATTTTCATATATATATATATATTTATATAATATATATATGCTTATAAATATATATATATAGAATTAATTTCATCTAATAACTTTCATTTATAAATTTATATATAATATTTTATGCTTCAGTAGCTATTTTATCCATCATATATTTAAATTCTTCAAAATTAATTTGACAATCTCCATCTAAATCAACTTCTTTAACAATTTCAATCCAATTTGTTTTATTTTGTACATTTAAAGGAATAGTTTGTTGTAGTTCTTCAATAGTAATGTAACCATTTCCATCTAAATCAAAAATTTTAAAGGCGTTTTTTAACATATCAGCATTTAACAATTTTTCTTTTTTCATATTTACTGTAATAAATTCTGAAAAATTAATATTTCCATCATTATTAAAATCAATTTCATTAAAAATATCACTTGCTTTTTTAACAGCTTCTTCATGTGGATACAACAATTCCATGCAATGAATTAATTCTTCTTTACTAATTAAACCATCTTTATTTTTATCTATTTTATTAAATTCATCTTTTAATATTTTAATCTCCTCATTTAAATTAATTTGATTTGCCATAAAACTTAAAATAGCTTTTTGTAAAGTTAATTTATTTGTAAAAGTTGTTAAATTTTTTATAATATCAATTTTTAAGCTATTTTCATCATTTTTATTTTTTAACATTTTTACTAGCCATTTATTTTCTAAAGCTTCTTCTGCAGTGATTCTTTTATTAATGTCATAATTTAATAATTTTTTTAAATAATCAATTGCTTTATGAGAAATTTTTTGAAATTCATTTGGTGGAAAAATTAAAGGACCTTTTAATATTTTTTGTTTGATATCTTCTTCATTTTTTCCATAGAAAGGAGGATGACCACATAACATGATAAATAATATAACACCTATAGACCATATATCAACTTTTTCATTATAATTATTTTTAAAAACTTCAGGAGCTATATAATATATTGTTCCTAATTCTTGAGTTAGATTTTTATTTTTATTTATATAAATACTTGTTCCAAAATCGATTAATTTAATAAAAATTTCTGATTTTTTTTTATGTTTTTCATTATTTGTTTTAATAAAAACAATATTTTCTGGCTTTAAATCTCTATGAACAATTTGTTTTTTATGTAAATAATTTATAGCACTTAAAATTTGATTAAGAATATTTGCTGCTTTAATTTCACTAAAATTTTTTTGAGATTTAATGTAATCAAATAAATCACCTCCGCTACAAAATTCTTCTACCATATAAAAATAATTATCATCATAATAACACTCAAATAATTTAATAATATGTGGATGGTCAACAGTTTTTAATATTCTAATTTCATTTTCAAAAGATATTATGTCAACTATTTTTTTTTTTATTGCTTTAACAGCTCTAATAAATTTAGTTTGCTTATGTTGAACTTTATAAACACATCCATATGAGCCTTCACCTAATTTTTGTATTATTTCATATTCATCAAATAAACTTTTTGCTTTCATATGAATAAAATCTCCTTTATCAAAATTATATTTTTGCTTTTTTGGCATTGATGAATAAAGTGTTACATCACTATTAACAAAATTTTTTGTTTGATTTTTAATATCAATATTTATTTGAATATCATGTTTTTTATCTAAAAATAATAATTTTTATATTAATAATATGTAAATAAATATTTTTACCATTATTCATGAAACAACTATAAATTCCCATTTTGATATTTATTAATTTTTTTGTAGAAATTAATTAATAATTAATAAAACTTTATTAGAAAAAATAATAATTTATATTTTTAATATTTTATTTATTAAATGAAATTTAAATTTATTAATAAAATTATATATTTATAATTTTTTATTTAATTTATTCTTTTTTTACCTTTTTTTCTTTAATTTCTTTTTTTTCTTTTGTATTTTCGAATTTTTTTACATAATTTTCATTTAAATTAAAGGCACTTGAAATTATTCCAATTCCTAAAATTATAAATAGTAAAAATTGAATAGAAAATTCTTCTTTAAATGACTTTATATTAAATGTAACATTATTATCAGGGTAAAAATATAAAAATCCAGTAAAAATTGAAATTAGTCCTGTTATAATTATAAAAATTTTCAATCCTAAGATACTTAAACTTGATAATATAATTATACTTATTAAAAATAATTTATATTGAATTTCTGTGTCAATTTTTTTAAGAAAATTTGGTGAAATTCCAATTTTTTTGAATAAGTTTGTTAATCTATAATAAAAATCATGATGAAATCTAAATGCTTCAGTTAATCTTAATATAGAAAATAATAATAAATATTGATATAAAATAGATCTTTTAAAAATATCAAAAATTAAATTTCCAATTTTCATAAATTTAAATATTTAAAATCAAAAAAATAAAATAAAAATAATAATTATTAAAATAAATAAAAATATTAATTTTTATATAACTTAATATATTAATAATTAAAAATGGGAGATGAAGAAAATCCAGATGAAAACGCTTATACAATCACAAAATATTTAGAAGATGGTCAAACAATAACAGAACATAATAGTCGTAATTACACAGGAAAAGCATCAGTAGTATATGCAACAAAAGATAAATACGAAGGAGATTTTAAAGATGGTTTAAGAGATGGTGTAGGAACATATACATATTTTAAAGAAGAAGGTCCTCAAAATAAATATGAAGGAGAATGGCAAGCAAATAAAAAACATGGAATAGGAAAAATGATATATGGTAATGTTGGTGAATATTTTGGTAGATTTGAAAACGGAAAGAGACATGGAGAAGGTGTATTTAGATATAATAAAAGTGGGAATGTTTATAGTGGTTCTTGGAAATATGGAGTTAAAAATGGACATGGAGAATTTATATTTAATGATACTAAAATGAAAATAGCAGGTGAATGGGAAAATGGTAAAATGATAAAAGGTCAATGGATTTTCCCAAATGGAACATATTTTGAAGGACCCTTTGTTAATAATTATCCAAAAGGAGAAGGTGTATGGCACTTTATAAATGGTAATACAGTTAAGGGAGAGTTTAGTCAAGAATTAAAAGATAATGAAAATCCTGAGCCAGAAGCTGAAGGTGAAGAACCAGATGCTCAAATAACTGTTGTTAGTTGGAAAACTAATCCAGAAATTGTAGACCCAACTAGGGAGTTATATAAAGAAGAACCTACTCTTGAACTACCTCCTGAAGAAGAAGAAAAAAAAGAAGGAGAGGAACAAGGAGAAGAAGGAGAAAAAATAGAAGGTGAAGAACAAAATAATGAAAATCCTAATAATGGAGAAGAAGGTGAACAACCACCAAATAATGGAGAAGAAGGACCTGAAGTTACTAGTATGGGAAATGAAAATAATTTACCGGTTGAAGAAGGGCAAGATTAAATAATATAATACTTATATTTTAATAAATAATAATAATAATGATAAATAGAAAATATTTTATATTTTATTATTAATAATAAAAATATTTTATTTGTTATTTTTTATTATTTATATTTTTTATATTAAAATATTAAATAAAAAACTAATTTTTATTTAAATTTTATTATAAAAAATGTTTGATGAAGATATTAAAAAAAATACATTTACAGAAGAAATAAAAAACGATCAAAATAATAACAATCAAAATGAATTAGGTGAAAATATTATGAAACAAATAAAAAATTATGGTTTAGCTAAAAATTATAATGATGCAATATTTAAACTAAGTTTAATAATTTTACCTTTGTCATTTTTTACATGTTTTGAACGAAATGATTTATGGTCAATTTTAAATGTTTTCATTACAATTGGAATATTAAAACAAATAATTCCAAATAATTTTTCTCAATATTTAGTTTATTCTATGTGTTTAAATTTAATAATTGAAATTGTTTGGACATTTTTAAATTTAGGAAATTTAACTGAAGGAATTTTATTTTTTTTTAATATAATTTTTGGTTTATTAGAAATCTTTATTCAAATAATAATTTTATTATTATATTGGAAAGATGATTATAAAAATATAACAAATGTCATTCAAAATCCATCAGAAGAAATAGATAATAAAGAAGATGAAATTAATAATCCAGATAAATTAAAAGTTCATAAAATGAGAAAAGAAAAATCACCTCAAAGATTGAATCCAGCTGATTTTAATAAAAATGATGATAATTCAAAAAGAAATGAGATCAGAAATTGGAAAGAAGATAATGAACCATAAATTATTTAAGATATAATTAATATTTTTTTATTATTTAAAATTAAAATATAAATATTTTAGTTATTATTATATTATTATTATATTATTTTTTTACTTTTTATTATTTAATTATTATTATTAATTAATACTTTTAAATGCTTATTCAAAATACTGATGAAGAAGATGATAATTTTCTAAATAATAATAAAAAAGATAATTACAATAAAAATTTTTTATTAGATTTTTTTTTAGAAAACGAAAAAGAAATAAACGAAAACACAAGTTTAAATTATTTAACAAAAGAAGAAGTAAAAATAGAAAATATTTTTGAATTAATATATCTCTCTACAAAATTAGGTTTAATTTCAATAGGAGGACATGAAGAACATATTCATATTATAAAACAATATTTTGTAAAAGAAAAAAATTATATTATAAACGATAATTATTATACAATTTTAGAAATGTGCTTATTTTTACCTGGATTTTGTTCAAGTAATTTATTAGCAACTTTATGTACAATAAATACAAAGAATATTTTAAAAGGTTTTATAGCATTAATATTTTATAATTTACCAAGTTTTTTAATGTTGTTAATATTGTCATATTTTTTTAATTTAATTAAATTTTATTTTAGACCAAAAGTTTCAAATTATAATCCAAATGGGAAATATTATAATTTCTTCGATGATACGTTTTTATATTCTTTAATGGCTTTAGCTGCAGGGATTTGTGAAGCTGCTTTAGCAATGTTACTTTGTTCAGCAAAAAAAATCGCTTATAAATTATCAAATAGTCGTTCACAATTTATTATTTTGTTTATTTCTTGTATCATTTATTATATTAATACTAGTTATACATTAATGATAATAGTAATTTTATTAAGTGGTTTAATTTCCCAAATTTTAGGAGACCATGATTATTTATATCAAATAAGAGATACAACAAACATAGGAGATAACATATTTTTCACAGGATATTATTCATTAACATTATACATAATAATATTTGCAATTTTTTCAATATTAAACTCACGTTATAATAACATATATTTATTTTTAATAGAAAATTTTTTAAAAATCGGAGCTGTTTCAATCGGAGAAGGACATGTAATAATTCCAATGATTTATAGTATATTTAAATATAAAATGGAAGAAAGTGAAGTATTAAATGGTTATGCTTTAGTAAGTTTATTACCTGGAAGTTTATTTAATATTAGTACTTATACTGGAGTTATAACTTCTAATAGTTTAATTGGTGGACTTATTGGAGGTTTATTTGTTTATATTCCTGGATATTTGTTAATATTATTTTGTTTACCTTATATTAAAAATATAAGAAATAATAATAAATTTCAATATTTTATAAGAGGTGCAAATTCAAGTGCTTTGGGATTTATTTTTTCGGTTGCTATTGATTTATGGATTGATTCTTGTTTTGTTAATCCTTATACTGATCCTATTATGGGAACTTTAATTATGTTTTTTTGTATAATTTTAATAAATTTATTTAAAATTCATAAAACAATAATATTATTAATAGGTGCATCGTTAAATCTTATTATAAGAATATGTTACAATTTAATAATATATTATCATATTCATGTAGGAGTTACAATTCCAGCCAGTATTATTTTAAACAATACAATAGGAAACATAACAAACACAACATTAATGACAAATAATACAAATATTAGATAAATAAATAACTAAAAATATAATTTAATTATACTTTTATAAATATATATTTATAGAAAAAAATATAAATATAAATTATTTATATTTTTTATATTATTCTAAACAAAAATAAAATATTTTAATAAAAATATAAATTATAAAAAAAAATGCCAACAGAAGCTCAAGCTCATTCAGAAAATACTCCTCCAAGTAAAGATCAAGAAGTAAATGATGACCAAGAAAACGCAGTAATGTCTCCTAAATTGGATAATAACAACAATTCAAAAAAATTAAGTAGTTCTCAAAATAACATGTCTCGTTCAACAAGAAGATCAAGTATGGCTTCTTCATTAAACACAATAAAACGTCCATTATGGAAAAAAAAAATATCAAAATTCTTAGACTCAACACCCGTTTTAATAATAATGTCTATATTTACTGTCTACTGTTTATTTATGAGTGATATTCAAGCAGCATGTATTCGAATAGAATTTGACTTTACATCAAATGTAATTCAATGTGTTTTATTAGCAATTTTTTCAATTGAGTGGATATTAAATATTATAGCTAAAAAAGATTATATATGGTCGTTTTTTTTTTGGTTAGATTTAATATCAACTATTTCTTTAATTCAAGATATTGATTGGATAATGAATCCTTTGTTAGGTTATAGTTCAAATAGAGCTAATGCGAATAGAAGTAGTGTTCAAGCTGCAAAAGCTGTTAGTAAAGTTAGTAGTGCCTCAAGAGCTACCAGAGTTTTAAGAGTTATTAGAATTGTGAGACTTATAAGAATGGTTAAGTTATATAAAAGTATATATATTGCTAAACAAAATCAGGAAAATAAAGAAAAAGAAAATAAGTTATTAAATTTTGATGGAAAAAATGAAAGAGTTTCTGATAAGACTTTAGATAGTACAAATAAATCAGTTAATAAATCAAATGATTCGAGTTCAAATGAAAATAGAAAAAATTCAACTAATAGTTTAAATTTAAATCAAAATAATTTACCAACAAATGAAAATAATCATAATGAAGAAAATAATAATAACAATAATAATAACAATAATACTACTAATAACAATAAAAATAATAATAATCAAAACAATAATAATAATAATAATAAAGAAGAAAGTAATCATAATAAGACAATAAATAATGATGAAAATGAAGAAGATAAAAAAGAAAATAATAAAGAAGATAATCAAGTTTTAAATATAAACAAAAAATCAGATAAAAATAAAGATTCAAGATTAATTCAAAGTGAAAAATCAAAAAGTGATAAATTATTATTAAGTGAAAATGAATTAAATAAACCATTAAAAAATAAAAATGACTTAATTGAAAGTCATGTTACACCAACAACAAATCAAAATTTACTTCAACAAGACAATAATGACAAAGATTATAGTAACAAAATAAAATTCATTGATGGAAAAAAAGCTGAAAAAAAAAAGAAAGGGGTAAAAAAATCTATAAAAAAAAGTAAAACAATAAAAGGACTTGGAGATCAAGAAGAAGAAGTTTTAGATGAAGAAGATGAAGAAAAATTAATTAAAGAATCAAGAATAAGTAGACTTATATCAGATAGTTTAACAAAAAAAACTATAGTTTTAATTATGATATTATTAATAATCTTTCCATTTTTAGGTGATGATTTTTATTCAGACACAGATAAAACAAGCACATATAGTTTAATAGCTCAATATGTCTCAGCAAGTTATGATTTATTTGATAAAAATAGTATCATTTTAAATAATAACGTTTTATCACAATTATTAGATGAAAAATATGTTATGTTAAATATGACTCATAATGGAACTATTATTTATAACAACGATAATTATTCTACTGATTATTTTAGATACAAAGAAGTTCAAAGTGTTTTTTCTGATGATGGTTATGTTCAAATAGTTTATAGTTTACTAAAAGAAACAAAATTAACTGCGGTTTTAAACATTGGTCAAACTATTTTCGTTTGTATTATGCTTACTGGAGCAGTTTTATTATTTGAATATGATGCTAGAACATTAGTTCTTGAACCTTTAGAAGTTATGATAGAAATTGTTGATACAGTTGCAAGAGACCCTATTAATGCGAAAAATGTAGAAAATTTACAAACAGGTGTTAAGGCTGCTATGCTTGATAAAAATAATTCAAAAACATTCAAAAATAATACAACTTTTGCAAATAGAACGCTTAAAGAAAATCAAAATAAAAATGACCAAAATGAAGAAAGTTATGAAGTATCTGTTATTAAAGCAGCTATTATAAAAATTTCAGCTTTATTAGCTATCGGTTTTGGTGAAGCTGGAGGGGAGATTATAAAAAAAAACTTAACAAGTGGACAAGATTTGAACCCAAGATTAAGAGGTAAAAAAAAAACAGCTATTTTTGGATTTTGTGATATAAGACAATTTGAAGAAATTAATTTAGCTTTAGAAGAAAAAACAATTTTATTAATTAATGAAATAGCAGATATAATACATAGTTCAGTTGATCGTTTTGGAGGAGCTACAAATAAAAACATAGGAGAATCATTTTTAAATGTATGGAAATTTTATAATGAAACTCCAGTTAGAGACGCAGAAGGTAACGTAACAATGGAAAGAAAAGATAATTTATTAGAAATAGACCCAACAAATCCAATGGTTGAAATAACAGCAGATGAATCAGTATGTGCTTGTTTAAGATGTATAAAAAAAATAAATAAAAGTTATAACATTTTATCCTATGGAAAAAACGAAGAAATTTTAAAACGTATACCTAACTTTAAACTTAATATGGGATTCGGATTACATATAGGATATGGTATAGAAGGTGCAGTAGGAAGTACATATAAAATAGATGCCTCTTATTTAAGTCCTAATGTTAATATAGCTGCTAGATTAGAAACTGCAACTAGACAATTTGGATTAAGTTTATTAGTAAGTGGACCCTTATATCAATTATTAAGTGAAGATATGAAAAGACGTATGAGATTTGTTGATTGTGTTAATGTGAAAGGTAGTGTTATTCCTCTTGATTTATATACTATAGATGTTAATTTAGACCTTAAACCTCAAGAAAAGAAAATATCTATTATGAGTCCTAAAGATAAAAGAAAAAGATATCAAGATAAAAAAGAATTATTCCAAAGAGAAATTGAAATGGTTAAAAGTGTTACTAATATTATTTTTGAAAAAGATTCTTATATTGAATTAACTCGTACTAAAAAAACTGATGAATTTTATCATGAATGGGAAGAAGGTGTTAAATTTTATAAAAATGGATATTTCAAACAAGCTGCAGAACAATATGAAAAATGCCTTAAAATTGACCCTGATGATGGACCTGCTAAAACTTTGTTAACTTATATTAAAAATAGAAATTATAAAAAACCTGAAGGATGGAAAGGTGTTAGAGAATTAACATCTAAATAAATATAAAAGATATTTCATTTATTTGTAAATTAAATATAAATATATTTCATAATTTATTTTTAAATTTTATTTTAGAATTTATTATTTTGAATATAAATAATATATATTTTAATATAAAAAATTGAAAAACCAAAAAATATATATAATATTTATAATTAATATATAATATATATAAATTAATAAAATAAAAAATTAATGCAAAATCAAGAACAAGAAGATTATCATTTTCTTTTTAAAGTTGTAGTTTTAGGAGACACAAAATCAGGAAAATCAACATTTTTAGATAGTAAAATAAAATATAAAATTATATATTTTAATATATATAAAATAATATTTATATATAGCATTAACTGATTCATTTGGAAAAGTAATGAATTTAGAAACTTCCGAAGAATTATCAGAAAGAACAACAATACAAGCTTTTGAGCATTTAATATTTCGAATAACATTTTGGGAAATTCCAGGAAAAGAAAGACATTTAGGTTTTTTAAAAAATTATTGTTTAGGAGCGGCAGTTGCAATTATTTTATATGATACAACAAAAGTTAATTCTTTTGAAAAGGCACAAAGAATTTTAAAAGCAATTGAAAATTGTGATATTCCAATTAAATTATTAATAGGTAATAAAATGGATTTATTAGCTACTAAAAAAAATTTAACTAATCCAGTTGTTCAACAAGATGCACAAACTTTAGCTAAAAATTTTCAATGTTTTTTTTTTAATTGCAATTCTGCAGAAGTTAATTATGTAACTCCAATTTATAATGCAATGATGACTAATATTTATCAATTAATAGGAGGAAATTTAGATTTAAGAAACATAATAGGAAAAAATATTTCAGTAGGAAAAAAATTATTTACTCACCCAAATTTTATTCAATCTTTAAAAGATGCACAATATTTTAAAGATTAAAAATAATAAGTAATAAATAAATAATAAATATGTAAATTAAAATATTTTTATTATATTAATATTTTATATTATAACTCTTTTTTTTATTCATTTTTTTCTTTAAAATACTTATTAACAAATTCAAATAATTCATATTTAAATTTCATTGGTAATCGACATCTATAATCACCATATGATTCAGATGATATATCTCTATCCTGAGTCATAAAATCTTCAGTTCCATAATACATTATTAAAGGGTCACATCTTCCTTTATATTTTCTAAATAATAAATCTATAGCCACTTTAACTTTTTCTATATTATCTTGACATTTAAACATTACTCTATTTGTGTCATGATTATCTAAAAATTTTAATAAAATAAATTCTTTATTTTTAAATCTCTCATAATGTTCTTCTATAATTTTCATAAATTCTTTTTCATTAATTTTACCTTCACAAAATAAAATAATCGCACCATTAAAAGAAAAATCAAATAAACCATCTAAAACACCATAAAAATCCAAAAATAAATTATCTAAATTTGCAATATTTTCAACGCTATTTGTTGAAGTGTTTAATAATTTTTCATATGATGCTGAAAATGTAGTATATGCTGAACCTACACATCCCCAAGGAAGACATTCACCTATAAAAGGAACATTTGGAAATTCTTTATGAATTTCTGTAGTTAGTTTACGTAAATATTTCATTGATGGTCCAATACAATGATCTATTCTAACTGCATCAAAACCAAATTTTAACCATTTTTTTAAAACATTTATTATATATGTTCCACATTCTTCATTATCTAAATTTAATTTTGGTAAATCAGTTATATTTAAAAATGATAAATATAAATATCTTCTTTCATTCATTTTATCATCATATTTTATACAATCTAAATCGAATTTTTTATTTTTTTCTAATAATCTTTTTTCTTCTTCGTTTATAAAAAAAAACCATTTAAAATATTTAGATTTATCTTTATTTCTTTGAGCATCTAAAAAGAAAGGATGCGTTTTATAAACATGATTAGGAACAAAATCAATCATAACTTTAATATCTCTTTTATGACATTCTTCTAATAATTCAATAACAACTTTATCTGATTTAGTAATTTTATCTAAATCATTTGGATTAAAATTATCACCTACATCATAATCTTCTGGATGTTCTCCAAAAGCTATTCTAGGGTCACAATGATTAAAATTTATTACATGATAACCGTGATAACCTCTGGGTTGATTTACAAAAAATGGTGTTATCCAAATCATATTAAAATTTAAACTTTTAATATAATCTAATTTTTTTATTAATGCTTTCAAATTTCCAAATATAAAATTATATTTTAAATCATTTATTTGAGGAGTTGGTTTATGACCTGCAAATCTATCAGTAAATACTTGATATATTTTTCTGTTTTCTATCCAAGAGAAATTTTTTGAAATTGTGTTTTTATTTTCTAACGACATTAATTTATTTTTTTATAAAATTATTGAATATATTTATA
>JAEEGF010096374.1_pt1 | contig 11841 bp, 8 predicted proteins | sample 9134171 | NCBI WGS metagenome assembly JAEEGF01 (sample SAMN16246542, study PRJNA631951) | gut metagenome | biome: gut microbiome; feature: rumen; material: AP-attached | host: Bos | place: Iran: Karaj | collected 2018-10 | reverse complement strand
TGCCGAACATCCCCTCCCATGATTACGCGATGGAGCGTCGGCTCCGGGAGCTGGATCCGGAGCTGCACAAACGCTTTACCGACGCAGTGTTTGCGCTGCAGTACAACCTGTCAAACTACAAGCTGATCTTTCCGGAATACACGGATCATACAAGCCTGCATACGCTGACCGTGATCGACTTCTGCAACCGGCTGATCGGTGATCAGATCGGACGCCTGAACGCGGACGAGATCTGCGTACTGCTGACGGCATGCTATTTTCATGACACCGGCATGGGAATCACGATGCAGGATTATGAAGCGTTCAGCCGGCATATCAATTTCGGCGATTATTTCGATACGCATTCCAGGGAGAATCTTCCCGCCATTATCCGCGACTTTCACCATGAATATTCGGGACAGTTCATCCGGAAATACGCGGACGTTTTTGAGATCCCTTCCCGGGAGCATGAACAGGCGATCATACAGGTTGCCCGCGGGCACCGGAAAACGGACCTGATGGACGAACAGGAATATCCCCTGGAGCACCGCGTTCCGGACGGAAACAATATCTGTCTGCCTTATCTTGCCGCCCTGATCCGCCTGGCGGACGAGGTTGACGTGGCAGCCGCCCGGAATCCCGTGCTGCTGTACGACATCGAAGCGCTGACGGATGAGATCGAGATCGTTGAGAACAAGAAGGTTCTGGCGGTCCGCAGCCTGCAGATGTCCGAATCCGCTTTCACGCTGATCGTCAGCACGCCCGAGGAAGATATCCTGGAGGAGATCCGGAAGATGGTCGGAAAAATGCAGAGAACGCTGGACTGTTGCAGGGCGGCCGTCAACGGGAGGCAAGGTAAAGAAGAAGCTCTTTAATGGCAGATGATGGGATGCAGACTTCTTCGGGCAATGCTCTGTCAAAACTAAACATGGTTACCTCCTCATATTGTGAAATATTGACTCTATATCAGAATACTATAATGATATACGACTTGCTAACCCTATATCATTATAGTATATTGTTTAATGCGTTTCGATTATGCTATAATAAAATGCAAAATTTTTCATTACATATTTTATGAGAGGTCATTATGTCATCAATCATCCAGAGCAATCAGGTTTTTAATAACGAAGTACCCTTTTGCAGGGTTTATAGTGTTGAGAGTAAGAAGCAGCTTGAGGAGAGGTTCCTTGCACACAGAATTTCCTATTTCATAGAGTGGCAGGACAAATCCTTTCTTCAGAGATTGTTTGATAGAAGCGGAAGCAAGATAACATGTACCTTCAAGATCAATAAGGGAGAATTGCAGAGAGCAAGAGAACTTGCTGCAGGAATTGAGGGAATCAAGTTCAAGGACTATGGTGAGTTCAAGAATACTGAGAGAATCAGTAAAAGAAGTGAAATCATCAGAGATGAGGATGACGGTTTGTCTGTTCCCAAGCTTAAGTTTGAGAATAAACCGGAAGATTATGAAGAGTAATGATTGTATAATATAAGTAGGGGAGAGTATTTGTCCCCTACTTTATTTGTTACACCGGATTGAGGACTTGAGTAGGAGTGAGGCTCGATTTTACAGAGGAGAGATAAATGTCGTATAACGAACGGGTTAGGAAATTTGCAAAGATAAATGAGAAAATGTCCGGCGGAAAGAAGGACGAAGCAGTAAAGAAAGTCAAGGAAAAGAAAAAGAGCGAGAAAAAAGCAGAATCGACAGGGAGGAAAGAAAGTCCTTACGCTACAAAAAGGCAGGATAATAAGGCATATGTGAAAAAGGCTCCCGAAAAAAAGAGTTCGGTGGCAAAGGATGAAAACAAAAAGAAGAGCCGTTGCCCATATTTCAAGAAATGCGGAGCCTGTCAGATGATAGATACGCCCTATGAAAAGCAGCTTCGTCAGAAACATGCCCATCTGGCAGAACTTCTGGGACCATACACTAAAGTAGCGGCGTTTGTGGGAATGGAGGAACCGGAGCACTATCGCTGCAAGGTTCATGCTGTTTTTACCCATGACAAGAAGGGAAATCCTCAATCCGGAATATACAGGGAAGGAACTCATGATGTGGTTCCTATCGATAGCTGCCTTTTGGAGAACCAGAAGGCCGATGCCATCATTGCTTCCATTAGGGGAATGCTCAAGTCCTTTAAGATCAAGACCTATGACGAGGATAACGGTTTTGGACTTCTTCGTCATGTGCTTATCAGAATCGGCAAAAATACCGGTGAGATCATGGTTGTTCTTGTGACAGTTTCACCTATTTTTCCGTCCAAGAATAATTTCGTAAAGGCTCTTTTGAAAGAGCATCCTGACATAACAACAATAGTTATGAACATCAATGACAAGCAGACCAGCATGGTCCTTGGGGATAAGGAAAAGGTAATGTACGGACCGGGGTTCATTTATGATACCTGCTGCGGCATGAAATTCAAGATAAGTCCCAAATCTTTTTACCAGGTAAATCCTATTCAGCAGGAGGTTCTGTACAACAAGGCGATTGAGCTGGCGAACCTTAAAGGGGATGAAGTGGCCCTGGATTGCTATTCCGGAGTTGGCACCATAGGCATTATCGCAAGCCCTCACGTCAAGGAGGTTATTTCTGTTGAACTCAACAAGGATGCGGTGAAAGATGCCAAGATAAATGCCGGGATAAATGATGTTTCCAATATCACTTTTTATGAAAATGACGCTACACGCTTTATGCAGCAGATGGCTGATTCCGGCGATAAAGTGGATCTGGTGTTTATGGATCCACCAAGATCGGGCTCGACACCTGAGTTTATTTCATCCATGATAAATCTTGCCCCCGAAAAGGTCGTTTATATTTCCTGCAGTCCGGATTCATTGGCAAGAGACCTGGCACTGATCACTAAGGGGGGCTACAAGGTTGAAAAGGCAGTGCCTGTGGATATGTTTCCATTTACAAGGTCGATTGAGACCGTAGCTCTCTTGATGAAGATAAGCGGCAGCGTATAGTCTGATCAGAAAGGCAGAGAAACAACAGGAGAGAAGTCAGCCTTTTCTCCTGTCGTGGGCCAGGTAAAACTTGGCCTTTTCCGCATACATCATTTCATCGGCCTTAGACATCATGTCGTTAACAGACATGTTTGAATCTTCTCTTATGCAATAGCCGATTGAACAGCTGATTCCGGAATCTTCCACCAGCTCACTTATCTTTTCAACAATTTCTATAGTTTCTTCCGGAGATGTATGTCTGCATATTACGGCAAATTCGTCGCCGCCGATTCTGTAAGGGAGTTGGCGGCTTGTTAAATTAATGGAAATGCATTCGGCCAGAGTTTTTAAAGCTTTGTCTCCGGCAGCGTGACCATAAGCATCATTTATTTTCTTCAAACCGTTCATATCAAGAGTTATTACGGAAGAAATATTCTGAGAATTGTTGGAAATTTCACTGTAGTAGGCCTGACGGTTTAAAAGATTCGTCATGGCATCTTTTTTGGTCAGTGAAAGAATCGAAAAAACATAGTAGACATACATGGAAATTCCAATGGTTGTGCAGAAAATTCTGGCATACTCTTTTCCGAAGATAAATGGGAAGGTGAGTCCGCACAAGAAAGTAAAGGCAAGGAAACAAATGGGTATTATTTCGGTTATCTGTCCGGTGCTTCGCTTTGCAAGAAGATAGATGAGTTGAATGCAGTATAATCCGGCTATAATAAAGGGCAGATATCCAAGAACGCCTCTTTTGAAAACTCCTTCCTCGGTTATGGAGAAAACTATTCCTGTTTTAATGGACAAAATGTCTATGAATACCAGAATTATGGAAGGAATAAAAATGGTCAAACGTGATCTGCGGACCAGAGTATAGATGATCTGGGCAATTATGATGGGAGTGGCGCTGTATCTGATTGCCATAAAAACAATTCTGATATTTGGATAGACGGAAAGCTTTTCGAGGCTAAATTCCACGAAGACACAAATTGACAGTACAAAAAGCAAAGCTATAAGAATATACATCCTCCTTATAACCTCTTGCTCAAGAAAAACAGTAACTCTAAGCATGATTACAAATGCCGAAAGAATCAGAAAGAGAGACCAATTCTGTAAAATAAACTCTTTAAACAAACTCATTTTCCTCCGATAAAGATCTGATCATTCAAGCACTATTTTCATCGATATAACAATAACATTTTTCGGGATGAAACTGTGGCATTTTATAAAAAAATTACAAATTGTAATTCGCTTTTGTTAATGATACGCTTATTATATATCGTTTTTTTGATGACTGTGAGTGACTGTTTGATTTTGGTTCGATAGAACCCGGAGATTGACGGATGAGTGTTGAGAGAAGAAAACGAATTGGCTTATTTGTATCCTCCCCCGAGAACATACATGTTAGTCGTATTACTGAAGGAATTCGCAGAAGATGTGAGGAGTATGGCTATGATCTTTGCGTATTTGCCTCCAGTGTGCATGTCAGCTATCCTGTAGAAGAGTATGTTGCGGGTGAGGTCAATATATATGAACTTGCAAATCTGCGTGAACTGGATGGCATTATTCTGGACCATGCAACACTAAGCGGGAGCAAGGATGATTTTGTATTAAAGAGATTCAGAGAGCGACTAGGGGATTACCCTGATCTTCCGGTATGCTCACTTGACATAGGGCTTGAAGGTACCACTTTAATTGAAAGCGATAACGATGAGACGCTTCGTGAATTATGCCGCCATGCCATTGAAGTGCACGGTAAGAAAAAAATCTGTATTCTGACAGGTTTTAAAGGAAATCCTATTGCCGAAAGACGTCTTGCGGTTTTCCTTGATGAGATTGAAAAACATGGGCTCAGCGTCCTTCCTGAGCACATTGTTTACGGTGATTTCTGGTATACCAGCGGAGAAAAGCTTGCTGAGGAAATTGCTGACAAAAAAGTGGAACAGCCCGAAGCGGTATTATGCGCCAGCGACTGTATGGCGATAGGACTGATAAATACGCTGGTTAAGCGCGGAATAGGGGTTCCGGAAGATATAATCGTGATTGGCTTTGATTCATCGGATGAAGGCGCGATCAATACCATTACTTTAAGTTCTTTTGATCCCAATGACATTGATATGGGAATGAGGGCAGTAGACCATATTCGCAGTGTGATTGAACCGGGAGAGCCGCTTTTTGAGAATAGTAAAAAAAGCGTAGGCCAATTCCATCCGGGATCAAGCTGTGGCTGCGAAGCGGATCCTTTTTATATCCTTAATCAGATTCGAGACAGGATACATACAAATGTAACCGATTATCTGGGGCTGGATTCCGGTCAGCCTGTCAGTGTAGGCGCGCTGATGGAGACTTATGTTCTGGAAACATTTACGGCTTCCAAGACAGTTGACGAGTGCATGGGTAATATATTCGGAAGTACGTACCTTTTAAGACCGTTTTCAAATATTTATCTTTGTCTTAAGGAAAACTGGCTTGACATGATGGATGAGCAGGTCAAGGGCTATCCTGATCGTATCAGCATTGTAGTTAAGTGTTCCACCGTTGGAGAAGAGACTTTATGCGGAACAGAGGGGGCACCAAGTTTTGAGACTGCAAGGATGATTCCAAAGCTTGATGAAAAAAGAGAAAGAGCAAGTGTTTTTTATTTCTCTCCGGTACATTTTAATGGAAGACTTCTGGGATATACGGTGCTTGAAAGAGATATTTCAAGTACATATACTTTAAATATTGTCTTCCGCAACTGGTTGCGTTTTATTAATAATGCTTTGGAAATGATCCGTTCAAAGCAAAGACTTCAGATACTTTCTGTGAAAGACGATATGACTGGTGCATACAACAGAAGAGGCATGTACATTCGCTATAAGAGGATGCTTGAAGAAGCGCAGCCCGGTGATGCAATGTTTGTAGCTGTTGTAGATATGGATAGCCTTAAATACATAAATGATAATTTCGGACATAAAGAAGGCGATCTGGGAATAAGGACGGTTTGCGATGTTCTGACGGAAAATGCCCTGCCAAACGAAATATGCGTAAGAAGCGGTGGCGATGAATTTTTCCTTGTGGGAATAGGCAGGTATATCAAGGAAGATGAAGCGAAAAGAGCTTTGAAGTATACGAAGGCTCTTGAGGAACGATCCGGGCAACTTGCAAAACCATACAGTATATCCGCCAGTATTGGCTGCGTTGTCTGTCCGGACCCCAAAGCAACGACTTTGGATGCTGCCCTTAGTGAGGCAGATGAGAGAATGTATCATTATAAATCCGTTCATAAACGCCACAGAGGTATCTAAAGTTAAATTATGCATGGGATGAGGAGTCGACAGATATTTTATGTTATTATATTCAAGGTCTTTAGTATACATTCTTGAATTAGAAATTCAAGAATGTATCAACCAAGCCATTTAAAGGCAACTTCGTTGCAGGGCTTGGTTGACTCTTGTATCATATTCTCACGAAACCCGCAGTAAATGCGTGTTTCTGTAGTTTTATCCAATAATACATTCTTTATCGGAGAAATGAATGAAAAGGAATTATAAGTTTATCATAAGCTACGACGGAACCAGATTTTTTGGCTGGGAGCGTCAGCCGGGAAAAGATATGACGATACAGGGAAAGCTGGAAAACGTCCTTACCAGAATGGCAGGTCTTTCTGAGGGTGAAAGAGTGGATGTTATCGGTGCAGGAAGAACCGATGCCGGGGTTCATGCCAGGGCAATGACAGCCAATGCCTATATCGACACAAATCTTTCCGAGGAAGAAATACAGGCATATTTGAATCAGTATCTGCCTGAGGATATTAGCGTAAACGAAGTGAAGGTCTGCTCTGACAGGTTCCACGCCAGATACAATGCCCTTGGCAAAACCTATAGGTATACCTGCTGGTATGGGGCCTCCAAACCGGTTTTTGACAGAAAATATGTGACGATTCTGGATAAAAAACCTGATGTGGAGAAGATGAAAGAGGCAGCAGGCTATCTGGAAGGCACCCATGATTTCAAAAGCTTTTGCGGAAACACACATATGAAAAAGTCAACGGTAAGATGTGTGGATGCCATAAATATTGAGACCAGCGGGAATTACATCAGATTGTATTTCCATGGGAATGGATTTTTACAGAACATGGTCAGGATTCTGACGGGGACTCTTTTGGAAGTTGGCTATGGGAATATCTTGCCGGAAGATGTAAAAGAGATACTGGAAGCCTGCGACAGACAAAAGGCCGGTCCGACAGCTCCTCCGGAGGGACTGTGCATGATGAAGGTGGATTATTAAACAAGAATGAGGATTATAGATTACATAAATATACTGGGGCTGATACTGGGGATAGCAGCCATTGCTTTTGCGATTATATCCTTCAAAAGATATGGATGTGAGGTCGAAAATAATGGTGATCACAGTATCGGGAATAAAAAGAGCACATACATTTTTTTGTCAATTATCATGATAATCGCAGCCTTTATGCGGCTGTACCGGCTGGGCGGGGTTCCTTACGGGCTGCAGCAGGATGAGGCTTCACTTGGCTACGATGCCTTCTGTCTGGCTACAAAGGGAATTGACAGGAACGGATATCCTTATCCCATCTATCCCATAACCTGGGGGTGCGGCGGGGGAAGTCCACTGATGATCTATCTGAATGTAATAAGTATCAGGCTGTTTGGAACCGGAGTCATGAAATTAAGGCTTCTTCCTGCAATTCTGGGAATAGGAACGGTTTTTCTTTTTTTCCACATCTTACGTGAATCCTTTGATGAAAGAGCGGCGCTGTTTTCCGCAGCATTTTTGGCGCTTTGTCCCTGGCATGTAATTCTGTCACGATGGAGTCTTGACAGTAATGTGATGCCATTTTTTATGCTGCTTGCCATGTTTGTTTTTATAAAGGGGATTCGAAGCGGAAAAACTATTATTTATTGCCTCAGTGCGGCACTTTATGGGATATGCATGTACTGCTACGGATCTGCAAATATTGTTATTCCCATTCATCTTGTTTTAATAAGCATATATTGCCTTGTAAAAGGCAAGATCAGTGCCGGGCAGCTGGTGGCCAGTGCCTTGACGTTTGTGGTTATCTGCCTTCCCCTGGGGATTTTTTATGCAGTCAATTATTTGGGGGTTCCGGAGATACTTACGGGTGTAGTGAGCTTTAACAAGTTTACTGCATCAAGAACCGGTGAAGTGTTTCTTAGCAGAGAGGGAAGTATCCTGCCCCAGATAGCACAAAATCTGAAGACTCTTTTAAAGCTACTTACCTTTGGGGATGATAGTGACATGACCTGCCACTACATTCCGGGCTTTTCCACTTTGTTTAAGTATACTTTTCCAATCACCTTTTTTGGTATCTGGGGGAGTATAGCAGTCTCAGAAAAAGATCCTGGACAAAAGACTATGAATGATAAGACGGAATGCGGGACGGAGAAAACAATAAACGCGCTGTGGCTTTCCATGCTGATTTCGTGCCTGATACTGGGAGCGGTAATCTCAGTTGATATCAGCAGAATGGTAATGATCTTTCTGCCTCTTATTTATTTCTTTACAAAGGGCCTGGACTTCATATTTAAAAATGCCCGTAAGGCAGGTATTTGTGTTGCAGCATTGTTATTGGCTTCGGCGGTTCTTTTTTCAAAAGATTATTTCCAAAGGTTCAATGGCATTACGGGAGACATATTTATGCCGGGATACGGAGAAGCTATAGCAAGAGCCTATGAACTTGCCGGGGATGAGAAGCCGATTTTTTCAACGTACGAGGGTCTTTCGGCGCCCTTTGTACTGGCTCTTTATTATACGGATTATGACCCTGACAAATTTTACTCTACGGTGGAGTACAAAGACCCCATGGCGGAGTTTCGAATTGCCAGGAGCTTTGGAAACTTTTATTTCGGAGATATCCCGGAAAGCATATCACAAGAGGAATACAAAGACACTTTATTTGTTGTTTATGATTATGAACTGGAGCGATTCACTGATGGTGCGGATTGCCGGGTTGAGGATTACGGAAACTACCATGTTGTCTACTATTGAGCCTGACTTTATAGTTTGTTTATAAAGCTAAAAAAAGGATTAAATAACCTCTGCTACTCTCGATTTATTTCTGTATAAATCAGATAATAGATATATACAAAAATTCGTTGGAGGGTGCTTGATCATGAGGAAGAGGATTATTTCAACTATTATGGCTTTCGTTATTTTTTCTGCTTTGTTGGTAGTTGTGGATCCTTGCAAGAATTTACCGTCTGTTGCAAAGGCGGCAGATATTTCCTCAAGTCTGATCACCATCAACAGTGAATATGCTATTCCCGATAAGTTTGACTGGTGTACCTACTACGTTTTGATAGCGACCAACAATACAGGGAAGGATATCTCCATAAGCGCTGATTTTATGGCTCTTGACAAAAAAGGAAACGAACTTTCAAAGGTGAATGATTATTCCGAAGCTGTAAAGAAAGGGCAGCAGTTTATTCTTTACGGACAGTTTCTTAACAAGAATATTAAGAATGTCGGCAAGTTCAGATATGATCTGAAAATAGCGGAGACAGACAACTGTACATACAATTCGGTAGATGTGGATGCGGTAGACGTTGGAGAATGTGTTCAGGTATCCGCAACCAATTATTCGGGAAAAGATATTCAGGGTGTTGGAGTAAGAACTGTATTTTTGAAGCAGGGCAAGCCCGTTGCCTTTGATACGGTAAATATAGCCGATGTGGGGTATGTTTTCCACGGAGGCAGCACAAATTCCCAGATTATTGGCTACAATGCAGGTAAATACGACGACTATATTATGACCTATACTTCAGCGGGAAATGTTGAACTTACTGAATTTTGAGGGGTTAAGATATAAGCACAGGCTTTCGCCTGTGCTTTTTTTGTGTTATACTATGTTAGATTATAGATATTTACAGAAAGAGATTTATTGGGGAATGGTTTCAGGCAAAGACGGTGACAAGACCAAGAAAGTATACAGTAAGCGCATTCGTAATCTTCGAAGGATGATATTGATTGCTGTTGCTGCTTCATGTCTTATACCGGTATGCATCTGCGTTATTCTTTCCATCAGATATGACAGGCTTCGGACAAAGTACGAGCAGAATCTGGCTGACCTTGAGTGGTACAGACAGCAGTTCGGCACAGAATTGGAAATACTCGGTTATGATAAGGATGAATATGCCGGGGATGACAGTATAGGCGACGAGATTGTTGCGGAAAAAAACGACTTTGATACCGAGGAATTTGAGACAGATACAGATACGGTCGATGTAGACGGAGCACAGAATCCGGAGGATATTGAGGGGACCAGATACGTGTACCTTACCTTTGATGACGGCCCCAGCTCATCTACCAATGAGATCCTTGATATTTTACAGGAATATGATGTCAAGGCTACTTTTTTTGTGTGTGGCAAGCCGGACGCCAAGTATACCGATGTTTATCAGAGAATAGTTGATGAGGGTCATACTCTTGGCATGCATTCCTACAGCCACAAGTATAGCGTGATCTATGAATCGTTGGATTCTTTTAAAGAAGATCTGGACAAACTCAGAGTCTTTTTGTATGAGACCACAGGAGTCTGGCCCAAGTACTACAGATTTCCGGGAGGCAGCTCCAATTCAGTGAGCCAGGTGGATATGAGTGAGCTGGCCGAGTATGTGGAATCTCAGGATCTTACTTTTTTTGACTGGAATGTGTCGGCGGGAGATGACCGCTCCGGTGCCAACGAGTCCACTATTTACAATAATGTGGTGGGTAACATTCCAAGATTTCAGCACTGCGTTGTTTTGATGCATGATGCAGCCGACAAGCAGAATACGGTTAAAGCTCTGCCGAGCATAATCGAATCCATACAGGAAATGGATGACACAGTGATAGTTCCGATAACAGAGGATACGTTACCGGTTCAACATATCAAAAACTAATTTGAATTAAGAAAGTGAATGGAGGAATATCAAGATGGGATTTTTTTCTGAGCTGAAAAATGACCTTTCCCAGGCTGTCAATACGCTTATGCCTGATGATAAGGCAGAAGAGACAGTTAGTCTTGATAAGGACAAGGCAAATGCGAATTCAAACGCTGGTGGGGACAGAGCAGAGAAGATCGATCTGGACAGCATGCTGAATCGCCTTGACGAGATCAAGCTCGACGACATCAACCCGGAAGAGCCGGTTGAAAAGGAAGTGGAGAATACTATTGTCCAGGAGCCGGTAAGCGAGCCTGTTATTCAGGAGCCTGTAAATGAAGCTCCTGCAGAGAAAACCAAGAACGCTCTGGAGATGATGGCTGAACTCAAAGAAAAGGCTGCTATGGAGCGCGTTGAGGATGATCTTGTAAATCTTGAGGAAAAGATTGAAGAAGAGACCATGGAAGAAGTGAAGCGTGAGGTACCGGTTTCAGCCATTGAAATGGTAAATACTTATTCCGAGACAGTAGCAGAAACTGCTAAGGAGTATCCCGCTGAAGAAGAAAGCTATGAGTCAGAAAATACAACTAATTACGGGGGTTATGAAACTATGGATTTTGCACAGCAGACACCAACAGATGAAACAGCTTGCATCACAGAGGGAATGTCAATTTCAGGCGATATCCAGACTACAGGCTCTCTGGAACTTGTAGGTAAGGTTACAGGAAATATCACCTGCCTTGGAAAGCTCAATGTAACAGGTGAGATTTCAGGTGATTCAACAGCAGCTGAGATTTATGCTGATGCAGCAAGAATTACCGGAGAGGTAAGAAGTAAGGGCAGCGTTAAGGTTGGACAGAGTACAGTTATTGTTGGAAACATCTACGGCTCCAGCGCTGTAATTGCAGGTGCGGTAAAGGGCGATATTGATGTTCATGGACCTGTAGTCCTTGATACAACAGCTATTGTAATGGGCAATATCAAGTCACAGTCTGTCCAGATCAACAACGGCGCAGTTATCGAAGGTATG